>ENA-OPBE01000531-OPBE01000531.1-human-gut-metagenome-genome-assembly--contig:-NODE-531-length-37914-cov-2.153940_pt1 | contig 37914 bp, 37 predicted proteins | sample MGYA00241066_ERZ501448 | MGnify/ENA primary metagenome ERZ501448 (study PRJEB25962, sample SAMEA2042585) | human gut metagenome | biome: human gut; feature: human-associated habitat; material: faeces...
ATCCATGTCAACGATAGACAGGTGCGGGGGCATCGCCGCCACGGACAGGAACTTTTGCCTTTTCCGTGACACCAGGTCCTTGACAGACTCTGGATCTTATTAACAGTTCCAATCTATAACTCAGGCCGCCACTGGCAGACCGTTGTTCACAAATTCCCGTAGCGTACTTAAGGTACGCAGCGGTGTGGAAGGAAATCCGGTTACTCCCTTCTTCTGATACTCCCTTAAGAAAAACCTGGCACCGATGTTCTGTGCTGCTGACAGGTCGCAGTTATAGATCTTTCCATTCTGAAATGTACACAGACTGTAGTTATATACTTTCTTTCCATGTTCAAAATGGTAGATGCTGTGCCGGTCTACCATCCCGGAGCCATCAAAGGCGTATTTAGAAGTTCCCCATGCACAGACACGGGAGAGCCGCATTCCCAGACGGTGTGCTTGTAACTCTACTCTTTTTTGCACATCGTTCTTTCTCCACAAGTGGATCCTCTCACGGAACTTCTTCCCCCGGATCTTCCCTTTGGAATCCAGATACTCAAATACGATACAGTCCACACTATATAAGACAGCGACTTCTATCAGTTTTCTAGCTGTTTCGATCGACAGGGCACGGTTTGCGTTCCGTATCCACCGGTAAACACACTGGCTTTTCTTCCCTGCCTGCTGATACATACGCTTCCGGTTGATCCTATGATTAAGACGGTCTTCTTCACATGGAAGGTGGATCACACCTTTTGCATGGACAGTACCGTCTGCTTTCATGACGCACCAGGAGGCTGCGGCATTGATCCCCAGGTCTACAGCAAGGATCCGGTAAGCAAGTTTATCTTCATCCTGCACGAGTTCCCGCATCTCTTTGAATGAAAACCGGATCTGGTATCTTCCTCGGACTTTATCTACCACAGGAGAGAGCATCTTCCTTGTCTTGCACAGATGCATCAGATATCCTGCGTCAGAAGCACTGATCTCGAAATAATACCAGTCCCAGGTCTTTCCGTTGTACAGCTTTAACCCGATCTGTCCCTCTGCCAGATTGGACATCTTCCGTTCCTGGTCGTAGAAAGTCAGTTCGTATCTCGAAGGAAACCCTATCTTTGGTTCCACGCCCCGTTCTGCCGGAGACAGGGCTTTCCAGTTCGCATGGTTGGACCGGTACGACTTTACCATCCCGACCGCATCTGCGATTAGGGCTCTTCTCATATATGCTGGCATGTTTGAAAAGCGGATATCAAACTCTGGATATTTTGGAGCTTCTTTCTTACTCCCATGGAGCAGGATATCAAATGCCCGCCTGCGCTCCTGTGCTTTTACATGATCCCATTCTTTTAAGGCAACATCGACACAGAACCGTAACGCTTCAAGACAGATCTCTGCCGTCTGCTGCATTGATCTGTCATCGACTCTGCGTTTTCTGGAGATGTTCAGTTTCTTTGTTTTCCTGTCTGGCACCGCATCCAGCTGGTGTTTGATCTTTACTGTATAACAGGTATGGATCTCCATCTTTTTCGTATCCTTCGCTGCCATGGTCTCTCCTTTCCATATATCTCATTTGACATATTGATTCTTTTTATATTATACTATATAATAGTACCAAACACAAGTACGATTTACAATTATCTGGAGGGTATTTTTATGAAAGAGTATATCAGGACAAGACATTCCGTTTACCTGCTCACCTACCACATGGTCTTTGTCACAAAATGGAGAAAACCCGTGATCACAGATGAAATCGGGGATTTTATGGTCGCAACAGCAAAACGCTTATGCGATGGCTACGGTGGAGAGCTGATCTCCGGAGAGACAGACAGAGACCACATCCATCTTCTTGTGTCCCTGCCACCATCTAAGAACATCACTGATATTGTCCGCAGCTTAAAGACACAGCTTTCCAAAGAGGTTCATGCACACCCGGAATACGATCGGATAGTAAAAAAACACATCTATGGAAATGCCCCGCTTTGGTCGCCTTCCTATTTTGTGACAACAACGGGTTCCGTTTCTATGGATGTTGTAAAGCAATATATCGAGGGACAGCGCACCGATGAACATAAACGCAAATATGAAAAGCGTTCACTCGATTACTGGAATTCCCGGCTCTAAAAAAAGAGACTCCCGAACATTCGGGAGTTTTTCTCTTAGTCTCCGACAGCCATACTCTCGGTTTCCCGAACCCCGAGCGACTTCGTCGGTCTGAGGTTTGCCGTATGGAAATTTATCATATTCCCCATCACACACATAACTTTCAGCAAGAATTTCTGCATCTTCCTTTGATATTTCAACTCCCATGTCCTCTGCATGAGATAAAATATCATCTGTTACATGTTCAGCCCAGACCATTCGGTAAATTTTATCTTTTTCAATTGCCGAAAGTTCGTTAATCTTACTTTCAGAAACATCCGAATCCGTAAGATAAGCATTTATTTTTCTGAAATTTTCTATTTTCTTCTTAGTATCTTCCAGCCTCTCCATGTTGTGCGCAGCAAAAATGCTTCTCGCTTTAGCGAAATTATTTTCTTCAAGATAGACAACCATGATTTCTGAAATCAATTCTTTTGTAATACCGATTTCTTCTTTTAATACCTTTTTTCTATATGTATAATGGTCATCTACAAAATACGCTTTTGCTGTTTCTTTTTTCACAGGAAGTTTGTATACCTCAATCTCAAAGTTTCCTACCCCAAACTTTGCCTTAAAAACGTAAATATCCTTTCTTGTCATTTTTTAGTCCTCCTTGTATTTGAATTTTTTATATTTTTAATATGTTTATACTTTACAAATATCTTTTAAAAAGAATATTTTTTAATAAAAAAACAGACCACCATTAGTAATCTGTTTTTTATCAGAAACTCTGCTATGTCTGAAATTAGCTTGGAATGTAGTCTTCCTTTTCAATCTCAATTTTTATCAGGCGTTCCCATTTTCTAAAATGGAATTCCAGTTTATCTTCTGTTCCATCCTGCTGCGGAACGAGCACTCGGTCATTAACAGCTGTAATTACAGGTTTGTCTCCGGCTAACTCCAGAAACTCACGCTGCAGTTCAATTGGAGCGACAATTGCAATGATATCATTTGCTTCAATCTCTGCTTTTAATTCTTTTGCCGAATGAATCGTTTTGTTGATCTGATTGATTTCAACATCGCCAAGGGAATTTTTCTGCTCCTCTGTCATAGCATGACGGGAGAACCATAATACTTTCTGTTTCATTTTTTAATCTCCTTTTCTGGTGAATTTTTTACACTATTAATATGTATATATTTTAAATTTTACTTTTCCACAACATATTTGTTTTAATCCCCAGCCGGTATCTTGCGAAGGCTGATTGCCGAGCAAAACCCGGCGGTGCTTACTTCTTGTCAGTAGGGGATACTTTAGAAGAGAAACATTTTTATAAGAAAAACTTAGTTGTTGAAGAGACATATTTTCTCCTTCGGGTTTACAGTCAGATATGCAATGACTGCATCCCATTTTACAAGCGTATGTGAGGTCAATGATCATGATTTATTCATTATTTATTCTTCTGTAATAATTCTTTATTGTCGAAAATGTTTCCTCTGACATAAGCTTTTTTACACCAAAAACCAAGCTCATGTCGATAATAAGAATCTTCTGAAAATGCTGCGTAAAATCCTTGATTGTAATTACCGATTGCAAAACCTGTATTATAGAATCCAAATTTAACCTGTGCATATTCACCAGACCACGTTTTTAAAATGTCATTTTCCCATATCTTATTCCCATATCTGTCACAAAGTCCCGTGAACTGGCAGAGGGTTTCTAGATTAATTTCCGTGCATTCCCATACCGTATGACTATCTACATGGAAGATTAAATGTTCTTCGTTTCCTAAAAAGTTATATCTTTTCTGGTAATATCCCTCGACCCATTCATCGTCTCCAACCTGCTTTGCCTTGAAAAGAATTTCTCTCATTCAACTCCACCACCTTTCACGATTTCGATTAATCCATCAATAAGTGCATCTGAACAATCTTCACTACATATTGTTTTTTCATCATCATTGTATTTACATAATTTACAATCAAAATTTGCTCTTCTATATTCAATCTGCTCAATAACCTTGTCCACATCATAGGCGGTGGGTTGTTCATCAAAATCACAAAGAGCAACTATATCTCCAATATTTTCTTCTCTTTCATATTTTGTATTTTTTGTATCCGAGACTTTTTCTTATCATATAAACGATATTCCATTTGTTTACTTTCGTTTTTTATGTCCGCAAATGGACCTGGTTGCAATCTCATATAATGCTTTCATATCTCCATTTCATATTCTTTTCCTTTCCATTTTTCTATTCCTCTTTGTTTTGTAATAAAATCGTTCAGACTTCATGATATCTGAAAGTATTCTCGAATGTATTTATATGGAAATGGAATAACCGTATACTGTTCATTTCTTACAAATGTTGCTGTTAGCATTGGCAGAATTTCTTCTGCTTTTAAGGTTTTTCCAATAATCTTTCGAATAGGATTGCTTCTTGCAACACTCCCATTGAGAGCTTTGGCGGAACCCACAAAATATTTGACAAGTTCACCAGACGAATCGCCAGAAATAGAATAATGGATATCTGTCATTGCATCCAGATCATATAGAGGAAGATTTTCTTTGCTTTTTGAAAAATTAAGCAGGATTCTATATTCTGCACGAAGATATTCATTGAAGCCTTCTCTTAATTTTCCTCTTCCAATATCTTTATAAAAAGCCTTTTTGTCTACATATTCTTCTTCTTTATTTTTCAGATTATTAAGAAATTTTTCGAAATCTTCTTTGTTTTTTTTGACTAACTCAGGAGAATCCTCTTTGAAATGCAGCAAGGCATCTATCATCTGTTCTTTATCTAATTCTTTGTCAGCTTTGAGTAAAAGAAGTTCCGCTTCTATGTCGTCAAATCGTGGATACACGCAAACATTTGTCTTGTAAATCGTACATATATTATTGATATCCGTATAGAAAAAACCTTCTATATTTTCATCATATCTCTTTTCAGATTTCCTTTTATCGATCAATTCCTGATGATACCCTATAATATTTTTCCATTCATCTTTCCTTCTCATCCAACTTCTTCCTGCACAAGAATCAAAAGAAAGTTTTCCGTCCGGTGCAATAAAAACACGGTAATATGTATATTGGTCTTTTTTCTTCGTATTCTTATCTGTATCATCTTTTTTAAAGGACACAAACGCCCATGTTTTTCCTGATTTACCTAATGTTTCTGACCAATTAAACGTGGTTAACTGTTTATTAACGATATCTTCTTTGATAAAAAGTTCTTGTATGATCGCATAAAATTCTGGATTTTTCTCTAAATCACATTTTTTATAGTTTTCAACTGTAATATGCTGAACAATACACTTGTTAAAGATCTCGTCATGCAGATCATTTATTCCTTTATAATAGTCTTTATTATGTATGATACGAAGATTATATGTGCCACTAGAAACAGAATCACCTAGCTTTGAACCAACGCCATACACTTTTTTAAGAAATGCTTGAAAATCAACTGCGATTTTTTTTGATGTTTCCGTATTGCATTCATCTACAATTGCTATCATATGTGAAGATAACCGCTTTGCAACTTCTTTTTCATAAACTTTTGACTTATTTTCTTTGACTTTGATGCTGTATTTTTCCCATTTTTTATCATGAGACATCATTTCTTCCATTGTTTCAAAGTTTATTTCAATGTAATCCCGAAGATAGGTTCTCACATCTTCAACAAACTGTTTTAACACACCCATCTTACTAGCTTCAAACTTTTCCATGTTTTCTATATTTAAAAATGGAACAGTTGACTTTGTATTTTTATTTTTCTTTATATATTTTGTACCTTTGTCTGTTTTTAAAGCCCGGCGGAAGTTGCCTGTCGATTTATCGAAAACATAGCCACCTGAATCTCCTGTATCTTTTGTAAAAGTAACAACTTTTAGTATCAGATGAAATGAATAATCAAGATGTATCTGGACGAAATATACTGTATCTTTGCTTTTCCATTTTGGGTTCTGGTAAAAAAGTTTTCCCATGATATTATTCCTGTGAAATATCTCATTTTTGTAAGGACGCAGAGAATTAAATAGTAATCTTGCTAATTGAATATCTCCTTCTCCAAAATACTTTTCCCTCACTTTTTTATCAAGTAATCCTTTTATCTGGCAGACAGTTATATCCGGAAATCTTTCCCTCATTTTCTTTTTAAACGCATAGGTACTTATTTTATCTTTTTCTAATAAGACCAAAGCAGTATTTCCATATATCCATTGTACCGCAGTGATATACTGCTCTTCTGATACGTTGTCCAGAACCTCCTGACTGATATATTTCTTTCCTTCTGCTTTCTGTTTAATCTGGTAAATATCAAAATCACGCTCAATTGTTTCATAGTCAAATTTCAAGTGCAACTTATTCGTTTGATATTCTCTCATCATTTGACCTCCTTTGCTAATTTTTCAATAGGTTTCGTGATAATATCACCGTTTTTTGTGATAAGTCCCGGTATCTCAATAATCCCGTCCGTGCTTTCTTTTATCTCATACTTTGTGCCATCTTCCACAACAATATTGATGATATAGACACGTTTCGCTCCAACCATTCTCATTTTTTGCCGTATCTTCTTTAATTCATTCTCCCGGTCTACCTGCATGGATTCATCCCAATTCTTAAAATCAATATATACTTCATTATTCAGTCGGAAATCAAATTTCTCAAACTTTTCTGGTTCCGTAATGTCTATCAGTTTGATACCCAACTCATTCTCAATTATAAACCGACCTGCAACCTCACCTAACGCACCTTTATAGATATTACGAAACATAACCGGGTTTAAAATTCTTGGCAGCATCTTAAAACTGGTTACATATCCTTTCTTTTTAAAATACTCTTTCATACCTTTATATTTAAGGATATATGGCAGTTTTGCTGCTTTTTCACTCATTTCACTCCAACCACGACAATTACTCTTATCCGCAAAACTGACTTCAACTCCATCCTGAAAATCGTTATATGCTTTAAAATAATATTTCTTTTTTCTGCCTGGAATATGGAAATAAAATTCGTTTAAAATATTGTCCGGCAATTTTGCTTCATCATAAAGAGTCGGATATTTTAATACCCATTCACGCATCTCAATCCAATTCCGTTGCTCTATAAGTTTCCAACAATTTTCTAAAAAATCATTAATCCAATCCAAACTACGGAAAGACGATTTATTCGCCTCTTCCCGTGCTTCTTCCCATGCCTCTTTTATAAAATCTTCTTTCGCTCTTTCTTTATCTCGGTTATATTCTTCTTTTAATTCTAGTATTTTTAGCATCTCTGGTGGAAAAAGGCACTGGCTTTCCTTTATATTTAGATCATCAACATTCATTTTCTTTAAAACATTCTCATTTACTAATATGTAAATATCTGGTGATTTAAGTGTGGTTCTGCAAAGCCGTCCAACAGCCTGCAGTACTGTCCGTGTAATAGAGACACCAATAGACTTAAGATTGTACTGCTTGCTTTTATTTTCTCCCAAAAAAGCTTCCTTAATCCATTTATCTTTATCTGTCTTTCCAATCTCTGATTGTACAAATAAATCTTCTGCTTGGAATATCTGCTCTGATATATTTTTATTTCGTTCATTTCTGTCAAAAGGCTGCCCAGAGTCAATACTTCTTCGAATGATATGCGTAATTTCACCTAGATAGATTCCATCCAAATCTTTCTCTTTTCCCTTTCTCTTACCTGGCAGCCGTATAAGTCCTTCCGTATCTTTTACGTTATACTGTAAATTTTGTCCTTCAGCAAGTGTCTTATAAGAGGATATGATAATCACTCTTTTATGTTTATTTAATTTTTCTTTGAATTCTTTTTTCTTGTTTTTAAAATTTTTCGAATTCATGACTATGATTTCAATATCATCACCTCTATAATCAGTATCTTTTTTAGCTAACTCTAAAAGCTTATTTAAAACTGTAGTATCCCACTTTTCTTTACCCTCTTCCGCTAAGATATTTTCGAGACACAAAAGAGTTCTCATATTACTTGTGCAAAATATGTGGAAAACATTAGCAATAGCCGAATACCGATTTTGTTTATAACTATCAGATGTTTCATTTTTTATTTTTTGAACCAATTTTTTTTCGCATTCCTTGTTTTCAAAATAATTTCTTTCTGCACTGATTCTAAAGCCATGACATTTTATTTCTTTATTTTTATAAGGGATATTACGCTTAACTAATTCTGCAGCTATTTCGGTCTTTAATGCAGATTCTGTTATATGATAATCTGGACCTAATTCTTCTTTTAGATAGTCAAGATTATAATTATTTAGTACTGTCTTAAATTCTGCACTGGCAGACATCCCAATAACAGAAGCCTTCCGTGCCATAGCGAGTAATATCTTTTCGGGTGTTGTTCTTATACTCACAAAATTAATATCTGTTTTATGGTTATGCCTATCCGCATCGACAAAACGATAATATTCAAAACCCGTCTGGTAAAAATCTTCTTTTTTAGATTTTAATTCTATTTTAATCTTATCTGCCTCATCGTACACCAGTTTCTGCTGATCCACATTCAACTTAAAACACCCCATCAATGAGCTAAGAGCATTATCTTCTTGTAAAATATCCATAGGAGTCTCAGTCTTTTGGCGGTATATATTGACTACTGTTGCATACTGTTCTGCCCACTTTAGTAAAAAAAAACGAAAATCACGAAGAAAATCATGAATATCTTTCAATAATGCACTGATAGAAATTGCCTCATTGATTTCCTCTTTTTCATCTACCTGCTGAATATCTATCCTATTTTTAACCATGTTCTCTATTCCTACAACAGAAAAATTTTTCTTGCAGATCGTATTAATCTGTCCATCGTGGAAAATAAAAAGCTGTTTTAAATCATCCTGTTCTAATACTGTTTTATAATTTAGATAAAGTTTGTAATCTTCCATGATTTTCTTCGCTCGATCACAAAACTTTTTATATTTTGTCCCATCCTCATCGATCCTTGTTTCTGCTTCTGTAACATAACGGTCAAAGTTTGTTAAATCCATATTACTGGCAATCTGCCGAAATACATCCAGATAGTCATCATTAGACTTAAAAGAATTTTGAATAATATGATTTCTAACAAATTCCTTTGTCGAATCAAATTCATCCATAAAAATCACCGCATTCTTGCTAATATCTGAATCAAAAAATGTGACGCTCTTATCAACTAAAGATATGTTTTTAGACAAAAACTTGCTGATCGTCATAAGGATAATCTTCTTTTCCTTTATAAATACGACCGGGTACAATTGTCCAATCCATTGATACTGTTTATCATTTTTTATCCTTTCTAATCGCTCTCTTGCTGGAATGACAGAAAGTGTATTTTTAATTTCTTTTCGAAATTTCCTTTCTTCTTCTTCCACCTTATCTTCCCATATCTTTTTAATCTCCGGACTAGACTCTCCTTTATATGCCTTTACCTGCTTTTTCAATTCATCGTAATTAAATGGCTGCTTGTCCTGCGGTATTGTTACTTTCCCGAGATTTTCTATAATGTTATCTACATTCGATTTTATATGCAGCACTTCTTTTTCAAACAACTCTTCATTTTCATATGCCTTTTTAAGCTCTTCTTCCTCCTCTCCAACATTTTTTCTTAACGGGGTCAGATAAATAAGTTTTCGTTCATCTGTTATCGTTCTAGCACACTGCCTCATGGCTTTTGCATATTCTTCCCTTATCTCTTTTACATATTCTTCCATGGCATGGGCAGCTTGATAACTTTTTCCAATTCCAGTCGGCACTTCACAAAGATATAATCCATTGCGCTCCTTCCTCATGATGTCTAAAAAATACTGTTTTAACACTTAGCATTCTCCTTTCAATATTCCTGCTCTGCAAAAGATTTGTTTAATTGGTAGTATACGGGACAGACTGGACCGTTGCCTGCCCCGCAAACAAAGGGATATTATCCCTTCCCTTATAGTATGTTTTAATCCACGCATCCGAGGAGGGTGCGACAGCAAAATCGTATGAAATTGATAACAATTTCGCTGCTTTATTTAGAAAGTTTATACAAAAATTAGGCATTGTCATCCTTTGCATTTCTATTTTTTAGAAAAGCAAGAACAATATTTTTTGTTTTTGTAGTGCGAATCTCCCGGACTTTTTACGTTACTTCCGATTCGCACTAACTTCCTCATATATAGTATGACAGAATTTGTTTTAATCCCCAGCCAGTATCTTTGCGAAGGCTGATTGCCGAGCAAAACCCGGCGGTGCTTACTTCTTGTCAGTAGGAGATACCGATATCTCCGCTCCCTACTGCCGCTATGTGAACTCTACAATTCATCTCACTACCTACATTTCATTTAGAGGGTAGGAGAATCCTTGTTTTTCTTATAAAACTATCCTCCTTCCTAAAACAGATATTTCATATATATCCTTTTTTAGAAGAAAGATATTTTTATAAGAAAAAAATTACTTGTTAAAAGAATCCGATTTCACAACAAAACCTCCGTACATATGCACAGAGGTTTTGTTTAATGGGAATAATATGTTAATTTACGATTTTTTGCAAGAAAGTACGTATATTCAATATACGTGATGAATTGCCTGCTTTAGCTGACAAAGACCAATCCTCTGTTATGTCTTCATATCCGGCATTTTGCTGCCGGAAAATTCTGCGTACTGCCGACAGAACGGTAATACTTTCCGTTCGTTAGCTGTCCGCTTAAGATATAACGCCGATTTTCATGAATAAACTCAGCACCCGGCATCTCTCTTGTCATTGTAGCTGCGCTGGCTCTTTTTCACAGTAAGTCCACTACCTTAGTTTTTCCAGTGTGCAGTAATTTGTCCATATGTCGTTTTCTTGTTGTCGGCATCTGCGGTCTCCCGTCCATGCCTAACACATAGATATATTCTGACATGTTGCTTCCTTTCTTATAGCTGTGCAGTCTCACAGAGATAACGGTATCCCTGCATCAGTGATAAGCCTATGCACAACAGATAAAATGTTTTCTTAGACTCGGTGCTGGCTCTGCAGAGTCCAGGACTAGAAATATCCTAGAGTGCCACCCAAGATGGACGCCAGCATCATGTCTCTGCTCTTCTCTCTAACTACAAATTTCCAAGCTTACAAGCTCGGTTATTTATAGCCGAGTAGTTGACCTGCTTCCGTTTCGCAGAATTCTGTTATTACTTTTTTTATAGCAGCTATAACATCAACTTCTGTCATATCTTCGTCTGCCATCACTTTATAACACTGATAAGAATTGTTGACTGTATCGGTTACAATAAGAGGTACTGTTTTCATTTTCCTTCCTCCATTTTCTTCTTGTATTTCGCCGCCATATATGTAATATCTTCTTTTGTGAAAATATCTGTATTTATGGCAAGATTCAATGCGACAATTGCATCTAGCAATCGACCTTTCGTATGTTTCTTTTTGAGGTACCCGTTAGCTTGTGCTATCTGGCAGGCAGCAATAGATACTTCGCTGGCACTCATAGCAATCTCCATATATCTTTTTTCCTGTTCTGTCATGCCGCAATTCCTCCTTTGTCTTTGTTTAAAAGGGTATCTGCTGAAACATTTAACACCCTTGCGATTGCACAAAATGTGTCAATACTTGGTAGACGATCACCTTTTAAGATCTGATATAGTGTTGATATTGCTATTTTTGTTTCTTTGGCAAATTTTTCCTTGCCTAGTTCTCTATTATTGAGCGCTTCCTTTAAATTTTTTGAAAGTGCCCACACATCTAAATACTGTTGTGATGCTACTTCTTCTTTCTCATTCAAACCTAACAGATAATCCACTGACACATGAAGAGCTGATGCAATTAAAACAATGGCTTCTAGCCGCATTTGATGTCTGCCATGAATATAACTATTGATTGTCTGCCTTGTTGTTCCAGTCTTTTTTGCTAATTCGGATTGGCTGACGTCTCTCTTTTGGAGGACGATATACATTCTTTCTTTTGTATCCATATTTTTCTTCTCCTAATTTAACGGATTTATATTATCTAAAATTTCATTCATTGAATGCTTTCTTATATAATCTTCAGTATTTTTCCCATATCTATAGTAAATCTGTTCTACTCCACCTTCCGGAAAACCACAGAAATAGAAGTACTTTTTCAATTCTTCTATTTCTTTTTTATTTTCTTCTGTAAGTTCTGGGTAGTTAAAATAGATATACAATACATCATTATCATCCTGGCTAATATCCTTATTTGTAACAGAAATATGTATTGCTTTATGATGTCCATACGGAGAGTATTCAAAATTATAATCATCAACAATCCCCGTCCATACACAATGTTCTATTTCACCTTCATATCCTACTAGCTTCACCTTTGTGTTGCCGCCAGTAACAGATAATACATCTTCTATAGTAAATATTTGTTCGTGATTATCTTTTGACATAGGTTTAATTTGTGTTTCTGAACTAGGTATAATCCAACCATCTTGCTTTTTCCAAGTCGCTGTAGCTGAGTTAAATTGATAATTCCACGGATATTTATCACCATAATATTCAATGATTCCCTCTTTGATATATGGATTAAAAAGATTAAGAAATTTTAATGTTTTTTCCTCATTCCAAATTTCCCTTTCTTCTTCATACAAATAAATAATATCTTCTCCTCTGCATCTGTCTGAATAGAATGTTATGTTTATATTTAATTCTTGTATGGCATCTTCTATGTCACACTGAATATTAAATCTATCTCCGGGTGTGTTTTCCTCTTTTAATATAATTTTGCCGTGTCCACGGGTTTCTATTCCATTTTCGTATGTAATCTGTCCTTCCTGTCTCTTCCATTTTTCAGACAAAGGAACGTATACATATCGCCAGTACTCACGTTCATCTTCATTAAAATAAACAAAGCGCCCTTCTGTGATGTAGGGAGCAAGATATGCTAGAATTTCTAACGTATTTTCTTCATCCCAAGAATCTGACCCTTCGTTAATTTCCATAATACTACTTTTATTAGTAGCATCTAATCTAATCCGAAACGTTAACTCAACCATGTCCAAATCGTCTTTTTTCTTTTTCAAACCTTCCTGTATCTGCGAAAAATTTACTGCTGATAACTCCTTTTTCAAAGTTACCTCGCCACTTCCATATACATAGTCTCCCATTTCTTTTTCCTCCTTATTTTGAAATTTTATTTTTGCATTTCTAATATGTCGGAATATCTGGAAATATTTTTTTACAAAACACTTGTCATATGGTCATGCCTTATACTTGTATAAGGTGTTCGGCGGCTGAAGGACATCCTGAGTATAAAAAAAGACCCAATGTAATCGGGTCCTAGTAAACAACATAATCTGTAACAAGATTATTCTTTCATTTTAATCCACAGTCGTTATAAAAATAACGATTCTGGCGTTACACAAATTTTATAAAAAATTTTTTTGTTAAATTATATAGTTAACTGCCAAAAAGTAATGATGTGTGTCTTCGCCTATTACTTCTTCTTTACAATAAATAGCATATTCCTCATGATAATCGAACAATACATATCCGTCTGGGATACTGTTTGTTACCTCAATATTTATTAGTCGTCCACCAAGCATCACTTTTATATAATTCTTCTTTTCCATAATTCTCCTCCTCTTTTTTATATATTATATCATAAATTAGATATGGCAGGGACTCTTTCTTTTATAAATCTTTGTCCGATGTTCATCGAATATCTGAAAATTTGGACAATGTGGATAAACATTCTTTACAAAGATTCAGACTCGGTTAAATGACCGCCGTACCTAGCAAGCTCTTCCCTGATTTCCCGGAGTCCTTTTTCTCCAATACTGCGGATAGCAAGGACTTCCTTTTTGCTGTAGCCAGCGAGTTCGGACAGTGTTTCTACCCCTCCTCTGAGCAAGCTTCTTTTTGCAGCGGCAGACATTCCCGTCTCCATAATCGGAACAGGCGGGATGTTATTGCAGATAAACTCATTTTCTTTTCGTACTGTTTCTTGTCCCGTTTGGATCATCTCCTGCATCTGTCCATATTCTCGGACATCTTTCCGAAGTTTTTTGTATTCCGGCAGCAGGCAGGCACAGCATTTGTATTGATAAAGTTTCCGCAGACTGTATCTTCTCCGTTGACCTATGTAGTTGCTGCTGACTCCCATCTCTTCTGCAATTCGGGTCAAGTTTTTCTTTTTCCCATCTTCCAGACCGTAATATTGGCTTAGTATAAAATAATCCCTTTTATTTAATGTGTTTTTAACCTCTTCAATGAAATCTTTCTGGCATTCCTTGTTAACTAAAAGATATCTGCCATCTTCTCCAACCTGCAGGACATCCTTTGCCAGCTTTTCAGCAGGAGTTTCCACATCTCCTAACAGGTTTCTGATATCTTCATCGGAAAACACATGCGAATGTTTCAGATATTGTTTAAAACAGAAATCTAATTCATGGCTTAATCCCTGTGCGGTAAGTCCTAACACCTCTGCCGCTTCCCTCTGTGAGAGTTTCCCATCTAGGATATCTCCCATGAATCTGGATAGTTGATCCAATGTTTCTTTGCATTTTTCTACTCTTTCTCGGTTCTGTAGTTTTCTTCCTGTTCTCATTCCGCTCTCCTTTACATCCCTTTCTTATTACAAATTATACCTTATTTTTTTGCAGCGAGAAAGTCTGATCCATGCAAAATGTATAACTTACTTGTGATGTGGTATGGAAGAGTGAAACAAAAAAAGACTGCCCTCCGGCAGCCTCCTTCTAATGGAAGATTGTAATTAATTTTCAAACACAAATCAGCATTTTTCCCAATCCCCGTATGCTTTATAAACTTTTCTCTTGCAAATTAGGGTTCTATTTGTGTCATATATCGGTGAATTTGTCAAAAGTCGAGAATAAGCTTCCATTAAACTTCTACAATAATCTACATTGCTGCATGGAATTGTTATTTGAACATACTTTTCTCGCCTTAAATTCCATATAAATCCCCAATATTCCATAGTTTCTTCTACCTTTTTTGTTTCATGACACTCATCCAATACAATACCGGAGTCATTCATCCAGCCAAACTCTGATGTAACAGTATTGACATCAATAATGTCCTTTTCCCCTAAGTCTAATGTACTTCTTAATACATTTTCATCAACAGAGCATAATGCTATAATCTTCATCTTTGTCCTCCTTATTTTGAAAAATATTTTATTGTGTTTAATATGAAAAAAGACTTTAATTAATTTTCAAACACAAAAAAGACTACTTTTTAGTAGCCTTTCCTTCATAACTTATTTGTCAGTCCTTGTTTTCGCCTAAAGCAGAACAAGGCTTCGGTCTTGTCATATGGACTACCAATGGGATGCTTTGTACTTGTGCAGGTGTTCCGGTCTAAAGAGTGTGTACCATTGCCAGCCTACGCAACTGGTAAAAGAGGCATTCTATTCTTTTGTTTATTTTTTCTCCTGTAGTTTCTGCTTCAAATTTCGAAAAACCACAGCCAATCACAGTAATCCCGATTATAATTACAGAAAATATAACAGTAACCACTTTTTTCATTGTAAACCTAAGACAGGAAATAAGAATTTTTATAAGAAATATTTCGTTTCCCAATTAAAGCATATTATATCTGTAAATTTTATTATTCAATTATAAGGAGGAATTTTTTATGGCAACATTTGAAAAATTGAAACAATTTGAACCAGGAAGAGAAGCAAAAACTGTTTTACTTTTACTGGACGTTACAGAAAAAGTAAATCGAAACGGAGGATCATATTGTCATCTCTTGCTTTCTGACGGAGAAGAACAGCATACTGCAACAATGTGGGATGTAAAAAAAGAGACATATGCTCATTTTGTAAACAACCTGATAGAGTGCGTTATCAAATCAGACGTATACAATAATACTCTTCGTTTTATCGTTACAAAGATTGTCGCTGCCCCAGAGGAGTTTAAAGTAGAAAATTTTATCATTTCTGCACCAATCGAATCAGATAAAATGTATAAAGCCCTTCTGGATACGGCCGCAAATTACGATGGTAAGGATTCCATTCTGTATAAGATTACCGAAAATATTTTTGAAAAATATAAAGAAAAACTCCTTTACTGGGCAGGTGCAAAAACAATCCATCATAACTGTTATGGAGGATTATTATATCATCTATATCGTATGACTCGCATGGGACTCGTTCTCTTAAAAGTTTACCCCTTGTATAAAGATGTGTTGATTACCGGCATTATCCTGCATGATATTGGGAAATTAAAAGAACTGAAAACCTCTCCACTTGGAGCGGCAGATTTTACAGCGGATGGTAATCTCTTTGGACATGTTTTCTTAGGGTTAGAAATGTTTGATGAAGCAGTCAGTGAAGTAAAAAAAGAATTCGATTCCATTTCTGAGGATGATGCAGAGAAAATCCGATTAGTAAAACACCTGATAGCCAGCCATCACGGTAAAACAGAATACGGAGCTATTGCAACTCCTGCTATCCCAGAAGCGATGGTTCTTAACTATTTGGACTTGATCGATTCTCGTATGGATATTTATGAAAAAAATAAGCCTTCCGAAGCTGGCACCATTTCCGAAAGGATATGGTCATTAGATGGATATATTTATTCTCCTGCTCTTTCTCTTCCAGAAAATAAGAATCAAAAATAATTTTCATACCAAATGACGCAAAAGAAGGGATCTATTTTATAGGTCCCTTTTTTGCACACAAAAAAGGATGTCCTATATGACACCCTTTTAGGAGTTTTTTATCTTTTTTTAATCATATATCAGCTTCACAATAGCGTATTGTTCTGGATGTCTTTTTACGTCTTCTAACACATCTTTCGGCATTATTACTGTCCAATTATCATCCTTGTCATGAACAGCATATTCTGTACCATATCCGAAGATATCATCTATATTTCGCATAGATGACCATAAATGCCATGAATCTGGAGTCCGTTGTTCTGTATGGAAAAGATTTTTAAAGTAATCCGATAATTTTTCAAATCCATTTTCTGCTGCACTATTTTCCAGCTTTTTGAAATTTTGCACAACATCTTCTTCTAATCTTTTATTCCATTTTTCTGCTTCAAATAAAATAACTTCTGTTTTTTTCTCTCCTAAGATGAACGTCTCTTCCCCAAAAGAATATTCTTTTATAATGCTTATATCTCCTTTAAAAGCTTCGCAAAAAGCCTTTTTTACACCGTAAAATCGGGCGGACAGAGTTTCTTCATCATCTCCAAAATAAGTAAAAATTGTAATAGCTACTCCCATTTTATTTTCCTCCTTTGTTTTTGAAATTTTCTACACCTATAATATGCTAACAACTATTATTTAAGATTCTTTCTAACTACAGCACTTTTGTGTTTTCTTTACACAGATATACCTATGTATTCAAATCACTTATATATACATGTTTTATTTCCATTCATATATCTGTTATTTTTTATCATAGATATATAAGTGTTTTATTTTCACAGATATAGCTGTGTATTTTTTTTCATTTATATATTTATGACACAGAACCACTCATATAGCTGTGTATTTTAATCACACATGTATCTGTTATTTGTATCCATAACTTAGCTCAATTTATATATATACTCTAGTTACACTTATACTTTTATAAAAATCTATATATCCTCTATCTTCTTTTTTCAATTTTTTCCAATCTTTTTATTATTATCTATAAATTCTTCTACATTTATTTCCAAATTGGAATCCATGTCATTTTTATCGTTGATTTTGACTATCTGCCTATACATTTTTAAAACAAAATTTTCACCATTTCCTTTATTGTTTTCACTCTCTTTTGGCTTCTTTACTTATTTTTCTTTTCCTTTTAAAAATCATTTTGCGTATAACTTATTATGCTTTTTGCTTTTTATGACAGCGGAATTATCCACAAAAAAATTATCTTTTTCTTTTATTCAAATTAAAAGTGTAGATATTTCAAAACAAGGAGGAACTAAAAATGAAGATGAAAAAATATTTTGTCCCTGACGGGAAAAAAAAATTTCTGACTACGGTATTAAACAGAGATGAAATTGATTACGATTTCATGGAAATTGATGGGAGACTGTACATATGGACTCCTCTATCTTGCAGACAATACAGGGTTATGTTAGAAGATGCAGAATGTGAATATGAACGTTCACTTCATAGATCAAATACCCCTATATATTCATTTCGGACATTAATGAACCCAGAGAAATTCCAAAGGCTAAAACTTTTAAATGCAGCCTACCACGGATTTGGTATATTGTCCAAAGATGTAGAACGATTTGAAAAAGCGGTTTGTTAGAAAATAGGAGGACGTTCCATGAACGAAAGATATGAAATACAAAGGGAATTAAAAAAATTTTTTGAGAAAATAACATTGGATAATTGTGGACATTTACTTCAAAATCATATTAACAAAACAGAGGAACAATTAAAAAATCGTCTTAAAAATAACCAAAAATTAGAAATTGTTTCCAGTTTTTATGGTTCAAAAGCGGCAATAATGCAACACATTAAAGATGACTTGCTTTCCGAAGACTGCTTAGAACAATTAACAGATTATTTTTTAGATCAAGAATGGAAGGATTCCTATTTTTTATATTTCCCAATACCAGAAGATATAAAAGCTATTGCTTATAGTTCTAGTAACAAACATAACTGGGATAAAGGAAATTTAAAATGTGAAGAGTATATAATTATTGTAAAAAAAGCAAAAAACTATATATATTCTGGCAAATGGACTATCACATCTATATTTCCATTCCCTGTTGGTTTTTCCTGCTGGTCATATTAATTTTTAATCTCAAAAGAAAAACGGAGTGTCTATACGCTCCGTTTTTTTCAACCTATAATTTTTTCTAACTTATGCGGTGTATGTTTAGACCAAAGCCCTCCCCCTTTACCAATTAACTCTCCAACACTATTAACGACAATATAGCTTTCTAGTTTCTTCACTTCCTGTTTTTCACAGGCAGCATAAACCGCATAGCCATTTACCCATTTTACACCATATACAGCCTCAGAAAATTTATCACCCATCGCACGAATCATTTTTCTTCCGGCAGAGATACCTGCTGTCACGTTATTAAATCCGGCTGCAACCATTTGCTTTTCATTATACCCTTCGGCAATATAATAAGCACCATTTTCACGCTTTTCTAAATATTTTCGCATATATATATCCCCTTTCTTATATTTTATAATATCTCTCTTTATATATATCTTATCATATATCAAAAATCAAGAATTTTTGTAAGAAAAAATCCACCCAAGAAAATTGAGTGGATTTGTTGCTCTATGAGATAATTAGATATTACATTCTTCTATAAAAGGAGATACATTTGTTTCTTTGTCGCCTTCACCATCCTTTTTATAAGCCGTTAGGTATAAAGAATCTTTTGCCCGTGTCATCGCCACATAAAATAACCGGCGTTCTTCTTCGATATCTTCAAATTCTGTTGCATTTGTATGGGGGATTGTACCATTAATACAATTTATGATAAATACATACTCCCATTCTAAGCCTTTTGAACGATGCATCGTAGATAACATAATCCCGTCTTTATTTTTATTTGCTTGCTGCAACTGTCTATTATAAGCCATAATATGGCGTCCCCATTCACCCCAGTTGCCATAGAGTTTAGCTTCATCATATAAGTTATTCCAAATAGCCGTAAGTTCTTTTTTATCAAGTTTTCTTAAATCTGCATACTGTTTTAAATACTCATCATAGCCTACGGCTCTATATAGATAATTCATAAATTCGACAGGATTTAAACTACTTAACACTTTTAAATGTCGAAATAGATCAGCAGCATTTTTAAGTCCTTTTTGTATTTTCCAGTATTCTTTTCCACTTTGCATATAAATCGCTTGATTCAAAGATTCTAAGTCTGGATTCACAGAACGAAAAGCTTTTCCATAAAAGAATCGATTCGGATGATTTAAAATTCGATTAAAAGCTATAATATCTTTTTTGCCTCTCGATAATTTCTGGTATGCCTGAATATCTTGAAATATCCAATGGTGATATTTGCTTTTTAGCCTTTCATTACACTGAAAAGGAATCTTTTCGTTCATAAAATACTCCGCAAATGGCATAGACTCTTTATTGGTTCGATACAAAATAGCAATCTGTTCTGGTTTTATTCCATCATCTAACAAACTGCGTATCTTGTGGATAACCCCACCTAGCTGAGATATTGAGTTTAGATAATTGCGGAAAATAACTTTCCCCTTTTCTTGCCTTGATCCTAGAAACTGCTTGGAAAATCGCTGTGAATTATGTTGAACTAAATTATCGGCTTTTTGGATTATCTCCTGTAAGGATCGGTAATTCGTACTCATATGAATCACTTTGCAATTCGGATAATCCTTTTTAAAATTCAGCATAATCTCGGGTTTTGCACCTCGGAACATATAAATAGACTGATCATCGTCTCCAACAACGGCTAAATTTCCATTCTCGCCAGCCAAACTATATACAATATCCCGCTGGATATAGTTTGTATCCTGATATTCATCCACTTGGATATAAGGATAACTACTTCTTAAGTATAAAAGGATTTCTGGATTCGTATCCAAAATTTCTTTTGCCATGACCAACATATCATCAAAATCTATTTTCGATTCTTTGTCCTTATACTCTTCATAGCCAGTATATAAATTAGAAAATAATTCTTTATCTTCTGTACATTTGGGCTGATATTCTGACAATGAAAGCATATTGTTTTTCATGACTGAAATATCCAGTATTAAGTCAGCTACAAATTCATCTTTATCATTAATCTGATCGATATATCTCACTCTAAAATTAAAGTAATTATATACTTCTATCTCTGTGATAATATCCACCCTTTTTTTTCCATATTTTTTCACAATATCAAAACACAGAGCATGTATTGTTGAAAAAGTTATACCTGGATTTTCACCAAACATAGAAATATATCTCTTATTCATTTCATCAGCTGCCGCTTTGGTGAAAGTGATCATTAATATTCCTGTGGGATTTATATTTGCTTCAGTGACCATGTAATTTATACGTCTAAGCAAAGTGGTTGTTTTCCCAGAGCCTGGACAGGCGATTATCAGCATTTGCCCGTCCACAGTATGGATGGCTTCCTCTTGAGCCTTATTTTCTAATATCATAGATTTTCCTCCTTTTTTATTTGAAATGATTACATTACTAATATGTCAAGAAAGGAGATTGTACATATTAAGAAATAGAGATTATAGAAAGGAGAACAGGAATAAAGCCTGTGATATGTATTTATGAAAAAGAAAACTATTTTAATCAGTGCAGTTATCGCTGCAGCAACTATTATTGCTTTTAAACATATCTTTAATAAAGAGGAGGAAGAATATTTTCTTAATGAAAATTATCCTTTTGGCAGCAATGCAGAAAAGAACAAAGAAGAACAGGAATAAAAAGAATCGAATTCCATGTAGATTATTATACAACAAAAACAGCCAGTTATGAAATTGGCTGTTTTTGTTGTATAATAAAAAAATAAGAATTTTTATAAAAAAGGCGGAAAATTCCGCCCCTTTTCTTTTTAAATATTTAATTCGATAATATATTGTAGTGTTGCCTGCTGTTCTCTGAAAATGATTACTTCGTCATTTCTTAGAGAGACTCCTTTATGAGCATATACAGCATCATGAGGTTTGATGTTTCGGAGACTATATGGATGGGAAACATCTACATCTTTCTGATTTTTAAACAAAACCTTGTATACTGCCAGATAACCTTTGTGTTGCGTTCCCCCAGTCCAATAAGAACCAAGCAGACTACTATATCCTATGGACTTTTTCGCTCGTGGTGCAAAGTAGATTCCATTTCCAAAAGCTTTTCCTGTAATGATCACTCCTTCCGGCCGTAACACAGGTCCTTTTGTCATCAATCCATACCAGTTTTCATTTCGGCTGCCATGGTAAAGATAGTGGATATCCTTTTCGCTATATGCATTATCTTTCATATACTGATAAAATCGCTCGTCCGTTTTTTTATTACGCACACGAAAAGCTCTTGCAAACTTATCTGCTGATTCTGCTCCCATGTTTTTCTTTATTTGCTGCAGGCGACATGAATCTGTCACCAGAGATATATCAAGTCCTAAAGATGCAAGAACCGTTTCTGTTTTCTCTTTTTGATTTTGTTTATCCTGTTGTGCTAACATACGTCCCTTCATAACATCTAAAAGATTCCATTCTCGCTCCAACACAGTTGGGAGTTCAGATATATCTTTAAGCAGATAATCTTCAACTTTTTTCATTTTTCGTGGGATGACCTGAAATAAGGCTAATAATTCACCATTGATACAAAATACATTCGATTGATTTCGCATGTTTTTTAAAATATCTGTGGCTTCTTTTATCATTTCTTGTGTTACTTTATCGTAGGATACAGAATAGTTACTCTCCAACATCTTTTTTGAATAGTTTTCTATATCTTGCCAAAAGCTCCTTACGGCTTTATCTGGAATTTCCTTGTATCTCGTATTAATTGTTGGTGAATATAAATGGGAGTTATCTACATACCCTTTTTGTAATTTTGACTCATAAATAGAAGCCCATCTGCTGATAGGGTATTTACGAGTAATGCCTTTTGCACCAACACGTCCATATCGAACCTCGAATATATCCGTAGTTTTTTGAGTCATCTGGTAATATTTATTGTGATTTTCATCAGGCTCTACCATAACTAAATATGCACTTCTCATCTTCCAGCCCTCCTAACAATCATATTTCTTAATGTTTATATACAAGTATTTGGAGAGCCGGTCTTTTAAAGTAAGTGCTAAAGTTGGATCGTTTCCACGGCTGGCTATATAATTTTCCACGATCTCATTTAAAGCGAGATAGACATCAATCGCTGTACCTGGCTGTGAAGATAACGCAGCAACCACATCCTCCGCAAAAGATTTGGGAAATAAACTTTTGTTGTCATCTACAATATTTCTTACTGTAGATGATATGGAGTCAATATCCGTATTTCCAAGCTTTTCAATCTGATTTTCCGCCTCTTTAAATAAAGAATCAACTCTTGGCAATAGCTGTACAAAAGTATCTACACTATTTTTACCTTCGTGTTCTACACCAGCGGAATCACCAAAACGAGTTTTATATCCATTTTCTGTCATAAAAAAAGGATATACATAAGCTCTCGATAAACCAACATCACTTGTCGCAAATCCAATCCCTGTCTTAACATTTTCGTCCAATCCAAAATCTTTTAATAGCAATGAAAAGCTGGAATCTGCATCTTTATCATTTAAAAGATAGTCAATATTCAGATATTCATGGGATATTGTTGCACTTAGCATCTTCATATCTTTGTGTTCTTTTTTCAGTTCTTTTTCAAGAGCTCCTACTAATTCATCTGCCGGTAAGATACTGTAACCGTTGCTCATCATGGCAGATATTTTCCCATCTCGGATAAGAATCTTACATTTCTGCATATACAATGAAAATCCTCTGGTAAGCCATGAAGCCTTTTCTGTGACTGGAAGTACTTTTTTAAATGCAGATCCTATAAAATTTGAGATAGTTGGACCGCTAAGTCCTGCGCGTTGGCAAATGCTTGTAAACGCAGTATGTCTTGTTGGATAGATTTTTCTTTCCCCATTCATAGGAAAAGTTAAAAACATCCCTGTGTCCTTCACACATTCATTCGACTCATCGTTTAACTCTATCCCGTTTGATAAAAAATATTGGGATAAAAAAAGCGGATGGTCTTCAATCCCGACCACCGTTGTTTCTTTTATGTATGGCTGAACCCATACATCATTCTCTTTTCTAAATTGTAGATATTGCTGCAGTTCCTTATGTTTCGTTAACACTGTAACTTGGTCATCGAATTTTAAATATTTTTCCATTGATTTGTCCTCCTTATTTTGAAATATTTCGACATCCTCAATATGACTGAATAGCACGTAAAAAATTTCAAAAAAAACCCGGAAAATATCATTTCCGGGTTTTAGAAAAGGAGATATGAAATATCAACACTTCAAAATATAGTGCCTTTTTCACCGATACTAATATGTAAAATTATTTTTATGAAAACTTTTACTCATCTACGGGATAATCATCCTCCGATGGCATCGTTATCGCTTCCTGTTCCGAAGCAACAGATTCTTTTGTAGGTAGATTTTCTGCATAACTTACCGCTTCTGAGAGATTGGAGCTCAATGTATTGTAATTGCTAAGATCTGTGCATTTTGCTAATGCTGTATTCGCATCATCTATCATTTTTTTTACAATATCCGTATATAATGTCCGGTCATATAAAGCATCTATATACCATTGTACAACTTCCTCTTTATCACTTTTTAAAGTTTCCTCTGCTAGTTCTTCTGATTTTGCAGCTTCTTCTTTATTTGTAATATCCTTTTTCTTTTGCGCATTTACTTTTTCCTGCTCAATCACCGTTTCCCATTTATCTTTTACTTCACCAGATAATAGACCATATTTATAAGCGGCACGATTTTTAAATTCCTGTTGTTTTGCATCATCTTCTATCTGATTGATCACATCAAGTACCCTCTGATAAGTATCATCAATCTTTTTCGCGTCAGATGAACATTTAATCTGTGAATCTTCATATTCGGATACAGCTCTTTCTGCTAATGTAACTTCTTTTTTTATTCGCTTTTCTTTTTGTTTTTCTAGTAATAGATTTTCTGTCAGAGAAGAACGATAATCATAATAACTTGGTCTCTTCTTCCACATATCCTTTTGAAGAACAAGCTTTTTTCGATTTCCATCTTTACTTTCAAGATATATCGTATCTGGTACAGTAAAATCCTCTTTTTTCTTATTTTTATGTATATTAGACATAAAATCAGCCCATATCGCTCCCGGATAAGAAGCCCCTTTTAAGCCCTCTACCGACTTTGGTGTATCGCATCCCGTCCATACCGCCGTTGTATAATATTTCGAATAACCACAAAACCATGCATCTTTGTTATCATTTGTTGTTCCTGTTTTTCCTGCATAATACTGTTTCCCGTCATACAATTTATGTGCAGTTCCATAATCTTCACGAAATGTTCCTTGCATCATATCTGTAAGGATATATGCAGTATCTTTATTGTAAACTTCTTCCGTATCTTTATCCGAACGGTAGATACTTGATCCATCTTCCCTTTTTATTTGCCTTAAACAAGTATTGGATGAATATCTTCCACCATTAGCAAGTGTTGCGTAGCCTTTAGCCATATCCACAACTTTAACACCATAAGTAAACCCGCCAAGACCAGTGGATAATATTGTCGTATCCGCATAGCATAATGAAGAAAAATGCAGCTTTGCTAAATAAGGAAAAGCTGTTTTTATGCCCGTTTGATTTAATAGTTTGACTGCAACTGTATTAACGGACCGTGCTAATGCCTCCCTGGCGATCATATCTCCACGATATGACAAATCAGCATTTTTAGGAGAATACCCATGAAAATCAACTTTTTCATCCCTTATAATGCTATCTGCTGTAATAACACCTTCATTTAATGCTGGTCCATAATCTAACAACGGTTTGATTGCAGAACCTGGATTTCTTTCCATCAAAAAACCTCGGTTATACTCTCCATTTTCTGATCGGCCTCCAACTATGGCTATAACCATCTGCGTTGAATTATCGATACAAACTGCCGCACCTTGTAAACCAGAATTAGCTGGCAGATTACTCTTAACAGCTGTCTGTAATCGTTTCTGAATATTTTGATCGAAGGAAGTATATATCTTATAACCGCCACTGCGAACCTGCCCTGAAGCATTGGAATACGATTCTTTATAAGATTCCTTATAGTTCTTATATTCAGATTGTGAATCAAAATTATATTTAAACTGAAATCCAGCTTGTTTCATCAGCTCCAATGTGGCACAATGTATTGCATAGCTGACCATATAATTATCAGCATCCGTATTGTCTGTTTTCTCAACAATCTGAGGTGCCTCTTTTTTTGCAGCATCATATTCTTTTTTTGTAATATACTTTTGGTCAAGCATACTATTTAAGACTTCATTTTTCTTAGCAATCGCCTTATCATAATTGCTGACAGGATTATATGCACTTGGACGGTTCGACACGCCAACGAGCATAGCTGCTTCTGCCAAAGTAATATCTGCTGCAGAATGTCCAAAATAATACTGCGCTGCGCCTTCAACACCATAGCAGCCACACCCATAATAATTGGAGTTGCAATAAAACTCCATAATCTGCGCTTTGGAATATATTTTTTCTAATTGTAAAGCAATCATGATTTCCGTTATTTTACGCTGCATAGTACGTTCACTGGAAAGCAGATTGTTTTTGACAACCTGTTGCGTGATTGTGGAAGCCCCTTGTGTAGCATGTCCTTTATTTTTTATCATAACAAGACTAGCTCTGAATATTCCTTTTAAATCAACGCCATGATGTGAAGCAAAACGGCGGTCTTCCTGTGCGATATAACCATTTTTTATATAATCAGAGATTTTTGAGGACTCTTTATATATATATTTTTCATTTCCAATTTTTCCAATTTTTCGATTGTTTTTATCATAAATGTAGGTATTGCCTTTCCTTCTAAAAGTACCTTTATCCATATCCGATATTAGATTGTAAACAGCCTGTTTTGTTTTTTCATATTTCGGATAATTTTTTACTATAACAATGGTTCCTGCAGCAACGAATAAGATAAGTAATGACAATACAATCCATTTTATTTTTTTCTTCATCTTCGCTCCTCCTGCTAATCCAATGTGATTGTTTCTACGAGGTATCCTTGTACAACAAAACGCCGGCTGCCTTGTAAAGCGCAGGTTGATAACGTGACCAGTTTATCTTTTACCGATGGCGTAAGTCCCGTAGAATACTCACCAATTGATTTATAATATTTTATATATTTATCCATGTTTTCATTTGAAGCAAAACGGTATGTATAAATCTCGGAACCAGGACGAACGATACAAGCATTATAGATTTTATATTTTCTCCGCTTTCCATCTCTTGTGTAAATATAAAAATATTTATTTTTTTTCCAGTAACTTTTTTCGTTATACTTTTTCAATGAGCCAAACATGCTCTCATTAGCCATGTTATGTCCATATATAAGAGTGTTACTATCTAAGAAATTTTTATGATTATGATAATCCATGAAAATAGAGCCAGCAAAGGAATATTCCTTTTTTATATCTTTATGGAGATAAAAATCGTTATCATCTTTTTGCATGATAGGATAAGAGATGATCTTTGGGTGTTTAAATCGAATCCATCCAACAACATCTTTATTTTTTAGTTTCTTCCAATTTACTCGATATCCATCATCGCCTTTACTCTTTTTCTTCTCTTTTTTTTGATATGTCACTTCTGTTTCTAAATCTGAATATGTTTTCCCATCTTTGTAGTATATAAAGCCAATCGCAATGATCACGATCAAACTGAAGATCATTAAAACAGGCAGACACCCTATCCTTTTTTTCTTCATGATGAAAATAACTCCTTTTCTTTTTATAATTTAATCCCTATCTGTCACTACCACAATTCAGCCTATCATCTACATTTCTATCCCTCCTTTTTCTGATTCATCTATCTTTTAATATGTCCATTCTTGTCTTCTAACGGACTTGCTTTATAAAAAATCGTCCTTTTTTTCATATTAATAAAAAAAGGATAGATAACATGTCTTATTGTTTTATGAGTATCGAAAAAATAAAAACTGGTGGTGCGTTGATGGCTAAATACCATCACAATTACCGTTTAGTGGAAGTTGAAAATGCAGATGCGTCATTAAAGCATCGTAACGAGGAGCTGGTAAAGCTTCCTGTGAGAAACGGTTTACAGGTAGATCCACAGGAAGTTTTTCGGGAAAGAATAAAGTCTCTACCCTACTATCAATCCCATAAAATCCGAAAAAATGCCGTACATGCATTGGAAGTTGTCACAACTTTTAGTAAAGATGAATTCGTTGATATTGAGAAATGGAAACAAAAAAATGTGGAATGGATGAAAGATACATTTAACATAGCTGGAGATGGAAAAGACAATGTAATAAGTATGGTTTATCACGGTGATGAAGCTGGAAATGTACATTGTCACGCTTTAGTAATCCCTGTTGATGAGCGCGGTCATTTGAATGCCAGACGTTTTATAAATGGGAGCCGCGCAATGTCAGAACACCAAACAACATATGCAAAGTATATGCAATCGTTTGGACTAAAAAGAGGGCTTAAAGGTAGTCAGGCACGGCATAAAGACATCAAAAGATTTTACGCAGAATTAAATCAAGCAATAAGCCGGGTTCCGGAACAGCTGCCAGGTGAGAGTTTTGAAAAATATATGGAACGGTCAATAGACCAGCTAAAAACTGGGTACGCGTCTGCTTTACGAGGAATAAAAGAAGCAGAGACAAAGCGGCTCCGCCATGTCAATAGGAAATATCAGGATTGTCGGGAAGCGATAGAACGGGAATTTAAAGGCAGACACGAGATAAAAAAAGAAGTCCAGGAACTAACTGTGAAAAAAGAAAATTTGCAGGAAGAAATAGATAATCTGAATGAAAATCTATGTCTGATTCAGGACACTCTCGAAGAACAAGAGGAAAAAGCAAAAAAATATGACAAATTTGTAGCTGGACTAGAAGCTTTCACAAAGGAACACCCTGAGCAGGCAGCAGCGTTTCGTGAAGAAGTAGCATATATCCTTGACTATACACAGCCAGAAGTTGACCTTTCAATAGAAGAAGAACGATAAAAAGAGGTGAAAAATGTATTGTTTCGAGTTTTATAACTGTACGAAAGCTCAGTTAGAGAAAAGAAAGATATATGGAGCAATCGAAGAAAATAGCTATTTAAAAGTTGTCACAAGTTCAAATGATTCACACGCTACATATAAAAAGGCAAAAGGTCTTCGATTCATCTGTTATGATAAAAAATATGATAGAAATACCTCTTATAGACAGACCTATTTCCGCTACAATCTACCAAATGCACACCCTATTGGAAAAAAAAGAAATACTCTTTGGCGGTGCTGTTATTGCGGGAAAAAATTAAAAAAAAGAGAAATTGAGGTAGATCATCTCATACCCGTTTACAAAGCAAAACGACAACGCCACTGGCAAAAAAAATTACCAAATGGAGTGAATGACAAAACGAATCTTGTTGCAGCCTGCCGTCACTGTAATCGGATGAAATCATCAAAGACAGGGCTATGGTACGTCCGCGGCTTACTTGGACAGCATCAATTATATTGGAAAATTATCTATCCATTAACTCTCGTAATTACCACAATTTTACTTGGGGTAATAATATACTATTTATAGCATATACAAAAAAGAACCCCACAAAAACTGGGGTTCTTTCGTTTACATTAATATAATAAAACAGTCGTTTTTCCGCCTCGGTCTACAATGACCCATAATGCGCTTCCATTATTGACACTTATATTATATTGTCCTGCTGGAATTTTGATTTTTTCTTTATTAGAAGATAATCTTACTTGTTTGTACGATACACCTTCTACTAAAGATATATCTACCATATCTCCAGCTTTTCCTTTTAAAACTAATTCTCCGGGATTTTTAGTATCCAAGACCGAATGAGAAAAAGGCGATTCTGTAGGAGCAGATTGCGGAATTCTCGGTGTCTGCCTAATTAATTTTATTAAAAATAGATTTGCTGCACTTAAAAACAATATCATAAAAACAGCTGGTACATATCGCAATTTATCCTTTATCATAGCTTTTCCCTCTTTAGTCTGCAAAACCAGTTCTCATAAAGCCAAAAAATTTTTTCCCATTATAAAACTGGTTTTCTAATTTACCAGTCACTCCATAAGTACTGCCTTTTTTGCTTTTAAATCCATAAACACTGATTTCTCTTCCAGCAAAAAGGTTCCGCACTTCTTCCTCTGTCCATATATGTCCATTCCAGCTTGATTTAATAGATACCGTTTTTCCGCGCCATGTTCCAGTGATATAATCATTATCTGATATAGTATTCTCTTTACCATTTAAATAGTCAACAACTTTAAACCCAACGTATTTCTTGCCTTTATATGTCTGCTCCATCAACTTACCTTTCACTCCATAGGTATTGCCGTTTGAGCTTGTAAGCCCTTCGATTGAAACTTCTTTTCCAGCAAATAACTGTTTTAACTCATCCTGCGTCCAAGTATGTCCACCCCATTCTTTTTTTATAAGAATGTTCTTCCCGTTCCAAACACCCTGAATACGGTCATCATTCAAATATCCCGTAACGGCAAAGCCCACATATTTTTGTCCTTTGTAAGTTTGATAATCCAGTTTACCCTTAACATCATAAGTTTTTCCATCTTTTCCCTGTAATCCATATACACATACTTCTTCTCCAGCAAATAAAGCCTTTGCTTCTTCTTCTGTCCATATATGTGATACCCACTTTGCACGTATTGCTACATTAACACCATTCCATACACCGGGTATTGTCTTAGCAGATTCTTTCGGTTTTAGATTCATCGCTTTCGCGTTTTGAGATATGATGGTGATATCATCTTTTACGATTTTCTGCATTTCATGCAATTTTTCTTCTACGCTGACTTTTCCCGCAGCAATATCTCTCATGCATTGCTGCATGGCTTCCGTTGTCTTTACATCGGCAATATGTGTCCCTTCTATAAGATGATAACTAATCTCCCCCTCGTGGGTCATGTTGATTTTACCTTTCGTTTCAGTTAAAAGAGGACACTTCGATTTTCCTCCTTTTTGATTTGTTACATCAGCGTAGATGCTGGTTCGTGTGGCTCCTGTCCCTACATCATACTGCTCAAGTTGTTTCATCAGCCATTTCATCGTTGGCTTCTGAGGCGGTTTCGGATACCCCTCAAAAATAGATGGCGAAGCTTCAGTCCCTAAATGGGTACCAGTGGTGTCATCTTTATCATCTCCATCATTAAATATCTGTTTAAATCCCATAGATTTCGGGATATTAGTCTTGCCAACAAAATCAGGGTAGTCAACAAGATGTCCCTTTTCTTGTTCATAAATATAATCTTCTGCGAACATAGCCAGAAAGTTTTTTGCTAAGATTTCGTAAATTAGCGAAGCGCAAGAGCCATAAGAACGCAATGCCTCTAAGGAGGAAGGAACAGTAGTCCCCGGTCGGTTCGCTCCATGAGTCCCACCATTTTTTACATGTGTCTTCCGCATTTGCATATGGGTAAGCAAAAAGGAATCTACACCAACAATAGAGGCTATCTGATGTATTAAAGGTAACATCTCATTAAACTGCTCCGGCGTGATTGTTTTATCCTCTGTTCGTGGATAAGAAACAATCTGATGTTCATAAAGATTCTGATAAGTCTGTAAGACTTCACTTGCTTTGATTCCCTTCGTTGATAAGATAGAGGACAGCCCAGCTAAGTCTAATAGTTTAGGAGGAACTGTATGCTTGGTAGTCACGCTATCTACTGCAACTTTCGATGGATGATAATTGTCTATTGGTACCTCCTCTTTTGTCTTGTAAAGTGTTTCTTTAGGGGAAGCATAGACATTGCCATGCTCGTCTTTAAACCGTGTCTGAAAATATGGCACACGAACGTAAGATTTAACGGCATCAAGCTGTTGACCTACCATTCGGACCATCACGGACTTTAAACGTCCTTGTCGTAACGGATTACCGGCAGAAAAATACGTTGCTATGCGTGTGTGCTGCATAGACAAAAAATCAAACCGTTCTCGATAAAGCCCTTTTCGATATTCAGGATTATCAGTAAGAACCGGGATAGTGCTACGATCAATAAATGACTTTTGTAAGGTAGCCGGTGCTTCATCTGTAAAATGCATACGGGAGAACTTAGCAGGAACGATATGGTTTTCAAGTAAAATCTCTGTAGCTAAAAGGTCTCCCTCTCCACTGGGATCGTTATCTGTAGCGATCACAACCTCAGAGCAATCAGATAAAGCGTTCTTGATAGATGTGACAACATCTTTCGTTTTAGGGAAAGCTTCTTTACGCCATGAAAAGATAGATTCATCCCAAGGCAGATTACTGATATCCCAACTACCATAAATACCAGAAAAAGCATCTGGTACCTGATAACGTGGATCTACCAGTCCATAGAGATGTCCAACGGAATGAACGATGAGAAACGGCTCTCCCTGAAAAGTACCAGTAAAACATGACCCAGATTTGCGAGCACCAAGAGCTTTTGCAAAATTACGGGCAGCTGAAGGTTTCTCTGTTAAGATACCAATCATAATAAAAACACTCCTTTCAAAAAACTAAGCGGTAACATTCGTTGTAGAGTCATCATCAAGCAAATTGATATGAGCATACAAAAATTGTGAAAGTAACTGTGCTTGATAGTGCTCTGTATCAGAAGACGGTGCCGGGCTAAATTCTGATAGATAGATAGCAAAACGAAGCCATCGAGAAGGATCTTTCTCAAACATAGCAATCTCATCAAGTGATGGTAAAAATGCTGGGGTCTTGTAAGACTCAAACAATGATATAAGTGCGTCATATTCGGAATATGATAGTGTCATAATAAAACCTCCTAAAAATTGCAGAACTAATAGATACAGGGATGCTTAAAAAAAGAATCGAATTCCTTTTAGAGTCTTTTAGCAAGCACTTAGAATAGACAAATGCAGTAATGAGATAAAAAATAGAAACCTCTGATTTTACCATTATCACTGTACGAGGTGCTTGCAAAGACGTACAGAGATCTAAGGGGTATCCCTGCCTGCTCTGTATAACAAATATATTAGCCGGAATGAATCAGTCCCCTATAGAAAATAGAGGGTGCTGTTTCTGCCCTCTCATCGCATCTCTTTTAATATGTATGTTTTTGGGACAAACGGCTTTTTTAGAGCAAATCTTTTACCAATAAAAATATTATCCGCCAGCATCTTGTTCATCTATAACAGAGTAATCCGTGGCTTTTCTCTCATTTATCATTGGCGAATTCTCGTAACCATTTGTATTGTCATTTTCTACCTGTTTCTCACATGGAAGATTTTTCTGTTTTGCTTTATCTTCTTTTTCGCCATTTACCTTCTCTGCTGATTTTTCCGTTTCATCATTTCTTCTTTGTTTGGAATCGGATTCTTTTTTTCTTGTTTGATTCTCTTCTGTTTTATTTGCCGTTGTTTTCCGTGGAGCAAGGGCTTTGTCCGGGTCTCTTAAGATGCGGCATACGGTAGACTGAGAAGTTCCGGACATCTTTGCTATCTCTCGCTGGCTGCGTCCTTCTTTTGCAAGTTCTATGACCAGCTGTACACGTTCTCTCTTTACCTGTCTCTTCTTTTCTCTCTCTTCTTCTCTTTTAGAAGATGGATGAAAATGAAGCATATCTTGTTCCTCCTTTGTGATACATAAGTAATTGATGATAGTCTGATTAGAAAATTTGTATCCTTTCTTCCGGCTTGTGGAAAGATAAGACTTTAGAGATTTTTCACTTAATGGATGCGAAAAAGAGCGATTCATCTTCCTTACTGCCTCATCTGCTTTTTCCTCTCCATACTCTTCCAATATCGTATTAAAAAGGATAAAGCAAAACGTATCCCTGTACCCATCTTCTACCCAGCCTTCTTTTCTGCGGAGTTCTAAAAGTGCATACAAGATATGCTCGCGGTAATCAGCTAAAGCGTATTTTTTAGAGTTAGTAAACGGAATCGGATTCTTTTTGCCGGAGGCAACTTTATCAAAATAAAAGTCTACAACATTAAGACGGTCTTCATGTAAAAAGGCAAAGTCTCCCCATTTTTTTGCTTTGGAATTATAAGTTCCGGGCAAACGGAAATAACCGGCCATTTTTAAGGAGGCTGCCCGGTCTACACGCAGAAAATTAAGGTAATACTGTTTGCTTATCTTTTCATCTAATTGGTCACAAAGATACGCTGCTGTCTCTTTATAAATATTTTTTAACTTTGCCGCAGATAATGGTTTGATTGCCCACCATAACTGCAGACCACGCCCTGTTTTAACGATAGTGTTTGGAGATGGCAGTTCCAATGAATTATCAAAAAGTTCCCGCAAATAAACTTCACATTTCTCAATCTCATTGTCACGGTCTTTCTTTGAGATACCATACTTATGGCAGTCGATATCAATGACAATGTTATGTAATGTAAACAGATTTTTCTCATTTCTCTTTCCACGTTTTTTCAGACCATTGGCTGTGACATAATAATTCTTCGCATTATTCGCTGTAAAGAAATCCACAGGTAATGCATCCAAGCTTTCTTCTACCCCAGTCTGGTAATGATGAAAAGTATAAATCTTTCCTTTCTTAGCAGGAATGTCGCATCCGATATAAATTTTGGATGTATAATCCCCCTCCGGCACATAATGAAGTTCGAAAAAAGAATATAAATCTTCCTTTTTTCTACGTCTTGCTTGCTCACGCTGTTTTTCTTGTTCAATTATCGCATTGAAATTATCCATATAATGCTGGTCGTATTCTGCGGAAATACTCATATTACCGTTCCTCCAATTCGATAAAATTATCTGTCACGAATAATATGTAGAAAAAAATCAGAAAAACAAAAAAGAACCCAATGATGGGTTCTTTTTTGAATAAAATGGTATGAAATTAATTTATGCAGATTTTTTATTTTTTTCCTTTTCCTTTTTTTCACGCAGCCAGTTTGCGCCTAGCTCATCCATATTAGATGCGTTATAACGATGTCCATATCTGTGAAGCACCTGTTCTTCCAAGTTTGTCATGTTGATTTCAGCAAAAAGTTGTGTTGATTTTTTATCCCTTTTGCAATCCCATCTTTTTTTGGGAATGTCCCAGAATATGTTTCCATATAAATCTTCGTCTATGTTAAGTTTTATACGCTGTTGGCTTTTTGCTCTGGTATTTATATTACAGGAAGCCCAGTTTAAATGAGCTGTTCGCTTAAATGGTTGAGCATAAATATTTTCCAATAATTGCTGATATTTTTTTACCTCCTGCTCTAAAACAAGAGCAGTAGCTTTAATATCTTCTAAAGAATTATGATATCGAAATTGATTTTCAGTATCTATATTTTCAACAATATCTTGCAATTTATATGAATCTAAATCAGGAAAACAATCCCTTGCACATGGTAATGTATCAATTACTTTAGGTGCTGGTAAACAGAATTCGATTCCAATTCTCTCAAACATTGCATTGATTTTGTCAATATCAAATGGCGCGTTATGTGCGGCATAGATACTTGCCTTACTAAGATAAGCCACAATATCCTTTGCGATAATATCTTCTTTGGGGCATTTTTCTATCATGTCCTGTGAAATTCCAGTAATTTCCGTTATTTTCGCTTTCAACTTTTCGTCTGGGTTAATATAAGTATCAAAAAAATCAATTTGTTCTAATGAAAAATCTGCGTTGATTTTATATCGTATAGCAGAAAATTGTATGATTTTCGCATTTTTAGCTAGACCAGTAGTTTCTGTATCCAAAACGATTATACTTTCTGCCTCAGATAATAAATTTAAGACAGCATAGGCGTTGGGTTCTATATTACGCCAGCTCATTGTTTTCCTCCTTTGTTAATGCTTTTAATATTTCGTGGTATGAAGTGATAAGCATCGTATCGTAATATTCCGATAGTTGAAAATCTTTCGTCTGTCTTAACAGCTCTGTAAAAAAGGTTCCTCGCTTCATATAAGTAGGAAAAGAAAGAGAAATAAATCTCTTCTTACCGATCGCTTTTTTTACATACTTGAGATATCTCTTGGTCGCACAAAATAAATTGAGACTCGGTGAATCCAGCATATCCTCAAATTCCATTATGTTATCAAATAAATGTTCAAATAACTTCTTATAATTATAAGTACCATTTGAATACATAACTGCATTTGATGATAATAATATTCTAGTACCTTCGAGCATAGCATATACAGTTGCTCTTGTTGCAATACCAGGAATAAGTCCCATCGTCACGCTACATATGTAGCAATCGCCGGGTTTTACAAAATCAACGATTATCCTATCGTCAAATACCTGCCAAGTGTTTAAAAAAAATGCTTCAGCCGCCATTTGAGAACAAATATTTGTAAAAAACTCAGTTGGTGGGAAAAATTTTGTGTATTTTCCGGCAACAGATAATATTGGATTTATACGGCTTTCTGTATCCTTAATTATAAGTGAGACATTCTTTTTGCTGATTTTTTCAGCCAATACAATCGCTGTTCCCAGCATATAATCATCTCTAATCTTAAAGATAGCTGAACAATCCAGATATTTTCCTACAGAAATGATTGCCACTTGCAAGAATGGATAAATCTTATCTTGAAATTCATCATAAATAGCAACTCTAGTTTCCATCAAGAGTCGGTATTCTTCTTTTGATGTGGTCAATTCAATGGTCTTGATAGATACTTTTCCCTCTTCATCCTCATAAGGACTGCAGATAGGGATTAAAAACCATTCAGTAATGATAGAACCATCATACGTTCTTTTTTTCTTTGTGTCCTTATGGGCTATAACCGCCAGATCAATCCCAACTTCTTTTTCCTCTCCAGAAAAATAATGATAAAATGACTTCATTGTTTTTCCTGTTTTTTGTTTTCTTTGAGAAGAAAAGTCGGACAAATCTTCTGTAACCACCCAGTTTCCAAGTTTACCTTTTTTTCGGGTAATATGAACATCTATGCTCATATTATTCCGAATCAGACAATCACTGGTTTTAATGGAATCGAATTCTTTTAACATTGTGAAAAAGTCTTCCATTTTTCCTGCAGAAATTACTGTTTGTATCGGAGAATCTGCAATTTTATTCATCTAAATCCCTCCTTGTTGTTTGAAAATATTACATTTTCAATATGTATAAGATTTAGATTTTTGTTTTATCGTGAACCTCTCCCCGCCTAAATCATAAATTATAGCCAGAGTGTGCGCTTATTGGCAGTATAAGTTTTTTTCATCAATTTCATCATCCCATTTATAATTACGCATATACTCAACACTATATGGGATTATCTCTGTTGCAATATCTTCGAATTGATATTCTGTATCACAGTTTTGGCATGTGATATTATTTAATACATTTCGATTTCGTAAAAAACCAGATACAAATACAACCGCTCCGGGTTGTAAATATTTCATATCATTTTTACCTTGCTTACCGTATGAGTAAACCCACGGATGATCCACATAAATGGAATCCTGCGTTTTTATATAATATTTTCGGTCTACTGCTAAACGATAACGACAACAAGGATATTTTAACCCAGCAACTATCTCCGGATCGCTGACAACTGTTCCAACGACATCGACATCATTCGATACTTCAAGATAATGTTCCTGTAAAATTCGCTCTGGTATTTTTTCATCGTAATCAGCAGAAGCTTGCAATCCATCTAATTTGATTACAGTTATCGGATAAATAAAACAGGAAACACCAAAAACCTTAACATTTTTTTCACCACAGCTAGGACAAATTGACGGTTTGTTCACTGAAAGGACGTTGATAACTCCTTTTATATCGACAAGGTCATATGCAACAAGACTTTTCAATCTAGTCATGAGTTTATCTCTATTGTGGTCTTCGCTTGCTCCATCGTAGAAGATTAGTAAATCTTGAAAAGATGAATCTGGATAACCGTCAACGGCTCGATTACATGCACGAATAGCAAGATAAATCTTTGCATCTCCAGTTTCGTCTTCATAGATCGCTGGATCAGAAAGTAGATATCCCAAAACACGTACTTGGTTATGAGCAGCCATAAAAAAACCTCCTTTTTATTAAAATATTGATAACAGATAAAATCTGTATATATCTTAATATGAAAAAAAGAAGCCCCTGAAGGGCTCCCTTTTTCAAGCTTTGTTGTTTTAATCCCCAGCCGGTATTGACGGAGACTGAATGCCGGTGTTTCCTCCCGGCGGTGCTTACCTCTTGGCAGTAGGAGATACCGATATCTCCGCTCACTACTGCCGCTATGTTAACTCTACAATTCATCTCACTACCTGCATTTCATTTAGAGGTTAGGAGAATCCTTGTTTTT
>ENA-OPBE01000532-OPBE01000532.1-human-gut-metagenome-genome-assembly--contig:-NODE-532-length-37884-cov-3.872135_pt1 | contig 37884 bp, 28 predicted proteins | sample MGYA00241066_ERZ501448 | MGnify/ENA primary metagenome ERZ501448 (study PRJEB25962, sample SAMEA2042585) | human gut metagenome | biome: human gut; feature: human-associated habitat; material: faeces...
GCTTTCCGGATGTTCCTTCGGTAAACCTACATACTCATCCATATTGAACGTTACGACATTCTGGAAAGAAACAATACCCTTCTTATTCAGGTCGATCAAAGCCTTATACATTCCAAGTGGGGAAGAACCGGTAGGACATCCTAATACAAATGGTTTTTCAGGATCCTACAGCGGCTTTTAATCCGAAAATGCGGGTAAAAGATATTTTATGTGAGCCTTTATTGAATTTTGGGTTACTGAAAAATTCTGAAGTTGACGCAAAAGCTGCAGAGTTATTACAAATGGTGGAGCTGCCAGTGGAATTCAAAGACCGTTTTCCTCATAGTATGAGCGGAGGTCAGCGTCAGCGTTTGGGTATAGCCAGGGCACTTTCTCTGGAACCGCAGATTATTGTCTGCGATGAAGCCACTTCAGCGCTGGATGTTTCTGTACAGGAAAAAATTTGTGAATTGCTGGTACGGCTGCAGCGGGAAAAAGATATTACATATCTTTTTATCTGTCATGATATTGGTCTGGTTGATTTGATGAGCCATCAGGTCGCGGTCATGTATCTTGGTAATGTAGTAGAATTATTGGAAAAAGGTCGTTTGTCTGTTAATGGTGTCCATCCTTATACTAAAGCTTTGATAAAATCTATCTTTAAAGTGGATTTCAAACCTGGAGAAAAAATTCAGCCGTTAGAAGGCGATATTCCGAGTCCATTGGCTTTGCCGCTGGGGTGCCCATTTCAGAGCCGCTGCGAGTATTGCCAGGAAATTTGCAGAAGCGAAAAACCACAATTGCAAGAAATTAAGAAAGGTCATTTTGCAGCCTGTCATTTTGTTAAATAATTTTTTAGTATATTGCAGCAGTCTTAATGGGTGCTGCAATATAAAAATATTTTTTGATGAATAAATACTTATTTATTCATATTTAAACACAGCCAAATAAGTACGCTTTTAAAAATATAAAATCGGTAAAAGTGTGCTTAGCATATATATTTTTTAGGAGTTGATTATGATGAAAAAAACTTTGGTGCTTGCTATGGCAATGGTGCTGGGAGTGACTGCTTCAGTGTATGCCACTAATCCTTTTTCTGATGTTCCGGCCGGGCATTGGGCTTATGATGCCGTTAACAGACTGGCGGCAGCCGGAATTATTGATGGTTATGGCGATGGTAATTTTGGCGGCGAACGTCTGATGACACGTTATGAAATGGCACAAATTGTAGCAAAAGCTATGGCTAAAGGCGCTAATGTTGACCGCCTGGCTGTAGAATTTGCCGATGAACTGGACAGCTTGGGAATACGCGTAGCAGCTTTAGAGAAAAAAGCGGATAATGTGAAGATTACAGGACAAATCCGTTATGAATATGCAGGGCGTGACGGAGATTTTAAGAAAGACAAAGGCAGTGTTGCAAAAAATCGTCTGCGCACTCGTTTATTTGTAAATGGCAGTGTAAATGAAGACTGGACTTATACGGCCCGTATTCAAAATGACCAGAATCTTGCTAATGATTCCGGTGATGAAGATACCAAACTCAATCAAGCCTATGTTACAGGTAAATTGGGTGGATTTAATGTTATGGCAGGGAAAGCGCCAGTATTTTTAGCTAATGGCAACCTTTATGACGATACTGCAGAAGTTATTCAGTTAACATATGGTAAAAATGTAAAAATTAGCGGCTATTGGGGGCAAATTACTGAAAAAGATTCCGGTTATATGGCAGATAAGGCCTATGGCGCCAGTTTATCTGGTAAAATCGGCCGCTTGGATTTAGCTGCCGGTTATGATAGATTTGAAGATTTAGATGCCGGGTTTACGAAAATTTCTAATAACGCGGTCTGGAATGCAGGGGCAAATTATAATTTTGGTGACTTTATTTTAGGGGCGATGTATCTTAATTCTGATATTTCTGATAAAGCTGTTGAAAAAGGTGCTGATACGGACGGCTTTGTCATCAGTGCTGCTTATAAGGGTGCCAAGGCCGCCAAACAGGGGACCTGGGGACTTTGGGGAAATTATTATGATCAGGGGGCAGGTACATTTATTGCTCATACGATGAAAGCTGGTGACTGGGGATACTTCACTAAAGAAGGCTTTAAAGGTTATGGTGTTGGTATAAATTATACTTTGGCCAAGAATATGGTTTATAATTTGGATTACTATGATTTGGAAGGTAAAGAAAGCGGACGTGATTCTCAGATTATTTGGAATCGTTTACAGATAACCTTCTAAATTTGCAGTAACTGAAGCAGGTATTTTGAGAAAGATTAAGGCTATTTTAACAGGCAGTTTCCATATTAAATGAATGGAAGCTGCCTGTATTATTTTTCTCAAAAGGTTTGTAAAATTTTTCAAAAAACTATATATGAATATTTGCTCATGTGTTATAATAAGATTACAGTAAAAGTAAGGAGGCTGGAAAATGAGCAAAACACAGCATGCTTTAGAAAATTTACATGAACATAACAGTCAGGGCTGCGGATATGATCATCATCAGGAAGATGAAAGCGGCCATAACGATAATTCAGCCTGTGGCTGCGGACACGAACATTATCACAAAGGAGAAAGCGGCCATGACCATGATGCAGCCTGTGGCTGTGGGCATGATCATCATGTGCCCGGGCATGCAGATGACTGTCAATGTGAGCTCTGCCATCCACATGAGGAATATTGCGATGTTTGTGGTGAAAGTTTGGAAAATTGTATCTGCAGAATGCCTGATGCTGATTGTATAAAACGAGTTTATGCTTTAAAAAATCTGGGTTGTGCCAACTGTGCTGCCAAAATGGAATATAAGATTAAAGAATTGCCTGGAGTAGAATATGCTTCAGTAAGTTTTGTAACAAAACAGCTGCGTCTATCGGCCAAAAATCACGAGGTATTGCTGCCGGCCATTCGTGAAATCTGTGCTTCTATAGAATCGGATGTAGAAGTTGTGCCACGCAGTGGGATGATGCCGTTCAACTTTGAAAGCAAGGTATACCTGTTAGAGAACCTGGGCTGTGCCAATTGTGCCGCAAAAATGGAGAAGGCTATCAATGATTTGCCGGATGTTTCTGCTGCAACGATAACTTATGCTACGAAACAACTGCGGCTGACAGCGAAGAATCACGCACAATTGCTACCACAGGTCCAGGCAATTTGCAGTACGATCGAAGCAGGTGTAGAAGTAGTTGAACGTATAGGCAAGCCGGTATTGGCTGAAAATATTAATCAGCGTAAAAAAAGCGGTGGAATACTTTCAATGTCGGATGAACAGCGTTCACTGGCAGAAATAGTGTTTGGCGGAATTTTGTTTATAATCAGCGAAATTGCCGGACTCGTGCCGGAAGCTTATCATATTTACTGTCTTGTTGCCGCATATATTCTCTTGGGCGGAAGGATTGTTTTAACCGCTTTAAAAAATAGTACGAAGGGACAGGTTTTTGATGAAAACTTCCTGATGACAGTAGCTACTTTAGGTGCTTTTGCTATCAATCAATATGAAGAAGCTGTTGGAGTTATGCTGTTTTATCGTATCGGAGAATATTTTGAGCATCGTGCGGTTGAAAAAAGTCGTGGTCAGATTATGGAAGCTGTCGATATGCGTCCGGAAGTAGTTAATTTGCTGATTGGTGAAGATGTGCGTGTTATCCCGGCAGAGGAAGCCAATGTTGGTGACATTTTACTGGTACGTGCCGGTGATCGTATTCCTTTGGATGGAGTAGTTATAGAAGGTGAAAGCCTGCTTGATACTTCTCCGGTGACAGGGGAACCTGTGCCGGTAAAACGCAGTTTTGGCGATGAAGTTATTTCTGGTTGTATTAATACGTCAGGGATGCTGAAAATCAGAGTAGAAAAAGTCCTGGCTGAATCTATGGTCACCAAAATTTTAGACTCTGTAGAAAATGCTGCTGCCAGCAAACCACAGTTAGACAGGTTTATAACACGTTTTGCGCGTATCTATACTCCGTTTGTTATGGCAGTAGCTGTTTTAACTGCTGTGATACCCGGCTTTATAACAGGAAATTGGGAATATTGGACTTATACAGCCTTAACATTTCTGGTTATCAGCTGCCCATGTGCACTGGTGCTGAGCGTGCCTTTGGCGTTTTTTTCAGGCATTGGAGCCGGCTCGAAATATGGAATTCTTTTTAAGGGCGGCGTTACAATAGAAGCCCTGAAAAATGTTAAAGCAGTGGTTATGGATAAAACAGGTACTGTGACCAAAGGGAATTTTGTTGTTCAAAAGCTGGTTCCGGTAAGTGGCATGGAAGAAGATGAGCTGTTGAAGCTTTGTGCCTCCGCAGAACTTGTTTCCAGTCATCCGATTGCTACAAGTATAGTAAATGCGGCCAAAGAAGGTGAGTTGAAACTCGAACGGCCGCAAACATTTGAAGAAATTGCCGGTGAAGGATTAGTTGTCGAGGTTTCAGATGGAAAAATTTTGTGTGGCAATAAAAAATTGTTAGAACGGTTTGAAATTGATTTTTCTGTTAGGGAAGAAGATAATTATGGTACGGAAGTGCTGGTTGCCAGAGCCGGAAAGTATTTAGGACAAATAATTATTGATGATACATTGAAAGAGGATGCGGTAGCTGCTGTTACCTCCCTTAAAAAGATGAATTTAACTACAGCCATGCTTACAGGTGATGCGGCAGAAAGCGCACAGGCAGTGGCACGTGCTGCTGGAATTGACGAAGTAAGAGCTAAGCTTCTGCCGCAGGATAAACTCAATGAGTTGGGCCGCTTACGCAAACAATATGGTGGAGTGATGTTTGTCGGTGATGGTATAAATGACGCTCCCGTTTTAGCAGGCGCCGATGTTGGCGCTGCCATGGGCAGTGGTGCTGATGCTGCTATTGAGGCAGCAGATGTTGTATTTATGAACTCGGAAATGCAGGCTATTCCTCAGGCAATTGCCCTAGCGAAGGAAACAACCAGAATTGCCTGGCAGAATGTATTTTTTGCTTTGGCAATTAAGATTATTATCATGGCTGCTGGGTTGGCAGGCTATGCGTCTATGTGGGCGGCTGTCTTCGCCGACACTGGTGTTTCCATACTCTGCGTTTTGAATTCCATTCGTATTTTGTATAAAAAAATATAAATATTATTATTCAAGCATTATAAGGACAGCAGATTAAAACATGCTGTCCTGTTTTTTTGAAAAAACTTTAAATTTAAAAGTTTAAAGGGATAATAAAATCATTGTACAGGTAAATAATTTTGTTGAAATATTGTGAAAATATCAGAAGCAATAAATTGTTGTTGACAAAATAAGTTAGCAGTAGTAAACTTTAAGAGGTTAGCGAAAGCTAACTTTTTAAAAGTGGGCTAGTTAGCGTAAGCTAATGTGAGGAGGGCAAAAGTATGATGACATTAAAAGAAGTTCCTATCGGTTCTACCGTAACTATCAAAAAAGTTTGTGCCACCGGACCTTTGAAACGCAGAATTGTTGATATGGGTTTGACAAAGGGGACACCGGTGACCGTCAGAAGAGTCGCGCCACTGGGAGATCCATTAGAAGTAACTGTACGCAGCTATGAGCTTTCGTTGCGCAAAGCAGATGCGCAGAACATTCTGGTGGAATAAATTTTGATTTAAAGTTAGTGAAAGTTGATTCGAGGAGGGACTATTTTGAGTAAGACATTAGCACTAGTGGGCAATCCAAATAGCGGTAAAACCACACTATTTAATAATCTTACAGGCAGTAAACAATACGTTGGAAACTGGCCTGGTGTAACCGTTGAACGTAAGGGCGGCAAACTTAAAAAACATGATGGCTTTGAGGTCATGGATCTGCCGGGTATTTATTCTTTATCTCCGTATTCTCCGGAGGAAGTAATAACCCGTAATTATCTTTTGGAAGAAAATCCTGATGTTATAGTTAATATAGTTGATGGATCGAACCTGGAACGTAATCTGTATTTAACGATGCAGCTTTTGGAAATGGGCTGTAAAGTTGTAGTTGCGCTCAATATGATGGATCTTGTCAGAGCTAACGGTGATGTACTGGACACGGAGCTGCTCTCTAAAGAGTTAGGGTGCCCGGTTGTGCCGATTACAGCTACCAGCGGTGAAGGTGTGGAACAGCTCGTGGCAAGGGCGGTGCAGATTGCTCAAACACAATGTGACAGAAAAGACCCCAACAGCTTTTCAGAAGAAGTTGAACGCGTATTGCAGGAAATTGGCGAAATGGTAGCGCCTATGCCGCATATAGAACGCCGCTGGCAATTAGTCAAGGTATTGGAACGTGATGGGCAGCTGCTTGAAAAACTGAAATTATCTCAAGGTGTGTTTGACAAACTAGAGGTCTTGATTACCCGTTTTGAACAGCAGGCTGATGATGATGCGGCAAGTATCATCGCTTCCGGACGTTATCAGAAAATAGACTCAATGCTGCGCAGCTGTTATAAAAGTGCCAATGTTGATTATGCAAATACTGTTTCAGAAAAAATAGATCGTATTGTAACTAACCGTGTTTTGGGATTACCTATATTTTTAGGAATCATGTGGGCTGTTTATTATATTTGTATCCAGACCTTGGGCGATGAAACTATCGGCTGGATGGAAGAATTATTTGAAGGCATCAGTGAATACGCAGGTGCTTTGCTGGAAGCAGCTGGCGCTTCTGAAGTTATGTCAGGGCTCGTACTTGATGGAATCATTGGCGGTGTTGGCGCCGTACTTGGCTTTGTACCGCAGATTTGCCTTTTGTTCTTATTTTTGTCTTTCCTGGAAGACTGTGGTTATATGGCACGTGTTGCTTTTATTATGGATCGTATTTTCAGGCAATTCGGGCTTTCAGGTAAGTCGTTTATTCCGATGTTGATCGGTACCGGCTGCAGTGTTCCCGGTATCATGGCAGCACGTACGATTGAAAATGAACGTGATCGTAAACTGACGATTATGCTGACGCCGTTTATTCCTTGTAATGCTAAACTTCCGGTGTTTGCTTTGTTTGCGGCAGCTTTTTTTCCAGAGCAGTCTTGGGTCGGTCCTTCGATGTATCTCTGGGGTATAGTGATGGTTGTAGTTTCAGGTATTCTGTTGAAAAAAACCAAGGCTTTTGCCGGTGAACCGGCGAACTTTGTTATGGAATTGCCTGCATATCACTGGCCGCGGGCAAAAGATATTCTTATTCATACTTGGGAACGTGCCCGCGGTTTTATTGTTAAAGCCGGCACGATAATTTTCCTGGCCTCTGGATTGGTGTGGTTATTGCAATCCTTTGATTTTTCGTTTGAAATGGTTGATGCTCAGGACAGTATGATGGCTGTTATCGGTCATTATCTGGCACCTGTGTTTGCTCCACTTGGCTTTGACAGCTGGCAGACTGCTTTCGCAGCAATTACGGGCTTCTTAGCTAAAGAAGTAGTTGTTTCTACATTTGGTATCTTGGCTGGAGTTGCTGAAGCTACCGAAGAAGATCCTACTTTGATTACCACTATTCAAAGCATGTTCACGCCTGCCAGTGCGTATGCATTTATGATTTTTACATTGCTGGCATCTCCGTGTTTTGCTGCTATTGGCGCGATCAGGCGCGAGATGGGCAGCTGGCATTGGACTTTCTTTGCCCTCCTATATCAAACAGGCTTGGCATATTGCATGGCTTTGCTGATATACCAGATCGGCAGCAGAATGTAATGACTGTGCTGTAGTTTGATGTTTACTTTAAAAACGCAGGCTTTTGCCTGCGTTTTTATTTTTCATATTGTTCACAAATATGGCGGATGTGTTGGCAATGGCATGTTTACTGAATTTTTTATAGCGTTTTTATATAAAAAAATTTTAAAGGTATAGTATTTTTATGGCTGATGTGAGAAAATAATATATGTTTGAGTTTAAAAGTTTGAAGTTGTCAGGGATCAAAGGAGCGCAGAATATTGGAACCGATAAAGAGACAAAGAAAAGAGTCTGATTCAGTATATACGATTATGTTGATACCTCATAAAGGGCACGAACCCAGGAGTATCCATTTTCGCCTCAGCCTGCTGAAAAAGGTTGGTATTGTTTGCGGTTTGCTCTGTTTACTTGGTGCAGGTGTTCTTTTTCAGTCTTCGCATATTTTGTACAAGGCACATCAGGATCAACAGGAACTGTTGACCTACAGGAGTGAAAAAGCTGTTCAGGAACAGAAAATAGGTCAGCTTTTGCAGGAAAATGAAGCTATTGAAAAAGAAATGGCAGAGCTTTCCAAACTGGAAGAGGAGGTTCGGCGAGAGCTTGGTGAAGGCGCAGTGCAGCCTTCACGTTCCGGGATCGACCGCAGTCAGTATCTTGGACAAGGCGGACCTCAGGCGGCTAAAGTAGAAGCTGTTGATATCTATGCTGCGCAGAACAAGGTGCTGCAGGAAAAGGTCAAAGATAGAAAAGCTACGTTGAATGATTTGCTTAGTAGATTACGCGAGTTGAACCAGCGCAAAGCAGCGCTGCCGACACTTTGGCCAACTAATGGAGGGACTATTACTTCATATTTTGGCGGACGCAGCGATCCTTTCGGTAATCGTTCTTATGACTGGCATCCGGGAGTTGATATTGCCAATGACTATGGAGCTCCGGTTTATGCCAGCGCGTCTGGCACTATTGAAGAGGCTGGCTGGGTGTCCGGTTATGGCCGTTATGTAAGGATTCAGCATGGATATGGTTACGAAACAGCTTATGGTCATATGAGTAAATTGGCAGTTCAGGCAGGGCAAAGCGTAAGTAAAGGTGATGTCATCGGTTATGTTGGCAGCAGCGGGTATAGTACTGGGCCGCATGTGCATTTTGAAGTGTTGGTCAACGGGCAGACAACAGATCCGTTGGAATTAGTAAGATAATAAAAGGAGAAAACTATGTTTGGGAAAAATAAAAAAGATGTAGTAGCAGTCAGCACCTTGCCTTTGGAAGAATTTGAGTTTTTGCTTGGAAGAAATTCGATCCTGTGCGGCAATTTGCAGACTAAGGGCGCATCGCGTATTGATGGCCACTTTAAAGGCATTATTGTTTCGGAGAACGATGTTTTAATCGGGCCCAACGGTGTGATAGAAGCGAATATTTTTGGGGAAAATGTTACTGTGGCCGGGAATGTTACAGGTAATATAGTGGCCCGCGGCACTTTAGAGATTTTAGCCTCTGGAGTTTTAAACGGTGATATTAAAGCGGGAAGTTTAGTTGTTGAGCCGGGGGCCGTTCTGCGTGGCAACATAGGCGGCATCGAAGGTATTGAAAACCCTGAGCTGTCTCAGGCTGGCGTTTCTGAGTAATAATAGAATTTTGTTTTTACAAATAGCTGATTCGAGAAGAAATGCTTGACACTGTGAGCGGCAATTGATAATATTATAGCTACCTAAATTTATATTTAAAATGACGATGACCGGAAGTAGTAAAAGTACAGAGCTCACAGAGAGGGTATGCCAGGCTGCAACGTACCTAGCTTTATGGCTTTGAAGTCGTCCGTGAGTCGGTAGGCTGAAATCAAAGTAGGTTTATCCGTTAGCGCACGTTACGCGTTTCAAGTGTCCGGACTAAACTTTGATTTAAGTCTGGGAAAATAGGTGGTACCGCGGAGTTTTTCGTCCTGTTCTTAATTTGGAACAGGACTTTATTTATTTTTAGGAGGCAGTAAAATGGCAGAAGAACACAATATTCCTAAAGTTTATGATCCGGCTTCGGTCGAGAAAAAATGGTATAAATATTGGGAAGAACACCGTTATTTCCATGCTGAGGTAGAAGCAGATAAAAAGCCGTTCAGTATTGTTATCCCCCCACCGAATATTACCGGTCAGCTGCATATGGGACATGCGTTAGATAATACTTTACAGGATATTTTGATCCGCTGGCATAGGATGATGGGCGATAATACTTTATGGATGCCCGGTTATGATCATGCGGGGTTGGCTACTCAGATCAAAGTAGAGGAAGTTTTAAAAAAAGAAGAAGGAAAGACCAGGTATGACTTGGGCCGTGAAGAATTTATTAAACGTGTCTGGGAATGGAAAGATAAATATGGTGACCGTATCATCGAGCAGTTAAAAAGCCTGGGTGTTTCCTGCGACTGGGAACGCAAACGTTTCACTATGGATGAGGGCTGTTCACAGGCAGTTCGTGAGGTTTTTGTTTCTTTGTACGAAAAAGGGCTTATTTATCAGGGCAGCCGTATTACTAACTGGTGTGTTAACTGCAATACTGCTTTAAGTGATATTGAAGTTGAACATGAAGATGATGCCGGAAATTTGTGGTATGTCCGCTATCCTGTTGTTGGTGAGATGGAAACTTATCTTACGATAGCCACTACACGGCCTGAAACGATGCTGGGTGATACTGCTGTTGCAGTCAATCCTGAAGATCCGCGCTATGGTCATCTGGTCGGTAAAATGCTGCAGCTGCCCTTAACCGAACGTCAGATCCCCATTATTGCTGACAGTTATGTCGATTTAGAATTTGGTACAGGTGCTGTAAAAATTACTCCTGCTCATGATCCTAATGATTTTGAAATGGGTATGCGTCATAATTTAGAGAGTATCGTAGTTATCGGTATGGATGGCTATATGACTGAAGAGGCCGGCAAATTTGCAGGCCAGGAACGTTATGAATGTCGTAAAAATCTGGTACACGAACTGCAGGAAAAAGGTTACTTAGTAAAAATAGAAGAGCATAATCATGCTGTAGGCCATTGTCAGCGCTGTCGCAGTGTAATAGAGCCGTTGGTTTCCAAACAGTGGTTTGTAAAAATGGAGCCGTTGGTAAAGGCGGCTGTAGATTGTGTTGAAGACGGCAGAACACAGTTTGTTCCAGAACGGTTTACCAAAACTTATACCGGCTGGATGGAAAACATTCGTGATTGGTGTATTTCCCGTCAGATTTGGTGGGGGCACCGGATTCCTGTGTGGTATTGTGATGCTTGCGGCGAAGTTATTGCATCGCGCGTTGATATTGATAAATGTCCGAAATGCGGTGGTGCGGTACATCAGGATGAAGATGCTTTGGACACATGGTTCAGTTCAGCTTTATGGCCGTTCTCTACTATGGGCTGGCCTGAAAAAACAGATTTGTTAAAGCAATTTTATCCAACCAGTGTTTTGGTGACAGGTTATGATATCATTTTCTTCTGGGTTGCGAGAATGCTGATTATGGGTATGGAGTTTATGAAGGATATTCCTTTTGATAAAGTCTTTATTCATGGTTTAGTGCGTGACAGCCAGGGACGTAAAATGAGTAAATCACTCGGCAATGGTATCGATCCGCTGGAAGTTATTGAAAAGTACGGCGCTGATACTTTAAGGTTTATGCTGATCACAGGCAATACTCCTGGTAATGATATGCGTTTTTACTGGGAACGCGTAGAAGCAACACGCAATTTTGCTAATAAGATCTGGAACGCATCACGTTTTGCTTTGATGAATATGGAAGGTTATGATGCAGAAGCCAAGCAGGCTCCATATACACTTGCTGATCAATGGATACTTTCGCGGCTGCAGCATACGGTTAAAGATGTTACTGAACTTTTGGGCCGATTTGAGCTGGGTGAAGCAGGGCGTCTTATTTATGATTTTATCTGGAGTGAAGTTTGTGACTGGTACATTGAACTGGCTAAGCCGCGGCTTTATAATAAGGAAGATCCTGAGGCAAGAGCTACGGCACAGCATGTCCTGGCAGAGGTGCTGACATCGGCTATGAAGTTACTGCATCCGTACATGCCGTTTATCACTGAAGAAATCTATCAGTGTCTGCCGCACGAAAGTAACAGTATCATGATTGCACCGTGGCCTATTGTTGATGAGAGATTGTTTGATGATAAAGCAGAAACTGGTATGACGGCAATTATGGAAAGCATTAAAGCTATTCGTAATATGCGTGCGGAAGTCAATGCTGCTCCAGGCAAAAAGGTGCCGGCTATTTTGTTAGTGAATGCAGAACTGCGTGAGATCGTTGAAGCCAATAAAAATTATATCAATTTGATGGGCAGTATCGATGAGCTTATAATTGATGATATTGGGGCTGGCAAGCCTGAAAATGCTATGGCCGCTGTTATTGCCGGAATCGAGGTATATTTGCCTCTGGCAGGATTGATCGATGTAGAAAAAGAAAACCAGCGTCTTAATAAAGAACTGGAAAGTATGGATAAAGAAATCAAACGTGTTACCGGTAAGCTAAATAATGCAGGCTTTTTGGCAAAGGCTCCGGCTGATGTAGTTGAAAAGGAAAAGGCTAAAGCAGAGGAACTGAGCGGTAAAATGGAAGCCGTGAAAGAACGTCTGACTTATTTGGCAACTTTAAAGTAACAGCCGAAGCGGATACTCCGCGCCGCTTTTTGTGTTTTTACTGTCGTAATTAATTGGAGGTTAAAATGAATTATCAGGAGACATTGGCATATCTGGATAGTTTGGGGAAATTTGGCATTCGTTTGGGAATGGAACGTATTGAAGGATTATTGCGGGAATTAGGGAATCCTGAAAGAAAAATAAAGACCATTCATGTTACAGGAACAAATGGCAAAGGTTCTGTCAGCAGTATGATAGCGAATATTTTGCTTGCTGCTGATTTGAAAACAGGTAAATTTACGTCACCGCATTTGGTAAAGTATAATGAAAGACTTGTTATCAACGGGCAGGATATTGATGATTATAGTTTTGCAGTTCTGATTACTATTGTGAAAAAGGCGGCAGACAGTGTCGTGGCAAAGGGCATTTGTGAGCAGCCGACACAGTTTGAGGTTTTGACTGCTGCTGCTTTTATGTATTTTGCTTTGGAAAATGTAGATTATGCAGTCATTGAAGTTGGCATGGGGGGACTTTGGGATTCAACTAATGTTATCATTCCGGTAGTTTCTGTTATTACTAATGTCAGTTTGGATCACACTGATCGCTGCGGTGCGACTGTAGAACGGATTGCGATGCAGAAAGCAGGAATTATTAAGGAAAATGTTCCGGTAGTAACGGCCGCAGATGGAGAGGATGCATTGGGACCGATTAAAGCTGTCGCGATGTTCAAGCAGTCCAAATTGTATATTTATGGCAGTGCTTTTTGGGGCACAGAAGTGAAAAGCACTATGGAGGGGCAGACTTTTACTTTGCATGCAGGTGAGTATTATAGTTCTGACTACAATATTAATTTGCCTGGCGAACATCAAATAGCGAATACATCTTTAGCTGTAGTTGCTGCTAAACTTGTCTCCAAACAGGATGACAGGATCAATGAATTAGCTTTGCATATTGGTGTTGCTAACACTATTTGGCCAGGCAGACTAGAGCGTATTTCTCAAAATCCTGACGTGATTTTGGATGGAGCTCATAACCCGGCTGGAGCAGATGCTTTAAGAAATGCTCTCGATAAATATTATCCGCAGCAGAAAAGGACGTTTGTTTTTGGGATGATGGGTGATAAGGATATGAAAAGCGTCATAGGGAAGCTTTTCAGACCTATGGATACAGTTTATACGGTAAAGGCAGACGAAGGTGGCAGAGCAGCATCTGCTGAAGAATTGGCCAGCCTTATTGGAAATCAGGCTGAAGCTATGAACAGTTTGGCATCTGCGTATGAAGCCGCTGTAACCGGAGCTGATGCAGACAGTGTAATATGTGTATGCGGTTCCCTTTATTTGGTAGGGAATTTTAAGAATATGCTTTTGAAAGCGAAAGCTGGGTGTCATTGATGACTGCTGCGGCCGTAAAATATGCCAATTTAGAAAAATATGTATATTGGCTGTTGTTGGCGACAATAGCTGTTATCCCGCTGCAGCAGGAAGTTTCTTCGGCAATGGTGGCAGTCACTGGCTTCAGTGGCTTTATTGTTGCGTTTTTGCGGCGCCATGAAAAAAGGAAGCCTGTTTTACCACGTTTTGTACAGATTTTATTATGGTTACTGTTATTACTTGGTTATTGGTCGCTGCATAATTCAGCTGATGAGGTATTGTCTACCTACAATTTTATTTATGTTGTCGGTCAATACGCGCTATTGGTCTGGCTGATTTTGCATTATGCTGTTGATAAAAAAACATCTGCAGCTAGTGACTTGGATTTGCACAAGTGGCATGAGTGGCCCAGGCCTCTGCAAATAATAAGTGTGTTTTTGGGAATGTCATTGTTTGTTTCGGTATATGGCATTGTACAGCATTTTACTGGGGTTGTACCTACTGAGGCCTGGGTTGATAATGATGCTTTTCCGGAATTGAAAACACGTGTTATTTCCACTCTGGTCAATCCGAATATTTTGGGCGGATATCTTGTACTGGTTATTTCATTGATTACAGGATTGCTTAGTACAAGTAAAGAAAAAATGTGGCAGCTGGTACTTGGCAGCGGAATTTTAATAGCCGGGCTTTGTTTGCTTTACACATATTCACGTGGGAATTGGGTTGCTTTAGCTGTTGGATTATTGTTGTTTTGTGTATGCTTTTGCCGTCGGGCTTTATTGCCTCTCATAGGCATTGGTATTTTGGGAATGTGGTTTGCCCGTGGCGCAGTATGGCATAGGATAATTTCTATTTTTGGGACTGAAGATACTTCTGTTGCTCTTAGATTTGCCTATCTGGAAAGTACGTTATTTATTATTAAAGAACATCCGTGGGGTGTTGGCTGGTATGGATATCAGTTTATTTATCCGGAATATGATTTTTATCTTAACAATCCTGACGTCATTATGTATCATTGTCATAATTTATTACTGAATATTACGGCAGAACTGGGTTGGCATGGATTGGCAGTATTCTTGCTTTTATGGTTCTGTATTATCTGGAAAGCTGCTGAATTGGCCCGTTTTGGTAAAAGCAGATGGCTTCAGGGTTTTGGCAGAGGTTATTTAATGGCGTCTGCAGGTATTTTAGTGGGCGGTTTGACTGACCATGTTTATTTTAATATGCAAATGGGGCTTTTGTTTTGGCTTTTTGCAATTTTAATAATGGTCTGTTCAGAATTTAACAGAAAATTAACAAAAGCATAACCATAAGAGGAAGATTTAGATTTAGCTTTACAGGAAAAACTTGGCAAGTTACAATAAATTCAGGGAAATATGGAATCGTAGGGGGAGCGGAATGAATTTAAATGACGTGCGAAAACTTTTAGACGCTAAAATATGCGTAGGTGAAGAATATCTTGGTCGGCAGGTTGAAACCTGTTGCGGGTCTGACCTTATGAGCGATGTCTTAGCCTTTACAAAATGTAAAACTCTGCTTTGCACAGGGTTGGCTAATATGCAGGTTATAAGAACAGCGGATATGACTGATTTATGCGGTGTGATTTTGGTAAGAGGGAAACTGCCCGGAGAAGATATGCTGAAAGAAGCTGCCCAAAACAAACTCCCGATTATGTCTACAGAATATACATTGTTTGAAGCCTGCGGGATTCTTTATAGTAATGGCTTGAGAGGCTGTTCCAGAAAGGCGGAAGAGCAATGAGTGATTCTAAATCAGTAAAAATACATTATGATGTTGCCGGTGACGATTTTGACAGGGCTGGAGAAGCTTCTGCCGGATTAAAGCGGTTGCTGCAGAAAATTGGCGTTCCGGCAGATATAATCAGACGTATTGCTATTGGAACCTATGAAGCTGAGATGAATGTAATCATTCATGCCGGCGGTGGTCAGGTTGATGCTGAAATTTTTCCTGAAGAAACGGTTGTATATATTGCTGATCAGGGACCGGGAATCCCTGACATTAAACTGGCAATGCAGGAAGGCTGGTCTACAGCACCGGATCATGTAAGACAAATGGGGTTTGGTGCCGGCATGGGTCTGCCGAATATGATGAAGTGTTCAGATGATTTTGATATCCAATCGACAGTTGGCTCAGGTACTAATATAAAGATGAAATTCAAACATATCAGTGAAGACTTATAAGAGGGGTGATACGATGGCTGGAGGATATTTTCATTCCATACGCCTTTTACGGTCTCAGTGCCAAGGCTGTGTAACGTGCGTTAAAGCTTGTCCGACCGAGGCCATTCGTGTCCGCAATGGTAAAGCAGAACTTATAGAAGCACGTTGTATTGACTGCGGCGAGTGTTTACGGCGTTGTGGCTATCATGCTATCGTGGCGGAAACGGATAAACTGGAAGAAACTGAACAATTTAAATATAATATTGCTTTGCCTCCTCCTTCTTTATATGCGCAGTTCCCGCCTGAAACAAGTGCGGCGGCTATTTGGGAAGGGTTACATAGACTGGGGTTTGATGAAATTTTTGATGTAGCAGTAGCTTCTGAATATATTTCTTTGGAAATAGCTGCTTACCTGAAAAATTATAACGGTGGCAGAAAACCTTTGATTTCCTGCACTTGTCCGGCGGTTTTAAGGCTGATTCAGGTCAAATTTCCGGAACTCATCAAACAGGTAGTGCCTGTACTTCCTCCAACAGAAGCTGCGGCTATTTATGTAAAAAATGAAGTTATGCAGCGTACCGGCTTAAAGTCTGAAGAAATAGGTGTCTGGTTTATTGCACCTTGCCCTTCTAAAAATGCTAATATCAGGCAGTCCGTTGATGTCCGGCATACACAAATCAACGGCAGTTTAAGTATTTCAGAGATTTATGGAAAAATATTAAAAATCATGGGCGGAGAGATTCAGCCGGATAAAAAGGTGACTGCTGGATCTTCTTATGGTATGAGTTGGGGCAGTTATGGTGGGGAACTGGAAGCTGCAGGAATTGAAAACGGTCTGGCTGTACACGGTATTAATGACGTGTACGACGTGCTGGAGCAAATTTCCCTGAATAAGATGCGCGATGTCGATTATGTAGAGTGTTCTGCCTGCAGTGGCGGCTGCATTGGCGGGCCGCTGACTGCTGAGAATAAATTTGTTGCTGAGAAAAATTTGAAGCTAAGGCTGAGTATTATGAGGCAGAATGAACCTGATGATCGTCTGGCTACCATGGCCCAGAGTATGATATGTGAGGATTTTCCCAAATCGGCTTCCTATGTAAAAAAATTAATCCCGCGGCCGATGATGCAATTAGATGACGATATTTTAGAGGCTATGAAAAAGTTTGAAAAGATGGAGGAGGTCCTCAGATCTTTGCCGGGGCTTGATTGTGGAGCATGCGGAGCACCAAGCTGTCAATGCTTGGCGGAAGACATCGTTCAGGGGAAAGCCAATGAAATTGACTGTATTTTTAAATTAAGGAGCAGTGTAAAACGCCTGGCACATGGTATGCTTGAACTGGCAAAGCAGATACCTATAGCCAGCGAGCCGGAAGAAGAACTGCGGGAGGATGGTGAAAGCGATGCAAGTACGTGAAGTTATTGAAACTTTAGGGTTAAAGCTGATGACACATGAGGTTCCTGTGGATGTGGATGTTATTGGTGGCTATGCCTCTGATCTTTTGAGTAATGTTATGGGGCAGGCGGCTCCCGGTATGATTTGGGTGACAATGCAGGGGCATCAGAATATAGCGGCAGTAGCTTCTTTGATTGGTCTGTCGGCAGTTATTGTGGCAGGCGATGCGCCTATAGAAGAGGATACCCTGAAAAAAGCAGAACAGAACGACGTTTTGATATTGGCTACATCTTTACCTGCTTATGATGTCATTGGAAAGCTTTATGAACTTGGTATCAGGAATGTAAAATGAAAACCGTTATCGGAGATTTTCATGTCCATACCTTGCTTTCCCCGTGTGCTGAAATCGAAATGACGCCGCATCATATAGTGATGCAGGCTGCTGAATATGGTATACAGCTGTTGGCGGTTACTGACCATAATGCTTCGGCTAATGCTGTGGCGGCGATTCAGGCTGGTGAACGTTATGGTATTAAGGTGTTCCCGGGAATGGAAGTTGAATGCAGGGAAGAAGCGCATATAGTGGTTTTGTTTGACAATTTGAAACAGCTGCGGCGGTGGCAGAAAATAGTCGATTTTTCAATGCGTGGCCTCAAAAACATTCCTGAACGGTTTGGAGCGCAATTTGTCGTTGATGATGATGATAATTTTGTTGCAGAAGAGGAAAGAATGCTTTTAGGACCATTGCAGCTATCTGCGCAGGAGGTTGTACGAAAAGTAAACGAAATTGGCGGGCTGTGTTTAGCTGCCCATATAGATAGACCGGCATATAGTTTGCTTGTACAGCTGGGATTTATTCCTAATGATATGGGCTTGCAAGGAGTAGAGATAAGCCGTAACAGTTTAGCAGAGTTGGAGCAGCTGAAATTGAAAAGATTATCTGGGAATTTACCTTATGTCACTAATTCTGATGCTCACAGAATGCTTGAATTTTTGGAAGGCCCCAAGAATAAAATTACCATTGAAGAAGCGACTATTTCAGAATTAAAACTTGCACTTGCAGGAAAAGACGGGCGTAGTTGGTTTCCGGGTTATTTTATTAATGATCTTGAATATTAGTTACACTAAAAGTATAAAGTATACACTATTCATGCTTGAAAATCATAAATAGTGTTGATTATATACGTTTTTTTTGCTATAGTAGTATTCGTACATTAAAGTTTAGGGAAATGGAGAGTGTACTATGAATATGGTTGACAAAAGATGCAGTTGCTGCGGCGGAGAAAATCCTGAAAAGGTGCAGATTGATGCTATTCTGGCTAGATATCAGGGTAAAAAAGGATCTTTGATCCCGATTTTGCAGGAAGTACAGGCTCTGTACAATTATTTGCCCAAAGATGCTTTAGAGTACATTGCTGCCAGTACAGGAACACCCATTGCTCAAATTTATGGTGTTGTTACTTTTTATTCCCAGTTTCACCTTAATCCGCGCGGGCGTAATATTATCCGCGTTTGTCAGGGAACTGCCTGCCATGTACGTGGTGGTAAAGTAATTTTGCAGACTATCGAAAAAGAGCTTGGAATTAAGGCCGGACATACTACGGAAGATCTGCGTTTTACCCTTGAGACTGTTGCTTGTATCGGCGCTTGTGGTTTAGCACCGGTTATGCAGGTTAATGAAGATACTCATGGTCGTTTGACTCCGGACAAACTGTCGGCTATTTTAGCTAAATATCAATAACAATCATGCGTGAATTGTCTTTGCATATCCTTGATTTAGCGCAGAATTCCATAGAGGCAGGAGCTCATAATGTAATAATAGAAATAAATGAGAATGAAAATGGATTTTTTGTTTTTCGTATCAGTGATGATGGACATGGTATGAGTGAGGAAATGGTGCAGAAAATTCGCGATCCCTTTGTGACTACGCGGACTACACGTAAAGTAGGTATGGGAATACCTTTTATGGACATGGTCACTAAACAATGCGGAGGACATTTGTTAATACAATCTCGTAAGGGTAAAGGTACTGTCGTAGAAGCTGCTTTTGCAAAGGATAATATTGATCGCCCGCCTTTGGGTGATATTGTATCAAGTATTAAAGTGCTGCTGGTAGGCACGCCGTATCTGGAACTGAAGTTTATCTATAAGATAGGTACATCGGGATTTGATATTGATACGAGGGTTATCAGATCTCTCCTTGGTGATGAAGCAGACTTTACCAGACCTGAAGTTTATACATGGTTTGAAGAATATTTAAAGCAGGAAATATCGCAGTTGAGGTGTGAGCAGGAGGTATAAAATGAAAACGTTGGAAGATTTGAAGGCCCTACGTGAAAAATTAAAGGCAGACATGAAAGTTCGTCAGAATGACGGCACTAAAATAATCATAGGTATGGGTACATGTGGTATTGCTGCAGGCGCGCGCGAAGTGATGTCTGCCGTTTTGAATGAGCTTGCAGTGCGTAAACTTAATGATGTTCAGGTACAGCAGACGGGCTGTATCGGTATGTGTGAGAAAGAAGTCCTGGTAGATATTGTCCGTCCTGGAGAACCTCGTATTACTTATGGTAAAGTAAAACCTGAGGACGTGAAAAAGATCATTGCAGAGCATGTTGTCAATGGCCGTATTGTTGAAGAAATGGTTGTAGGCAAAATTATGCAAGACTGATTTGATAAAATTTGGAGGGAAATCATATGCAGCACATTAAAGCACACGTCCTGATTTGCGGAGGAACAGGATGTAAATCTGCCGGTTCAAAGGAAGTACAGCTTGCTTTTAGTCGGGCTATTGAAGCTAAAGGCCTGAGCGACGAGGTTATGGTAGTAGAAACAGGCTGCCATGGTTTCTGTGAACATGGTCCGCTGGTTATAGTGTATCCTGAAGGTACTTTTTATTGCCAGGTAAAAGCTGAGGATGTAGAAGAAATAGTTGAAAGCCATTTATTTAAGGGCCGTATTGTTGAACGGTTGCTTTATCATGAACCGCTTACTCATGAAAGTATACCTAATTATTCGGAAATCAATTTTTATAAGAAACAGCATCGGTTAGTTTTAGAAAATTGCGGCGCTATCAATCCTGAACAAATTGAAGAATATATTGCTGTCGGCGGTTATGAAGCTTTAGCTAAAGCTGTAACTACCATGAGTCCTGAAGATGTTATTGAAGAAATCAAAAAATCAGGTCTGCGTGGACGTGGCGGCGGCGGATTTCCTACAGGAATGAAATGGCAGTTTGCTAAAGCGTCTGTAAGTGATAAAAAATATGTTATCTGTAATGCAGATGAAGGTGATCCTGGTGCATTTATGGACAGGAGCGTCTTAGAAGGCGATCCGCATAAGATATTAGAAGGTATGGCTGTCTGTGGTTATGCTATAGGTGCAGATGAAGGCTATATTTATGTACGTGCGGAATATCCGCTGGCCATTAAACGTCTGCGCATAGCTATTGAACAGGCTGAAGCTATGGGGTTGTTAGGTGAAAATATTTTTGGTTCCGGGTTCAGCTTCAAACTGCATATCAAGGAAGGCGCCGGTGCGTTCGTTTGCGGTGAGGAAACTGCATTGATGGCATCAATAGAAGGGAAACGCGGTATGCCGCGGCCAAGACCGCCATTTCCAGCAGTTGCCGGACTTTGGGGAAAGCCGACAAATATCAATAATGTTGAAACTTTTGGTAATGTAGCTGCAATTATTACTAATGGTGCTGACTGGTATGCTGGTTTTGGTACTGAAAAGTCAAAAGGAACTAAAGTATTTGCGCTGACTGGTAAAATAAATAACACAGGTCTGGCCGAAGTTCCTATGGGTATTACTATGCGCGAAATTATTTATGATATCGGCGGTGGTATTAACGGAGGTAAGAAATTTAAAGCAGTTCAAATAGGCGGTCCATCTGGTGGCTGCCTGCCTGAATCAATGCTTGATCTGTCTATAGATTATGATTCGTTAACAGCGGCAGGTGCTATGATGGGTTCTGGCGGATTGGTAGTTATGGATGAAGATACCTGCATGGTAGATGTTGCAAAATTTTTCCTGAATTTTACTCAATCTGAATCCTGTGGCAAATGTACTCCCTGTCGTGAGGGGACTAAGCGTATGCTGGAAGTCCTGACACGTATTACTGAAGGGCAGGGGAGAGAAGGCGATATAGAGCTGTTAGAAGAACTGGCCAGAAATATTAAAGAGACTGCTTTATGTGGATTGGGACAAACTGCTCCTAATCCTGTATTGAGTACTTTAAAATATTTCCGTCATGAATATGAAGCTCATATCAAAGAAAAACGCTGTCCTGCCGGTGCCTGTGAAAAGCTTGCCAATTATGAAATTACTGATGCATGCAAAGGCTGTGGGTTATGTGCACGCCAGTGCCCGGTTAATGCCATTTCCGGAGAAGTGAAAAAGAAACATGTTATCGATGTAACTAAATGTATAAAATGCGGTGCCTGCATGGCGGCTTGTCCGTTTAAGGCCATTACTAAGGGTTAAGGGAGGATTATATAGATATGGAAATGATTACCTTAACGATCAATGGGCAGACTGTACAGGCCCCTAAAAATGCTACTATTCTTGAAGCCGCGCGTTCTGCCGGCATTCATATTCCTACGTTGTGCTATCATTCTGAACTTGCTCCGGAAGGGGCCTGCAGATTGTGTGTCGTAGAAGCTACCGGAGCGCGTACGCTTGTAGCCTCCTGTGTTTATCCTGTTGCAGAAGGTATGGTAGTGAAAACGAATACGGATAAAGTCCGCGCAGCAAGACGAATGGTCGTAGAATTGCTGTTGGCCAATCATCCCAAGGACTGCCTTGCGTGCCAAAAAAGCGGTGACTGTGAACTGCAGAATATAGCTGCTGATTTGGGATTACGCAAGATCAGATTCGAAGGCGGAGCCCGTAAAGCACATACTATTGACGCCAGTAACCCCTGCTTAGTGCGCGATCAGGAAAAATGTATTTTGTGCGGACGTTGTATACGTGTTTGTCGTGATGTGCAGGGAATGAGCGTCTACAGCTTTGCTGAGCGCGGCTTTGACACAATTGTTTCTACTGCTTTTGAACAGGATCTTGGAAAAGTAGAATGTTCTTACTGTGGACAATGTGCGAGTGTTTGTCCTACTGGAGCTATAGTGGAAAAAGATGATACGGAAAAAGTATGGTCGGCTATCAATGATCCTGATAAGATTGTTATAGTTCAAACAGCTCCGGCAGTACGCGTGGCTTTGGGTGAAGAATTGGGTATGGAACCAGGTTCTATCGTTACAGGGAAAATGGTTGCAGCATTGCGCAATCTAGGGTTCGATAAGATATTCGATACTAATTTTTCGGCTGATTTGACGATTATGGAAGAAGGGCATGAGTTCCTCCATCGTTTGACTAACGGAGGTGTATTGCCGATGATAACCTCCTGCAGTCCTGGCTGGGTAAATATGATAGAGCTTAAATATCCTGATTTGTTACCACATCTTTCTTCTGCGAAATCACCCCAGCAAATGTTTGGCGCTATTGCTAAAACCTATTATGCTGAAAAAGCTGGTATTGATCCGGCAAAAATAGTCAGCGTTTCGGTGATGCCGTGTACTGCTAAGAAGGCGGAAGCAGCACGTCCGGAGATGAATGCTTCCGGATATCGTGATGTAGATGTTGTTATTACTACCAGAGAACTTGGCCGTATGATACGGGAAGCAGGACTGGATTTTAAACATTTGCCTGAAGACAGCTATGATTCTCCGCTGGGTACAGGTACAGGTGCTGCTGTTATTTTTGGTACTACCGGTGGCGTAATGGAAGCTGCTCTGCGTACTGTAGCTGATGTTTTAACAGGTGAAAATTTGCAGACTGTTGATTACAATGATGTGCGGGGTATGGAACAGACCCGCGAGGCGGAACTGACTATTGCAGGAAATACTGTAAAAATAGCAGTTGTCCATACTCTTGCTTCTGCACGCAAGATATTAGAGCGTATCAGAGCCGGTGAGGCAGATTATCAGTTTATTGAAGTTATGGCTTGCCCTGGTGGCTGTATTGGCGGCGGCGGTCAACCGATTCCCGTTAATGCAGAAATTAGAAGAGCCCGTAGAGAAGGGTTGTTTGATTGTGATAGTGCCAATGAGTTACGAAAATCACATGAAAATCCGGAAATTAAAGAGCTTTATGATACTTGGTTAGGTAAACCTCTCGGAGAAAAAGCTCATAGTCTACTGCATACGCACTATCACCAACAGACACGTTGAAAGTACTAATTTGATACCACAAAACACCTCTTGAGTAGTTTTGCTCAAGGGGTGTTTCTTTGTAAATTGTAAAGAAAATGCTTGCCATGTTACAGTTTTACTGATATCATATGTAGTATAGCGTTTTAAAGAAAAAATGTTTAAAAACTAAAAAAAGTAGTGATTTTGCCTAAAATTTACTGCTTCTTTATGTGTTATAATAGAGCTGGACACAAAAAGTTCAAAAAGAAATCACAATTAAAGTTTTTTTTGAAGGATTTTTTGTTGGAATGTCGAAGTAAATTAAGCAGAACTAAATATCTTGGATATGTTTTAGCGGTTGGTAGACAGAAGAACGAAGAAGTTCGACTGAAAGCTTTACCTGCTGACAGTTTGCGATTCAGAGCGTAGCCACTTTGGATAGAAGTAAGCTGGCACTTGGCTATGTTTTGTTTTAGTAAATCAAAACTTCTAAGTGCTCCTTTTTTATGGGTAAAATCTTATTCGGCAAATAATACTTTATGCTTTTATAGTTGGTATTTAGCCGACTAAGTGTATTTTTACTAGTGAAGTTAATAGACTTCGCTGGCATTAGCCACAATTTGTTTTATTTACAAGGAGGAAGGTAAACATGATCGACATTAAAGATCGCGTATGCGAAGCAGTAGCCGGCAAAATTATGAGCGCCGAAGCAGCTGCAGAATTTGTAAAGGATGGCGACAACGTAGGTACCAGTGGTTTTACTCCGTCTGGTTATCCTAAAGCTGTGCCTCTTGCTCTGGCAGAAAAAGGCAAAAAAACTCCTTTCCAAATCAACGTTTGGACCGGTGCTTCTGTAGGTCCTGAAATGGATACCGCAATGACTCAAGCTGGTATCGTTGCTCGTCGTATGCCTTACCAAACTAACAATGATCTGCGTAAAGCTATCAACAACGGTTCCGTAAAATATACTGACCTGCATTTGAGCCATGTTGCTCAAATGACTCGCTATGGTTTCATGGAAAACCGCAGATGTGTAGACGTCGCTATCGTCGAAGCCTGCAAAATCATTGACCTTGGCAATGGCCAGGTTGGGTTGATTCCTACAACTTCCATGGGCAATTCTTCTTCTTATGTTCAATGTGCTGAAAAAGTTATTGTTGAAGTAAATACTTCTCAACCAGTAGAATTGGAAGGCATGCATGACTCCTATGTGCCTTTGGATCCTCCGAATCGTAAAGCTATTCCTGTTGAAAAACCGGAAGATGTAATCGGCACTCCTTATATTCCTTGCGATTTGGACAGACTCGTTGCAGTAGTTCCCTGCGATATTACTGATAAAGTTCGTCCGTTGGGCGAAATCGACGAAGATGCTCAAAAAATGGGTAAAAACTTGGTTGAATTCTTTAAATCTGAAGTTGCTGCAGGTCGTTTGCCCGCTAATCTGTTGCCGCTGCAGTCTGGTGTAGGTTCTGTTGCTAACGCAGTTATCAACGGTTTGGTTAACTCTGATTTTGAAGATTTGACTGTATATACCGAAGTTATTCAAGACGGTATGTTCGACTTGATCGATGCTGGCAAACTCCGCGTTTGCTCTGGTACCGCTTTGAGCCCATCCCCTGATTGCCTCAAAAAATTCTATGACAATGTAGAAAAATATAAAAAATATATCATTCTGCGTCCGCAAGAAGTTGCAAACAGCCCGGAAGTTGCTCGTCGTATCGGTGTCATTGCAATGAACACTGCTATTGAGGTTGACATCTATGGTAATGTTAACTCCACTCATATTTGCGGTACTAAGATTATGAATGGTATCGGCGGTTCCGGCGACTATGCTCGTAATGGTTATCTGACCGTATTCTTCACTACATCTCTTGCAAAAGGCGGAGCTATCAGCTCTGTAGTTCCTTTCTGCTCTCATGTTGACCATACTGAACATGACGTTGATGTTATCGTTTCCGAACGCGGCGTAGCTGACCTTCGTGGTTTGTCTCCAAAAGAACGTGCTTTGGTTATCATTGATAAAGTTGCTAATCCGAAATATCAACCGCTGCTTCTTGATTACTTCAAGAGAGCTTGCGAAGCTTGTGGCAATAGCCAAACTCCGCATATTATGGATGAAGCTTTCTCCTTCCATGATCGTTTCGTAAAAACCGGCACCATGGAAAAATAATTCTTAGTCAAGACGATTGACTGAGATTGTTGTCTGAAATATTTTGCCGGCAGATAGCTAGTTCTGCCGGCAAACTTTACAGCTTATCTGTAAATAAATTCTGTTGACGAGGCCTTCGGGCTTTGCCATATACACCGTCTATGACGGACACTCTCACCATAATTCGGTCAGTCCAAACCGGATTGTGCAAAAACAATATTCTTAAGGAGGATTTGAGAATGGCAAATGAAACTCTGAAAGCTGGATTTGACAAGTACATGGCTGGCGTAGAAGCTAAACTTGCTAAAAATCCCGAACGTGCAAACCTTGAGCCCAATAGGCTCTACACCCCTCTCGACATCGAAGGCTTCGACTATGAGAAGGATCTTGGCTTCCCTGGTGAATATCCTTACACTCGTGGTGTACAACCTACTATGTATCGTGGCCGTTTCTGGACCATGCGTATGTATGCTGGTTTCTCCACTGCGGAAGAATCCAACAAACGTTATCGTTACCTCTTGGCTAACGGTGGCAGCGGCTTGTCCTGCGCATTCGACCTTCCGACCCAAATCGGTTATGATTCTACCGATCCGATGGCTGAAGGCGAAGTTGGTAAAGTTGGCGTAGCTATCGACTCCTTGGCTGATATGGAAATCTTATTTGACCAAATTTCTTTGGATCAAGTTTCCACTTCCATGACCATCAACGCTCCTGCATCCGTACTTCTTTGCATGTACATCGCAGTTGCTGAGAAACAAGGCGTTTCCGCTGACAAACTGCGCGGTACTATTCAAAATGATATTTTGAAAGAGTATGCTGCTCGCGGAACTTACATTTTCCCGCCGAAACCCTCCATGCGTTTGATCACCAATATTTTCGAATATTGCTCCAAAAACGTACCGCTGTGGAATACCATCTCCATTTCCGGTTATCATATCCGTGAAGCTGGTTCCACCGCTTCTCAAGAAATCGCTTTCACCATCGCTGACGGTATCGCTTATGTTGAAGCAGCTATCAAAGCTGGTATGAACGTTGACGATTTTGCTGGTCGTCTGTCCTTCTTCTGGAACGCTCATAACAACGTACTCGAAGAAGTTGCTAAATTCCGCGCTTCCCGTCGTGTATGGGCTAAAGTTATGAAAGAAAGATTCGGCGCTCAAAAACCGAAATCTCAAATGCTCCGCGTACATACTCAAACTGCAGGTTCCATGCTGACTGCACAACAACCGAACAACAACATCGTTCGTGTTGCTTTGCAAACTGCTGCTGCTGTAATGGGTGGTACTCAATCTTTGCACACTAACTCCAAAGACGAAGCTTTGGCATTGCCGACCACTGAGTCTGTAACCATCGCTCTCCGTACTCAACAAATCGTTGCTTACGAATCCGGCTTGGCTGACACCGTTGATCCGTTGGGTGGTTCCTACTATGTTGAAGCTTTGACTAACAAAATCGAAGCTGAAGCTTGGGAATATATCAAAAAGATTGACGAAATTGGCGGCGCTCCTGAAGCTATCGCTAAAGGTTATATCCAAAAAGAAATCCAAGACTCCGCTTACAAATGGCAAATGGACATTGAAAAAGGCGACCGTATTATTGTTGGCGTAAACAAATTCCAACAAGAAGAAGAACCGCCGAAAAACTTGCTGCGTGTTGACGGCTCCGTTGGCAAATTGCAAGCTGATAAGATTGCTGCCCTTAAAGCTCGTCGTGACAATGCTAAAGTTGAAGAAACTTTAGCTGCTCTGGAAAAAGGCTGTGCTGACGAATCCGTTAACCTGATGCCTTTGATTCTTGACGCTGTACGTGCTTATGCAACTGAAGGCGAAATCTGCGGCGTAATGAGAAAAGTATTCGGCGAATATCAATCTCATACTGCTCTGTAATTTAGAGCCAACAATAATAGGGAGGTAAGAAATAATGTCTAATATTAGAGTTTTAGTAGCAAAACCGGGTCTGGACGGCCATGACCGCGGTGCTAAAGTTGTAGCTCGTGCATTGCGCGACGCTGGTTTTGAAGTTATTTACACCGGTATTCGTCTGACTCCGGAACAAATCGCTGAAGCTGCTCTGCAAGACGACGTTAAAGTTGTTGCTTTGAGCCTGCTTTCCGGCGCACACAACACCCTTTTCCCGAAAGTAGTTGAACTGCTGAAAGAAAAAGGTTTGACTGATGTTCTGGTTATCGGCGGCGGCGTTATTCCTGACGCTGACATTCCTGGTTTGAAAGCTGCTGGCATTGCCGAAGTATTCACTCCTGGCACTCCGACTGGCAACATTGTTGAATTCATCAACGCTAACGTAAAATAATTAAGGTTCTCAAAAATTTTGCAGGCCGGGCTTGTCCCGGCTTGCATAATACAATTTTTATTGGACCTCAACAAGGCGGTGTGATCATTGAATATTGTTGAAGGCGTATTAAACCATTCTCGTTTAGCATTAGCGAAAGCTATTACTGCCGTAGAGAACGAGTATGATAACGCTGTTGAAATAATGACAGCCATTTATCCCCACACCGGTAATGCTTATGTCATCGGAATAACCGGACCTCCGGGCGCTGGCAAAAGTACTTTGACCGACAAGCTTGCTAAAGAATATCGTAAACGCGGTAAAACAGTTGGTATTATCGCAATTGATCCTACAAGTCCTTTCTCCGGTGGTGCAATTTTAGGCGACCGTATCAGAATGTTGGACCTTACTGCCGATGAAGGCATTTTTGTTCGTTCCATGGCTACTCGCGGGAGTTTGGGTGGATTATCCCAAAAAGCGGGCGATGCTGTTAAATTGATGGATGCATATGGTTTTGATGTTATTATTGTTGAAACTGTTGGCGTTGGTCAATCTGAAGTAGATATTGTTAAAACTGCTGATACTACAATGGTTGTTGTTATTCCTGGTATGGGCGATGACATTCAGGCTATTAAAGCAGGTATACTTGAGATCGGTGACCTTTTCACGATCAATAAAGCTGACCGTGAAGGTACGGACAAGCTGAACATTGAGATTGAAATGATGTTGGAATTAAATCCCGAACATGTTGGCTGGCGTCCTCCGATCAATCGGACCATTGCCAGCAAGGGTGAAGGTATAGAAGCTGTTGTTGACTCTATTGAAGAGCACAAAGCATATTTGATTGAATCTGATCAATTGAGCAAAATACGCAAAGCTCGTATTAAAAACGAAGTTACTGCTATGCTTAATGACAGGGTCAACCGTTATATCGACAAGAATGTTGTAGCTACTTCCGAATTTGATATTTTAGTTGAAAAACTTCAAATTCGTGAAATTGAGCCGTATTCTGTTGTCGCTGACATTGTTGGTAAAGTTTTAAGATAAAACAACCAAAATTACTTTTAGGAGGAATTTGAAATGTTTAAAACAATTTGTGTTGACCATGTAGGTATTGCTTGCAAAGACCTGGATCTTTCCAAGAAATTCTACACTGAAGTTCTTGGCTTGAGCTGCACTGGTGAAGAAGCTGTTCCTGAGCAAGGTGTAAAAACCGTATTTATTCCCTGTGGCGAAACTTTGCTTGAGCTCCTTGTTGATATCACTGAAAATGGCGATGGCCCTATCGGCAAATACATCGCTAAAAATGGACAAGGTATCCAACATATCGCTGTTCGCGTTGATGATGTTCAAGCAGCTATTGATACCACTATTGAAAAAGGTGCTGCTATGATCGACAAAGCTCCTCGTGGCGGTGCTGGCGGAATGGATATCGCTTTCGTTCATCCGAAATCCGTAGGTATTTTGCTTGAGTATTGCGCTCCGGCAAAAAAATAATTCCGTAAAATACGGAATTACAAAAATCTTTTGAAGATTTTATTTTAAGTTGTTACATACTACACGGATGCGGACCAAAGAGTCTGCATCCGCGTAGATGTATATAAAATAAGGTTCTCCCAATAATGATGGAGGTGTAAGATTTGTCTACTCAAGCAAAAATTGAGAAAATGCTCAAAAAGTCCGAAGTAATTCTGGCTGCAGGCGGCGAAAAACGCGTTGCAAAACAACACGAAGCCGGCAAAATGACTGCACGTGAAAGAATTGCTGCACTCCTCGACGAAGGATCCTTTGTTGAATTGGATCGTTTCGTAAAACATCGTTGCACAAACTTCGGCCAAGAGAAGAAAGAACTTCCTGGCGAAGGTGTAACTACTGGTTACGGCACCATCGATGGCCGTCTGGTTTATGTATTCGCACAAGATTTCACTGTAGAAGGTGGTTCTTTAGGCGAAATGCATGCTGCTAAAATCGTAAAAGTACAACGCCTGTCCCTGAAAATGGGTGCTCCGCTTGTTGGCCTGAACGATTCCGGCGGTGCTCGTATCCAAGAAGCAATTGACGCTTTGGCTGGTTACGGCAAAATCTTCTTTGAAAACACTATTGCATCTGGCGTAGTTCCTCAGATCTCCGCTATCATGGGTCCTTCTGCTGGCGGCGCTGTATACAGCCCGGCACTGACTGACTTCATTTACATGGTAAAGAACACTTCTAAAATGTTCATTACCGGCCCCGCAGTAGTAAAATCTGTTACTGGTGAAGACGTAACCCAAGAACAACTGGGTGGCGCTATGACCCACAACAGCACTTCCGGCGTTGCACATTTTGCTGCAGAAAACGACGAAGACTGCTTGCAACAGATCCGTTACCTGCTGAGCTTCCTGCCTTCCAACAACATGGAATGCGCTCCTATCGTAGAAACCGGTGACGACCCGATGCGTATTGATGACTCCTTGAATACATTGCTTCCGGATAACTCCAACCAAGCATATGATATGAAAGACGTAATCAAATCCATCGTAGACAACGGTGAATTCTATGAATCCCAACAATATTGGGCAACCAATATTATCACTTGCTTTGCACGTATGGATGGTCAAACCGTAGGTATCATTGCAAACCAACCTAAAGTAATGGCTGGCTGCCTGGATATCAACGCATCCGACAAATCCTCTCGTTTTATTCGCTTCTGCGATGCCTTCAACATTCCTTTGCTGAACTTGGTAGACGTACCTGGCTTCCTGCCTGGCTGTAACCAAGAATACGGCGGTATTATCCGTCACGGCGCAAAAATGCTGTATGCATATTCCGAAGCAACTGTACCTAAAATTACTGTAGTAACCCGTAAAGCATACGGTGGTTCCTACCTGGCAATGTGTTCCCAAGATTTGGGCGCAGACCAAGTAATTGCATGGCCGACTGCAGAAATCGCAGTAATGGGACCTGCAGGTGCAGCTAACATCATCTTCAAAAATGATCCTGATGTAAAAGCAAAAACGGAAGAATATATCGATAACTTTGCAACTCCGTACCAAGCAGCAATGCGCGGCATGGTAGACATCGTAATCGAGCCGAAAAACACCCGTCCCACCATCATCAACGCTTTGCAAATGTTGCAGTCCAAACGTGAAACTCGCCCGGCAAAACGCCATGGCAATATTCCTTTGTAATTTGCAGCTTGCAGTATAGTGCTTAATTAATTAAGAAGAATGAGGTGAAATAATGGGTCCTGTAACTACTAATCCTTGGTTGATTGCTGCTATCAATATGACCATAGTTTTTGGTGTATTGGCTATGCTGGGTTTCTTGATGAAAGTTATCTACTTTGTAGATCCTACTCGTCAAAAAAAAACAGCTAATCCAGTAGCAGCACCGGCACCTGCCGCAGCACCTGCTGCTGTTGCAGCTCCTGTGCAGGATGACAGTGAAGTAATTGCTGTTATTGCAGCAGCTGTAGCTGCTCTTGGTCATTCCGCAGAGCAAATAGCCTGCGTACGTCGTCTGCCCGAAGCAAGCTGGACACAAAATGCTCATATTGAAGCAATTAGTGTACGTAAAGAATGCTTCTAATTTGGGGTTAATAATTAATCTATTTTATTACGAGATTTTAAGGAGGATTAACATCCATGAAAAAATATACCATTACCGTTAACGGCACTGCATATGAAGTAGAAGTTGAAGAAATGGGCGGCGCTGCTGCAACAGCTCCTAAAGCTGCTGCTCCTAAAGCTGCACCGGCACCTGCCGCTGCTCCCGCTCCTAAAGCTGCTGCACCGGCTCCGGCTGCAAAACCTGTTGCTGCTGGCTCTGCAACCATTTCTGCTCCTATGCCTGGTAAAGTTCTCGAAGTAAAAGTTAAAGCTGGCGACGCAGTTAAATCCGGCGACGTATTGATGATTCTCGAAGCAATGAAAATGCAAAACGAGATCATGGCTCCGGCTGACGGCACCATTTCTGACGTCCGTATTTCCGCAGGTCAAACTGTTGGTACCGGCGACGTTATGATCGTAATGTAATACAAACAAGCTGAGAGACCTTGAAAAGGTCTCTCAACTAAAAAATTTGTAGGAGGAAATTATGGAAGCATTTGTAGTTGCTTTACAATCCGTATGGAATGACAGCGGTTTCTCCGCTTTCACCATGGGTCATGCCATCATGATGTTGGTAGGTATTATTCTTTTATATTTGGCTATTGGTAAAGGTTTTGAACCTTTGCTGTTGTCTCCGATTGCATTCGGCTGTTTGCTGGCAAACGTGCCTAAAACAGGTTTTGAAGACCAACCGGGTGTTATGCAGGTAATTCTTTATGGTATTAATCATGAAATTTTCCCGCCTTTGATTTTCTTAGGCGTAGGTGCAATGACAGACTTTGGTCCGTTGATTGCAAACCCGAAAACTTTGCTTTTGGGCGCTGCAGCTCAAGCAGGTGTATTTGTTTCCTTGCTGGGCGCTATGATGCTCGGATTTACAGTGCAAGAAGCATCCGCTATCGGTATTATCGGTGGTGCTGATGGCCCGACTGCTATTTACCTGGCTGCAAAAATGGCTCCTAACCTGTTAGGTGCTATCGCAGTAGCTGCATATTCTTATATGTCGTTGGTTCCTTTGATCCAACCGCCTATTATGAAACTTTGCACTACTGAAGCTGACCGTAAAATCGTTATGGAACAACTGCGTCCGGTTTCTCATTTTGAAAGAATCGTATTCCCGGTTGTTACTACTATCGTTATCAGCTTGTTGCTTCCGCCTGTAACTGCCTTGATTGGTATGTTAATGCTGGGCAACTTGTTCAAAGAAGCTGGCTGCTTGGATCGTCTTTCTGACACAGCGCAAAATGCTTTGATGAACATTGTAACGATCATGCTGGCAACTGGTACAGGTTTGACTATGAAAGCTGAATCCTTCCTGAACTATCAAACTATTTTGATCATTGTTCTTGGTTTGATCGCTTTCGCAGCTGGTACTTTTGCCGGTGTTGTATTTGGTAAGCTCATGTGCATTCTGGATGGTGGTAAAACCAATCCTCTTATCGGTTCCGCTGGTGTATCCGCAGTTCCGATGGCAGCACGTGTATCCCAAATCGTTGGTCAAAAAGCTAACCCTGCTAACTTCCTGCTCATGCATGCTATGGGCCCGAACGTAGCTGGTGTTATCGGCACCGCAGTAGCTGCAGGTGCAATGCTTGCAATGATTGGTGCTGCTAAATAACTAAAATTGAAACAGGTGCATCTTTTATGGTGTGCCTGTTTTTTATTATGCTAATTACCCATATATAAAGGAAATAATATGTTCATTTTAAATTTGGACATAGTTAACCTTCAACTATCAATATTTTAGTTAAATATTGCTTAAAAATCTGTTGCCTGTGCCACATAATTAAAAGTTTTTATTAAAAACTTTTAATTATGTGGCTTTTTGTTTAGATTTCATTTGCTGGCAAATAAAATTAGATGAAAAATACTTTCTTGTTATAATCTAGAAGTGAAATTTTTGTGAAAGAAATAATAAAAAAGTGTGACCTGTGCAACAGAAAAAAAGAGCGTTCCTGATTATAATTAGTGTCAGGAATTTTGGAGAACTCTTGATGAATGGCAAAAAGTACCAGTAGTCAAGATCCAAAATTTTACATCCTTAATTTATAGGGATGTATATAAAAATGTTCTCCTAATAATGATGGAGGTGTAAGATTTGTCTACTCAAGCAAAAATTGAGAAAATGCTCAAAAAGTCCGAAGTAATTCTGGCTGCAGGCGGCGAAAAACGCGTTGCAAAACAACACGAAGCCGGCAAAATGACTGCACGTGAAAGAATTGCTGCACTCCTCGACGAAGGATCCTTTGTTGAATTGGATCGTTTCGTAAAACATCGTTGCACAAACTTCGGCCAAGAGAAGAAAGAACTTCCTGGCGAAGGTGTAACTACTGGTTACGGCACCATCGATGGCCGTCTGGTTTATGTATTCGCACAAGATTTCACTGTAGAAGGTGGTTCTTTAGGCGAAATGCATGCTGCTAAAATCGTAAAAGTACAACGCCTGTCCCTGAAAATGGGTGCTCCGCTTGTTGGCCTGAACGATTCCGGCGGTGCTCGTATCCAAGAAGCAATTGACGCTTTGGCTGGTTACGGCAAAATCTTCTTTGAAAACACTATTGCATCTGGCGTAGTTCCTCAGATCTCCGCTATCATGGGTCCTTCTGCTGGCGGCGCTGTATACAGCCCGGCACTGACTGACTTCATTTACATGGTAAAGAACACTTCTAAAATGTTCATTACCGGCCCCGCAGTAGTAAAATCTGTTACTGGTGAAGACGTAACCCAAGAACAACTGGGTGGCGCTATGACCCACAACAGCACTTCCGGCGTTGCACATTTTGCTGCAGAAAACGACGAAGACTGCTTGCAACAGATCCGTTACCTGCTGAGCTTCCTGCCTTCCAACAACATGGAATGCGCTCCTATCGTAGAAACCGGTGACGACCCGATGCGTATTGATGACTCCTTGAATACATTGCTTCCGGATAACTCCAACCAAGCATATGATATGAAAGACGTAATCAAATCCATCGTAGACAACGGTGAATTCTATGAATCCCAACAATATTGGGCAACCAATATTATCACTTGCTTTGCACGTATGGATGGTCAAACCGTAGGTATCATTGCAAACCAACCTAAAGTAATGGCTGGCTGCCTGGATATCAACGCATCCGACAAATCCTCTCGTTTTATTCGCTTCTGCGATGCCTTCAACATTCCTTTGCTGAACTTGGTAGACGTACCTGGCTTCCTGCCTGGCTGTAACCAAGAATACGGCGGTATTATCCGTCACGGCGCAAAAATGCTGTATGCATATTCCGAAGCAACTGTACCTAAAATTACTGTAGTAACCCGTAAAGCATACGGTGGTTCCTACCTGGCAATGTGTTCCCAAGATTTGGGCGCAGACCAAGTAATTGCATGGCCGACTGCAGAAATCGCAGTAATGGGACCTGCAGGTGCAGCTAACATCATCTTCAAAAATGATCCTGATGTAAAAGCAAAAACGGAAGAATATATCGATAACTTTGCAACTCCGTACCAAGCAGCAATGCGCGGCATGGTAGACATCGTAATCGAGCCGAAAAACACCCGTCCCACCATCATCAACGCTTTGCAAATGTTGCAGTCCAAACGTGAAACTCGCCCGGCAAAACGCCATGGCAATATTCCTTTGTAATTTGCAGCTTGCAGTATAGTGCTTAATTAATTAAGAAGAATGAGGTGAAATAATGGGTCCTGTAACTACTAATCCTTGGTTGATTGCTGCTATCAATATGACCATAGTTTTTGGTGTATTGGCTATGCTGGGTTTCTTGATGAAAGTTATCTACTTTGTAGATCCTACTCGTCAAAAAAAAACAGCTAATCCAGTAGCAGCACCGGCACCTGCCGCAGCACCTGCTGCTGTTGCAGCTCCTGTGCAGGATGACAGTGAAGTAATTGCTGTTATTGCAGCAGCTGTAGCTGCTCTTGGTCATTCCGCAGAGCAAATAGCCTGCGTACGTCGTCTGCCCGAAGCAAGCTGGACACAAAATGCTCATATTGAAGCAATTAGTGTACGTAAAGAATGCTTCTAATTTGGGGTTAATAATTAATCTATTTTATTACGAGATTTTAAGGAGGATTAACATCCATGAAAAAATATACCATTACCGTTAACGGCACTGCATATGAAGTAGAAGTTGAAGAAATGGGCGGCGCTGCTGCAACAGCTCCTAAAGCTGCTGCTCCTAAAGCTGCACCGGCACCTGCCGCTGCTCCCGCTCCTAAAGCTGCTGCACCGGCTCCGGCTGCAAAACCTGTTGCTGCTGGCTCTGCAACCATTTCTGCTCCTATGCCTGGTAAAGTTCTCGAAGTAAAAGTTAAAGCTGGCGACGCAGTTAAATCCGGCGACGTATTGATGATTCTCGAAGCAATGAAAATGCAAAACGAGATCATGGCTCCGGCTGACGGCACCATTTCTGACGTCCGTATTTCCGCAGGTCAAACTGTTGGTACCGGCGACGTTATGATCGTAATGTAATACAAACAAGCTGAGAGACCTTGAAAAGGTCTCTCAACTAAAAAATTTGTAGGAGGAAATTATGGAAGCATTTGTAGTTGCTTTACAATCCGTATGGAATGACAGCGGTTTCTCCGCTTTCACCATGGGTCATGCCATCATGATGTTGGTAGGTATTATTCTTTTATATTTGGCTATTGGTAAAGGTTTTGAACCTTTGCTGTTGTCTCCGATTGCATTCGGCTGTTTGCTGGCAAACGTGCCTAAAACAGGTTTTGAAGACCAACCGGGTGTTATGCAGGTAATTCTTTATGGTATTAATCATGAAATTTTCCCGCCTTTGATTTTCTTAGGCGTAGGTGCAATGACAGACTTTGGTCCGTTGATTGCAAACCCGAAAACTTTGCTTTTGGGCGCTGCAGCTCAAGCAGGTGTATTTGTTTCCTTGCTGGGCGCTATGATGCTCGGATTTACAGTGCAAGAAGCATCCGCTATCGGTATTATCGGTGGTGCTGATGGCCCGACTGCTATTTACCTGGCTGCAAAAATGGCTCCTAACCTGTTAGGTGCTATCGCAGTAGCTGCATATTCTTATATGTCGTTGGTTCCTTTGATCCAACCGCCTATTATGAAACTTTGCACTACTGAAGCTGACCGTAAAATCGTTATGGAACAACTGCGTCCGGTTTCTCATTTTGAAAGAATCGTATTCCCGGTTGTTACTACTATCGTTATCAGCTTGTTGCTTCCGCCTGTAACTGCCTTGATTGGTATGTTAATGCTGGGCAACTTGTTCAAAGAAGCTGGCTGCTTGGATCGTCTTTCTGACACAGCGCAAAATGCTTTGATGAACATTGTAACGATCATGCTGGCAACTGGTACAGGTTTGACTATGAAAGCTGAATCCTTCCTGAACTATCAAACTATTTTGATCATTGTTCTTGGTTTGATCGCTTTCGCAGCTGGTACTTTTGCCGGTGTTGTATTTGGTAAGCTCATGTGCATTCTGGATGGTGGTAAAACCAATCCTCTTATCGGTTCCGCTGGTGTATCCGCAGTTCCGATGGCAGCACGTGTATCCCAAATCGTTGGTCAAAAAGCTAACCCTGCTAACTTCCTGCTCATGCATGCTATGGGCCCGAACGTAGCTGGTGTTATCGGTACCGCAGTAGCTGCAGGTGCAATGCTTGCAATGATTGGACCTGTCAAATAATTTATAGTATAAACAGAAATAGGTGCACTTTATCGTGCACCTATTTTTTTTGGAAAAAGAAAAATATAAAGCAAATCATTATGCTGTAGTAAAGAGAAGTACAAGCTTTCTTTATAGTTTCAAGTAATAATGCAGTCCTGAAGCTGGTTAACCAAGATGAAAACATTAATTTTTCTTTTGGTTATTTTGAATAATGTTTTTTGAGTGGACAAAGAATCTTAAATATTGTAAAAATAGTATTATTGTATTATATTAATATACCTTAATGTCAAAAAAGCTGTAAATTAAATAAAACTTACACTTTTAAATTTGAGTGCATAGTGGTATAATGAAGCATAAGGTGTTGCAAGAAAATTCATAGAAAGCAATGCTAAGGATCTTTTACAAAATTCTCTTTATTTTGATATACGCGCCCCGAACGCGCTGTATATAAAATTAATTTAAAAGGAGGAATTATAATGTCCCCAGCAGTAAAATGTCTCATTCTTCTGGCTGTTGTTGCATTGTTATTTGTAACCGAACTCATTCCGCTTGCAATAACAGCTATGGGCGGCGCTATCGCGTGCGGCCTGTTAGGTTTTATCCCTGCTAAACAAGTATTTTCTGGTCTCTCTAATTCGACCGTAGTACTCTTTGCAGGCATGTTCGTAGTAGGTGCAGCCATGTTCTACACAGGTCTTGCACAAAAAATCGGTAATACTGTAGTTCATTTCTGCGGTACCGGTGAAAACAGCTTGATGTTTGGTTTAATGTTTGTTGGTGCTGCTTTGTCTTCTGTATTATCCAACACTGGTACTGCAGCTTGTCTGCTGCCGGTTGCCTTGGGTATCTGCTCTGCAGCTAAAATCCCTGC
>ENA-OPBE01000535-OPBE01000535.1-human-gut-metagenome-genome-assembly--contig:-NODE-535-length-37582-cov-3.529699_pt1 | contig 37582 bp, 38 predicted proteins | sample MGYA00241066_ERZ501448 | MGnify/ENA primary metagenome ERZ501448 (study PRJEB25962, sample SAMEA2042585) | human gut metagenome | biome: human gut; feature: human-associated habitat; material: faeces...
GATGCGGCGATATAAAAGTTACTTTGACTGGTTTGACAGGCAGGAGTTACATTCCATGTTTCAGATTGCTGTGCCTTCAGTTCTTCAGCAGTCTACAGTATCTATCGGTATGATGATCGTACAGGCAGTTGTAAATCCTTTCGGTACACAGGCACTCGCGGGGTATGCGGCGACGATGCGGGTAGAGAATGTTTTTTCATTGATTTTTGTATCCATTGGCAATGCGGTTTCCCCATATGTTTCCCAGAATCTTGGTGCAAAGAAAATTGAACGGATCAAAAAAGGATATCACGCTGCACTGGTGTTAGATGTATGTTTTGCAGTTCTTGCTTTTATAGTTATTGAAACATTGCATACTCAGATTTCCTCGTTATTCCTTGGTAAAGATGGAACTGCCCTGGCTTATCAGGTATCCGAGGGTTATATGAGATGGATCGGTTACTTCTTCATCTTTATGGGAATCAAAATGGCAACCGATGGGGTTCTTCGTGGTCTTGGAATCATGCGTCCGTTCCTTATTGCAAATATGGTGAATCTGGCAATCCGCCTGTCGGTTGCTTTGATTTGTGCACCGCGTTTTGGTATTGTATTTGTCTGGCTTGCTGTACCGGCAGGTTGGCTTGCAAATTTTTTAATATCCTATGTGGCTCTTCGGAGATCATGGCAGACTGATAAAGAGGTGCAATCCCGATAGCCTAAATTAATTTAAAAGGAGAAATTTATAGTATGAACGACAAATGTGTGGTATTGAATGCAAAGAAAATGAATTTTGATGGAAAGTTGGATTTTTCCGTTTTATCTTCTGATGTTACAGTATATGATGATACTGGCATGCGGAAATCATGACAATTTTACCAGAAATCTTCAGGTTCCGCATGTTGAGGTAAACGGAAAAACACTTGGTGTTATAGGTGCAGGACACATTGGCAGAAAAGTTATCCAGATCGCACAGGCTTTGGATATGAACATACTTGTATATACAAGGACACCGAGAGAGGATGAGAAGGGGATCCACTATGTATCGCTTGAGGAATTACTCAAGAATAGTGATTATATTTCTATGCACTGTCCATTGACGGAAAGTACAAAACATATGATAAACAAAGAGTCTTTATCACTTATGAAACCCTCAGCATTTATCATTAATACTTCAAGAGGTGCACTTATTGATGAGACTGCTCTTATAGAAGCATTGGAAAATGGTACGATTGCAGGAGCCGGACTTGATGTTCAGGAAACTGAACCACCTGAAGAGAACAGCCCTCTTTATACTATGGATCAAGTCCTCTTGACGCCACATATGGGCTGGAAAGGACTTGAGACAAGACAGCGGTTGGTTTCTATTCTGGCGGATAATATAAAGCAGTTTATGGAAGGGAATCCGATCAATGTTGTATCAGGTCTATAGGATCTGGCAGTAAAGTGAGGGTATAACTTCCGGGTTTGCAGAGTGAAAAAATATAATTATAATCAATAAGTCAGTGCTTTGATATCTTCTTCCGATACAGCGGGAATAACATAAACAATAGAATTCATAAGAAGAACGCTACAATCCATATTCTGAAAACACGGAAAACAGAAAGCAGTGTGCGTAAGATATTCTTACCGAAGAGTGTCGCAAATATGCTGGTAGACTGGAAAGCTGAGCAGGATGAAATGAAAGAAATCCCGGGTGACGAATATATGGACTATAATCTCCCACCGATTGTATCTCACAGTTTTCGTCATAACAGTGTAACTTATAAGTTGAAACTGAATGGTGGAGATCATTCAAAAGAGCCTGTGCAATACCGATTCTTCGGAGCATCCCACCAGAATATGTTTTGAGTTTTTTATTTTTGACATCCTTCAAGTCAACCAATTCCAACAATTCCTCTACCCTTCCTTTTGCATAATCTCTCGGAAGTGCTTTCAGAGTCGCCATATAATTCAAAAAACGAACTGCGGTAAAATCTCCATAATATCCAAAATCCTGTGGCAAGTATCCCAATAACCGGCGATATTCTGTGCCCATATCCGATATACGGATATTATCACAGGTAATGCTTCCGTTTGTCGGCTGTAAAATTCCGCAAATCAACCGCATTAATGTTGTTTTTCCTGCTCCATTTTCCCCCAACAAACCATAGACTCCATTTGTAAATGTAAATGTAAATGTGAATCCTCTGACTGCATCTTTCTCCCTATCCCTTTTTTGTACATCCACCAGCTTTATCCAATGCTCAAAGCACTTCTGCTCCAGCGTATTTTCTCAATCCCGACTGACACACTTCTGATTGTGTTCTTGAAATACTCTCAGGAACTGCGTGACTTCTGTGGCTTTGATGTTGTACCAGATGGTTCAAAATTCACTCGCTTTAAACAGGATTTCTTATTGGACTTACAATCTATGTTCGATCATCTTGTTGATCTGACCGAACCGATCTGCCAAAAACTGAATCCGGCTCTTGCTGACATGACAATCTTCGATACCTCCGGCATTGAAGCATGGGTTATGGAAAATAATCCAAAATACGCAAACCGTATTATCAAACAGTTAAAGGCTTTTGCAAAGGCAAACAACCTTGATAAAAGCTATGATCCTTATAAGGCTGCCTATGGCTCCATGCCTACGCATGCTGCTTCGAATCAGGCAATCCAACAGATGTACATCAACGGTCACTTCTGTTAAGTCGGTCAGAAACTCCGGATAAGATAAGCAGATCCCCGGAGGAGTCCGGGGAGAGAAAGCGTATGCTCAGCAGGTTACACAACCTGCAAAAAGAAATTTCACATTTTGTTGCACACGCAGATAGTGATAGCTTTCTTTATGGCAGGATGTTATACTAAAGAAAATCAAAGGTGTTTCCTGAAAGAGCATAAGTTACTCGGAAAGGGAAAATATGGAATATGAGAAAGTGGAATTGCTGGGACTGAAGGATACGTTGGAACATTTACTGGATTTTATCTGGAAAATGGAGACGAGTCCACCGTATTTTTATGGGATTTTTGACAGGATGAAGAATAATATCGAATTATTCTTATGCGTGCAGGCAGAGGATGTGGAGTATCTGCTTGAGATCCTGGACAGGGACTGGAAAGAGGCAAATCGGAAACTGATCGGGATCCAGTATTATGATGTCCGGGAAAATAATCCTTCAGTTGACCTGGAAGAGTGCTTTTATCTCTCAGGTATGATCGCAGAGATGAGCCGGTTCTTTGAACGGAATGAAAGAAAGAGGCGGGAGAAAGCACTGTATCAGAGATGGAGAGAAGAAAGAGAGGATGAGGAGAATGCCATCATTTTTGGATGATATTTCCAGCTTTTACGGAACAGGTGAGAAGAATGAAAAAGGACAGACGCTGGAAGAATTTCTGAAGGAGTATGATCCGTATCAGTATAAAAATCCCTGTGCGACGACGGATATGGTCTTATTTTCTTATGCAGGTGAAAAGCCGGATACGGATGCATTAAAAGTACTTCTGGTCTGCAGGAAGAATCATCCAAGTATCGGATATTGGGCATTGCCCGGCGGATTTGTGGAATTGTATGAGAATCTGGAAGATACGGCACGAAGGGAACTGGAGGAGGAGACCGGGGTGAAAGGACTTCCGGTGGAACAGTTTGCCTGTTATGGAGATTATCAGAGAGATCCGAGAGCAAGAGTGATAACGACAGCTTATTTTTCCCTGGTGAATGAAAAAGAAGTGCGAGTAAAGGCAGGGGATGATGCAGCGGATGCGGCATGGTTTACTGTGAAATTAAAAAAGGGGGAATCGAAGGATATCACGACGGATGCAGCAGTGATAAGAAGAGAGGATTTTTCACTGGAACTGGAAAATGAGGATCGGGGACTGAAAATCAGGGCGGTGATCTGCAAAGAAGAGCGGCAGGGGCTGGTAAGAGAACGGAAATATAAAGTAAAAGAAGGCGGAATGGTCGCAGTAGATCATGCAGCGATTCTTACGCAGGCATTGGAAGTGATTCAGCAGAGAATCCGAAAAAATTCTTGTACTTGTGGATAGAACGGTTTTGTGATAAGATATTCTTCATGAATGTTATAGGTTATTAGGAGGATAAGATGGAGAACGAAGCTGTTTCAAAGAATTTTATAGAGCAGGAAATAGATAAAGATCTGGCAGAAGGCGTTTACGATCACGTATGTACGCGTTTCCCGCCGGAACCGAACGGATATCTGCATATCGGACATGCAAAATCAATTCTTTTGAATTATGGTCTTGCACAGAAGTATGGCGGAACGTTCCATATGCGTTTTGATGATACAAATCCTACAAAGGAAAAGACGGAGTTCGTTGAGTCTATTAAGGAAGATATCCAGTGGCTTGGGGCAGACTGGGGAGAGCATCTGTATTTTGCGTCAGATTATTTTGACCAGATGTACGAGTGTGCTGTAAAACTGATCAAAAAGGGAAAAGCATTCGTATGTGACCTGACAGCAGAGCAGATGAGAGAATATCGTGGAACTCTGACAGAGCCTGGAAAAGAGAGTCCATACCGTAACCGCTCTGTAGAAGAGAACCTTGAATTATTTGAAAATATGCGTGCGGGAAAATATCAGGATGGAGAAAAGGTTCTCCGTGCAAAGATTGATATGGCATCACCGAATATCAATATGCGTGATCCGATCCTTTATCGAGTAGCCCGCATGACGCATCATAATACGGGAGATAAATGGTGCATTTATCCGATGTATGATTTTGCACATCCGATCGAGGATGCAATCGAGGGAATTACTCATTCTATCTGTACCCTGGAGTTTGAGGATCACAGACCGTTGTATGACTGGGTCGTAAGAGAGTGTGAATTCGAGAATCCTCCAAGGCAGATCGAGTTCGCAAAGTTATATCTGACAAATGTTGTAACTGGAAAGCGTTATATTAAGAAACTGGTAGAAGACGGAATCGTAGACGGATGGGATGATCCACGGCTGGTTTCTATTGCAGCTCTGAGAAGACGTGGTTTTACTCCGGAATCTATCAAAATGTTTATTGAATTATGTGGAGTATCCAAGAGCCAGAGTTCTGTAGATTATGCGATGCTTGAGTATTGTATCCGTGAGGATCTGAAGATGAAGCGTCCACGTATGATGGCAGTGCTTGATCCGATTAAACTGGTAATCGACAATTATCCGGAAGGACAGGTTGAGTATCTGGATGTTGCGAACAATCTTGAGAACGAAGAACTGGGACAGAGAAAAGTTCCGTTCTGTCGTGAACTTTATATTGAGCGGGAAGATTTTATGGAAGAGCCGCCGAAGAAGTATTTCCGTCTGTTCCCGGGAAATGAAGTTCGTCTGATGCATGCATATTTTGTTAAGTGTGAGAGCTTTGTGAAAGATGAAAACGGCAATATAACGGAAATTCACTGCACGTATGACCCGGAGACAAAAGCAGGAAGCGGATTCACAGGACGTAAAGTAAAGGGAACGATCCACTGGGTTCCGGCACCTTATGCACAGAAAGCAGAGGTAAGACTTTATGAGAATCTTGTAGATGAGGAAAAAGGTGTATACAATAAAGAAGACGGTTCACTGAATCTGAATCCGAATTCACTTACTGTAATAAAGGATGCGTATGTAGAACCAAGTTTTGCAGATGCAAAGGCTTATGACAGTTTCCAGTTTGTAAGAAATGGATATTTCTGCATCGATGCGAAGGATTCTACGGCAGAATATCCGGTATTTAACAGGATTGTTTCACTGAAGAGTTCATTTAAACTTCCAAAATAAATAAAAAGAGTAGAAAACAGCCCTGCCGAGCCGGTGAACCGGAACAGCAGGGCTGTTTGATATTGTGGGGAAATGGTAAATAGTTTCGTGAACCTTTTAAACCATGGTGGCAAAGAATCTTATCTGTCAGTTCCCTTCCTGAGTCTCTTTGGTAAGGGAGACATATCCACGATCAGAGACCGGTTTCAGATCTCCGTCAAGACTAAAATCTTCTGTAAAATCAGTTTCTTCATTTTCCAGAGATTCCATATCCTGCTTGGTTGAAGACTTGCAAAAGTATGCAAGAATAAAACCGATAAAAGAACCAATGGCTGCAAGTGTCAAAAATACTTTAAATCCCTTTTTCAATTCCGGGGTCTCCTTTCTGATGAGATAATCTGCTTTATGACCTGTAATCAGGCTGATTTTCATTTTAATACTTTTTCAGAGGGATTACAATAAGAGGAAATGTAAAAAAAAGAGAAATAATATTTTACATCCCTGCAAAAGTATAGTATAATTCATAAGGTGGTAGAATTTATAAGTACCGCTCATAAATATTGACAAGCGACATACGCAGGAGGGTTTGAAATGGTAAAAGCAGTAGTTGGTGCGAACTGGGGCGATGAAGGAAAGGGCAAAATTACAGATATGCTCGCCAGAGAGGCTGATATTATTGTTCGTTTTCAGGGTGGTGCGAATGCAGGCCATACGATTGTGAATGATTACGGGAAATTTGCACTGCATACACTGCCGTCAGGAGTTTTCTATGGTCATACGACCAGCATCATTGGAAATGGTGTGGCACTGGATGTTCCGCGTCTTTTCGCAGAAGTACAGTCTGTTGTAGAAAAGGGCGTTCCGATGCCGAAGATTCTTGTATCCGACAGAGCACAGATGGTAATGTCTTATCATAAGAATTTTGACGCATATGAGGAGGAAAGACTTGGAGGAAAGTCATTCGGCTCTACAAAGTCCGGTATTGCTCCGTTTTATTCAGATAAGTATGCAAAGATCGGATTTCAGGTAAGTGAGCTGTTTGATGAGGAACTTTTGAAGGAAAAAGTTGTACGTGTGGCAGAGCAGAAGAATGTACTGCTTGAGCATTTATATCACAAACCGCTGATCAATCCTGATGAGTTATATAACGAACTGATGGAATACAAAAAAATGGTGGAGCCATATGTAGCGAATGTATCTCTGTTCCTCCATGAGGCACTGAAAGAAGGAAAGACGATCTTACTTGAAGGACAACTGGGATCTATGAAAGATCCGGATCATGGAATTTACCCGATGGTTACATCTTCTTCCACACTGGCCGGATATGGTGCAATCGGTGCAGGAATCCCGCCATATGAGATCAAGCAGATTGTTACAGTCTGCAAGGCATACTCCAGTGCTGTAGGTGCAGGTGCATTTGTAAGTGAGATCTTTGGTGATGAGGCGGACGAGCTGAGAAGACGCGGCGGTGACGGCGGAGAGTTCGGTGCTACAACAGGACGTCCGAGAAGAATGGGATGGTTTGACTGTGTTGCATCCAAGTATGGCTGCAGAATGCAGGGAGCAACAGACGTAGCATTTACGGTACTTGATGTACTTGGTTACCTGGATGAGATTCCGGTTTGTGTAGGTTATGAAATTGACGGAGAGGTTACAAAAGAATTTCCGGTGACACATCTTCTTGAGAAAGCAAAACCAGTGTATAAGGTTCTTCCAGGATGGAAAGAAGATATCCGCGGTATTAAAAAGTATGAAGATCTTCCGGAAAACTGCCGTAAATATATTGAATTCATTGAGAAAGAGATTGAATATCCGATCACGATGATCAGTAACGGACCGGGAAGAGATGACATTATTTACCGTAATAAATAAGAATTTCTATAACAAAAAGCATATGAATCTATAATAAAAGCAGGGAATATCTGTGCCGGAGAGCAGAGATATTCCCTGTTTTAACTTTTATCTAACATTATTTGAATCATATTTTAATAGAGAGTGAAATATAATATAAAGCCGGGGATTTGAATTTGATCCGGCAATCTGATAAGAGGAGGTAGACCGATGCGTAAGAACAGTGAGGAAAAACCGATAGACATCATATCAATGGAAGAATACCTGAAGAAAAGACAAGTAGTAAGGCAACCGGAGACGGTCTGGGAGGGCTGGAGAGAAAAATCTGCCAGTGCATTGAAACTGGCAGATATCTTTTATGTCTGAGAGCTAATCATTTCTGTCATCATGGTCATTCCCGAAAAGGCGGGAGAACAGAACAAATCCGTAAAGAACGACAGGTACAAGAATGGTGGCTGCAACCGAACCTTTCAAAAGATCTGAAGCGAGCGGTGAATCGATCAGTGAAAAGATAAGAGTACTAAGATACATGGCGACAAGAAATATGACACCGATCAGAGCCAGAATACGTTTTGCCTTTTTCATTGTAGAACCTTTCTAAAAATAAAAATCAATTATCGTGTAATGAGCGATTCCTTTTGAAAATAAAAGGATCAACTATATTCAGTATACACAAAAAAACAGTTTACGGCAAACGGAAATTGTTATATAATGAATAAGCGATTGAATTCGAATTATTTATTTAGAGACAAAGGAGCAATATACAATGAGCGAAAAAAGTTTATTAGATCAGTGGCGTGATATGGCGTATGACAGAAATCTTTCCAAGAATGAACTGGAGACATTCTGGAGCAGATATTTTACGATTGAGAAAAAAATATATGAGCAGCTTCTTGACAATCCGGAAGAGGAAGTAAGAGGAACTGTAAAGGAACTCGCAGAGAAATATGGTCAGGACGTGATGACGATGGTAGGATTCCTGGATGGAATTAATGACAGTCTGAAAGTTCCGAACCCGATCGAGACGATGGATGAGAATACAGATGTTACTTTAGTTTTTGATAAAGAGATGCTTTACAAGAACATGGTAGATGCAAAAGCTGACTGGCTGTATGAACTGCCGCAGTGGGATAAGATCTTTGATGCTGATACAAAGAAAAAGCTGTATCGTGAGCAGAAGCAGTCAGGCACAGTCCGTAAGGCTAAAAAGATCGGCAGAAATGAGCCTTGTCCATGTGGAAGTGGAAAGAAATATAAATATTGCTGTGGAAAGAATGCATAAAAAAATGTATAAAATGTTCTAAAGTCCGGCATACTGATACTGATTCTGTAAATAAGAGGAGGTAATCAGTATGCCGGATTTAAAATGTACGGTACAGACATGTGTGCACAACTACAAGTTCCTGTGCGATTTGGACAAGATTCAGGTGGGAGGAGATACTGCAAAGACTGCACAGGAGACCTGTTGCGACAGCTTTCAGGAGAGAAAAGAAGGCAGTTATATGAATGCAGCAGTTTCAGACCGGTCTCCTTCTGATCTTTGTAGTGTTGACTGTAAGGCAACAGAATGTATGTATAATGAGGATTGTCAGTGTCATGCAGGAAAGATCAGTGTGGAAGGCAGTGATGCCTGTCATTGTGAAGGCACAGAGTGTGCGACTTTCCAGTGCCGCTAATATTTGAAAAAGGAAAGATAAAATGAATCAGAAGAGATTACCGGTCATGGAATGAAGTGTATGGTGATCCTGAAAGGGTATGTGAAAGAATTTTGCTTTTTCATATGCCCTTTTTCAGCGGTTGACTCTTATAGGTCAGCCGCGTTATAATCTACATATGCGTAAAGGAAAGGAAGGAAAAAGATGGAGGAAAAGAAAGCCGGGGAAAAATTTCCTGAATATGATAAGTCGGACACTGTGCTTTCACCAAAGGAACAGTTACTTTCGGCTCAGAAAAGATCTTCAAATTTTAAAGAGCAGGTAATTAAAAGTATGGCGATGTTCTTTGTGGTGGCGGCATGCATTTTATTCTATTTTGCGTTGTTGCGTCTGAGCGAGATATCGTATGCAGTGAAGTCATTTCTATCGGTTGCGAAACCGATTATTTACGGACTGGCGATCGCATATCTGCTGAATCCGATCGTCAAGGTGATTGACAGTAAATTAGTTCCGTTTTTTGAAAAAAAATGTCCGAAGATGAAACGGAAAGAAACTTTTTCAAGAGGAGTGGGAATTTTAGTATCACTGGTTCTGCTTGTGGCGGTAATTGTAGCCTTGCTGAATATGATGATTCCACAGCTTTATACCAGTATCCGGGATATGATCGTCAATGTACCGAGTCAGATGAACCGTTTTGTAAAAGCATTTAATGAAATGCATTCCTCAGATTCCACAGTCGGTAAGATCCTTGAAAATGTGATGAAAGAGGCAACGACTTTTATCCAGAATTGGATGCGGACAGATCTGATGGATAAAGTGAATGAATGGATGACGCAGCTTACTGCAGGGGTGATTCTGATGGTACGTGAAATCCTGAATTTTATCATTGGAATGATCGTGTCCATTTATGTCCTTTTCAGTAAAGAAAAGTTCATGTGCCAGGCAAAGAAGCTCGTTTATGCAATTTTCAGACCGACAAAGGCGAACCTGATTTTGCATGTCGGAAGCAAAAGTAATGAGATTTTTGGTGGATTTATTATTGGTAAGATCATTGATTCTGCAATTATTGGAGTACTTTGCTTTATCGGGCTGTCGATTTTAAATATACCATATACGCTGTTGGTCAGTGTAATTGTAGGTGTGACGAATGTCATTCCATTTTTCGGACCTTATATTGGGGCGATTCCAAGTGCGTTGCTGATCTTTCTTGCAGATCCGGTAAAGGGAGTTTATTTTGTTATTTTTATTATTTTGCTTCAGCAGTTTGACGGAAATATCCTTGGACCAAAGATCCTTGGAAATTCAACTGGACTTTCTGCATTCTGGGTTGTATTTTCTATCCTGATCGCAGGAGGATTATTTGGAATCCCGGGTATGCTCCTGGGAGTACCTACATTTGCAGTGATTTATTATATCATCAGTATGGTTGTGAATCGAAAACTGAGAAAAAAGCAGCTTCCTACAGATACCGACAGCTATGATGAGCAGGGATATGTACAGGCAGACGGATCTTATGTACATATGGAGGAAAATATATTAAAAGAAAAGGGAGATGAGCCATATGCCGATTCGAGTACAAAATGATTTACCTGTAAAGGAGATCCTTGAGCAGGAGAATATTTTTGTGATGGATGAATTCAGGGCAGCACATCAGGATATCCGACCTATCAGTATCGGGTTGTTAAACCTGATGCCTTTAAAAGAAGATACAGAGTTGCAGATTCTGCGGGCGTTATCAAATACACCGCTGCAGGTGGATGTGACATTTGTGAGGGTGACAAGCCATGTATCCAAGAATACATCCACCAGTCATATTTATAAGTTTTATGAAGCGTTTGAAGATATTAAAAATAAAAAATTTGACGGATTTATCATTACAGGAGCTCCGGTGGAGCAGATGCCATTTGAAGACGTGGATTACTGGGAAGAACTGAAAGGGATCATGGAGTGGACGAAGACGAATGTTGTATCTACGCTCCATTTGTGCTGGGGAGCCCAGGCAGGGATCTACTATCATTATGGAATTGACAAGGTACTGCTTCCTGAAAAGCGTTCCGGTCTGTACTGGCATCGTGTAAGAAACCGTAAGATTCCGATCGTGAGAGGGTTTGACGATATGTTCCTTGCACCACATTCAAGACATACAGAAGTTCCGCAGGATCTTCTGGAGGCAGATGAACGTATCACAATCCTAGCTGATTCAGACGAGGCGGGAGTGTATATGTGTATGGCACAGAATGGTCGTCAGATCTTTGTCATGGGACATCCTGAGTACGACAGGATGACGTTGGATGCAGAATACAAAAGAGATTCGGCAAAGGGATTAAATCCGGTTATTCCGAAAAATTATTATCCGGGAGATGATACATCCAAAAAGCCGATGTTGACATGGAGAGCCCATGCAAATAATCTGTATGCTAACTGGCTGAATTATTACGTATATCAGGTGACACCGTATGATCTGTATGGCACACCGTTCTAAAGGTTTGGAATAGAGAGTTTTAATAGGTATTATAGGAATCTATACTGAAATAAAAAAACAATGTAAAATGTTATAAAATCTTATATTTTCTTACCAAAATGGCGTACAAATGGTGTACGAAGATGGCGAAAATGGCGTACAAATATAAATGGGCAAAGCCGTTGAATTAAGGAAGAAAACATAAGATATTTGACACAAACATATTTTGAAAACAAGTATGTTTATTTGAGATATTTTATATATTGACGTATAAAATAATATAGGCATATCGATTGTGGTTTTAAATACCGCTCGGTATGCCTATTTTTTTTACGATTTTATCACACCTGCTGCCTTGATTTTTTTCAAAAAATACGCTCAAATCATTGTAAAATAAGGGTTTTAACGATATGGGGTTCGATAAGATAGTGGTAAGAAGTGATGCTTAGAAAATGCTTGATTTACAAGTAAATTGTGGTATTATAATTGTATTGATGTAAAACGCTAAAAGTGTTGATTTTACGCATAAAAACGTTGGTGTATATCAAGAGATGATATCGATATAGGGAAATTTTTTATAAATGTAACAGTTGATTTAACACGTTACTACTTTAATGTACTAAAGTGAACGACATTTCAAAATCAACTTCCCTCTTTCTTTAAAGATAATCCTTTGCAACTTCCCTAGATACAGCAACAAATATTTTCCTCATTTATATCTATGGTAGTACTGTATTATACGAGCTTTCATTTCAAGATATGTTAATTATCCCCCACCTATTATAATAGGTATATCCTTTGCTTTAAACAACGAAATTGCACCCTAGAATCCATTCTAACTATCTTGATGTTAATTCTTTGGGTTGAATAAAATAAATGGAATATGGCTGAATTACATAAGGAATTATTAAGTAGCAGACTATAATAAAAAAGCACCGGAGCAAAAATCCAGTGCTTTATTTTTTTAGATGAAATTCATCTTTCATATTTCTAAATTTATAACGGCTGATCTTCTTCGGACGGTACATATCTAGCCACATCTTTAATATCACAGTGTAATATCCTGCACAAGTCATTCAAGGTTTTAGTGGAGACATCTTTATTATGCTTTAATCGGTGAAGCGTGCTGTTAGACAGATGATGCTTGCTTGTCAGTGTATACCAATTTTCAGTTGATTTTTCTAACGTTTCCCAGAAAGGACTATAATCAATCATCTGCTGCCTCCTACATATTCTATGTAATAAGCATAAAATATATTCTAAGGCTTGAATATCTTCGCTAAAACGAATATAATAAATCATAAGAACAAGGTTCTATTTGTGGTGAATATTACCAAAAGAGAAGGAGGAAAAGGAATATGAGCAAAGTACCTGATAAATGCCCTATGTGTGGAGAAAAAGCACAGTGGAAGTTGGTTGATACAACAAACAAGGGATTTAGTGTTGGAAAGGCTGCTGCCGGAGCTGTCTTACTGGGTCCATTAGGACTGGTTGGTGGTGCACTTGGAAAGAAGAAACAATGTTATTATTGTGGAAAATGTGGCTTTAATCACGAATATTGATTGTAAAGAAATTTGCAGTGATCTGAAAATGGGAGTGTACTAACTATGATTGTAGAAGTTCACATATGAGTCTGCAACCAAAGTTGGTATACTTCCTATTTTTGCATTTAGTTCGATTAAAAAGGTATGAGGAAGGGGAAGATGTATGGGTGCAACAATAATTGTTCTATTATTAATAGCATTAATTCCTGCAAGTATTGCTTCTAAAAAAGGAAAAAGTTTTGGTTTATGGTATGTTTACGGAGTTTGTTTATGGATTGTGGCTTTAATTCATTCGCTAGTTCTTCCGGACGAATCCCAGAATCAAAATAATAATTCGGCTAATAATTCTTATAAACCATATGAACCAATAACAAAAACAGAACCAGTCATTAATACTGTTAATAAGGTAAAATGTACGAGTGTTGATATTAATGCAAAAGTACGAGTACAAGCATGGGATATAGAGAAGAATTCTGAAGAAAATATTTATTTAAAACTCAATGTTTTGAATACTACATCAGATGTAATTACAGCATTAAGCATTATTGCAAAGGGATTTGATTCATTTAACAATCCAGTTTTAATAAATAATAAAGAAAAATTTTCTGTACTTGTCCAAGATTTACGTTTATTACCTAATAAGTATCAGGAAATTCCAAACAAAATTTCTTTACCGGATAGTAATATTAGAAAAATTGAATTGTATATTCAACAGATATGTTATGAAGATGGGAAAATAGAAAGTTTGCCTGAACCTTGTTATATACAGACTTGTCAACAGAAAATGGATGTTGAATATATTCCGTATGCACAGAAAATCAATAAGCAAGCCAAGTATTATATGATAGACCAGTCTAATTATTGGCAGTGCATTTGCGGTGAAGTTAATACAGGAAAAGTGTGTTTTAATTGTAAGACATCTAAAGAAGAAGCTAAACGTTTCTCTAAAGACAATGCACAATTTACTTTCAATCAAATGTTAAGACAAGAGGAAGAAGAAAAAAAACTGTTTGAAAAGAGACAAGAAGAGCAACGAATTCAACGAGAAAAAAACGAGAAGCAAGAACAAGTTAAGAAGAAAAAAAATGGTGTTATAGCTATTATTGCCGTTGTAGTTATTATTTGTACTGCCTGTCTTCTTAAGGTATATCAATACAATCATACGATTAAAAAAATTGAAACTTCAATGGATAATGAGCAATGGGATAATGCAATGAAGTTAATGGGGGAATCAAGCAAATTTAAAAAATTATATAATAAGTATGGTGAACAGTTATCTAGTAATGTAGGTTATTATGATAAAGCCTTTGGAGATCAAGATTTTAAAACAGTGTATTCTGAAGATGATTTATACTATTACAATACCAATATAAGTAGAAATGGATTGGCATATAAAATTTATGAAACAGAGGAAGATTATTTAGGAACTGTGAAAACTCTATGTGCAATCGATGAAAATGATAGAAGTCATGACATATATACCCATTATGAACATGCTTACGACACATATGATAATGATGTGGAATACATAATGTGGACAAACGATTGGATTATCATACAAGATGATGAAGACTTTTTTGCATTAAAATGTGATAAATCAGGAAATGTTTCTGAGGTTGATCTTTCCGATAATTTAAGCGATTTTTATGATAAGTTGTACATAAAAATGGCAGACGGAAATATTGTAGTAGCTGATGCGGAATATCTTGATGAAATAGATTATGACACAAATCTAATGTATTTTAATACTAAGAAAGGCTCATTTACTGAAACATCTTATGAAAGATTAGAAGATAAATATGATGTGGAAGAATCTTGGGAAGATTGTATACTCTATAAAAAATATGTTGATTGATTAGGAGAAAATAAGTCATGAAAAAAACAACAGTATTATTGGCAAGTTGCATAATTGGAGCAGGAATTCTCTTCACTGGATGCTCTGGAAAGCAGCAGAATGAAAGCAATGTCCATTCAAGAAATAATGTATCTTCCCAAGAAAACAAAATCAAACAAGAGACAACAGATTCAAAAGATGCGACATTTTTAGTAGATAAAGTGGTTTTTGAAGATGAAATAATATCATTAAATTGTAAAGAAATCACAGCTAATAATATTACATTTGAAGCAACTAATAAGTCGAAATATGATGTGGAGTGGTTGCAACTTGATATTAGCTTAGATGGCACGCAGTTATCACTGTATGCAGACAGCAGTAGCGATCAAAATATAAAAGCAGGGGAAACTAGGGAAATAGTCCAAGTAGGAGATATTGATATTCCAGAACATAACAAAATGTCTTTATCGGGGGATATTTTCATAGATGGATCTTCAAAAGGCACAATTGATGTTTGTGATGTTGATTTGGGTGGAAATGAAAATACATACTCTACTTTGGAAAAAGAAAAACTGGTATATGACGACGAGAATGTTGCAGTATATTTTAATAGTATAGATATTAATCAAATGAATTTCTGTATAGAAAATAAGATGGGTAATGCTATAACTGTAGGATTTTGGGGCGATGAAGATTTAAAAATCGATGGATCTGTATATGGTTCTTCGGTTGCAACTATTAATTCGCATTCAAGTGGTATTTATATAGGTTATTTATATAGTAGTTCAAACGATAATATTCAAATTATGGATTTCCAAAAATTCGACGGTATTATGAAAATTAAAAATCAGAAAAATCAAGATATAGAAAGTATCAATCTTAATTTTACATCTGATTAAAAGGTGAAATTGTTTTTTAGGAGCAAAGAAATTATGAAAAAAATAGCAATAATATTGGTTAGCTGTATAATGGGTATTTGTATTCTGTTTACTGGATTGCAAATTACGTTCAAACGGAATGCCAGTTCCGCTACTGCGGAACGGCTATTCCATTTTTAACGGTACGAAGTACCGCTAGATGATATCATTCTGTTTCACGCATATTTATACCGTTCATTTCCAGACGATATGTATGATGTTTATCTGTGATTCGTGTAAGGCACGCATCAGCGTAGGTATTATCAGCAAACATATCAAACCATGTACTGACTGGAAACTGTGAGATGACTACAGTTGATTTTCTTCCATCCCTGGTGTCAAGGACTTCAAAAAGATCCCGGCATTTATCAAGATCGAGATCCATAAGACCAAAATCATCGATCACAAGAAGATCCAGCTTGGTCAGCTTATTCAGGTAATCCAGATTTGTGGATTTGATACGTGCCTGTTCCATTTCGCTCATAAGAGTGTTCGCTTTTATATACTTTACACTCTTAGACTGTTTCATTGCAGTTACACAAAAAGCATTGATTAGATAAGTTTTTCCACTGGCGGAAGATCCTGTTACAATGAGATTCTTTCCTTCCTCTATCCAATGGCAAGTACTCAGTCGCTCTATTGTCTGGGTATCAAGCTGACGTTCTGGAAGGTAAATAGTTTCGTCAAGATCTGCCGCCGGGTATCGCAGATGTGCTTCTTTCATCAGACGATTAAAACGTTTATCTGCCCGCGCCTGCCACTCTGTATCAACCATTGCTGTCATGCGTTCCATAAAAGTGTTCAGATCTGCATTGGGATCTTTCAACTGTTCTTCCAGGATATGTGCCATTTCTGGAACACGGAAACTCTTCAGACGCATGATCAGAGCCTGTTCCTGAGGTGTTAATGTAATGTCATGGGATGAACTCATTTGTATGCCTCCTTTCCACGGATGTTTGTATGGGAAGGAAGTTTTCCGGTTCCGTTTATAGTGCTGCTGGAATGATTATTCTGAACCATGCTAAGTACTTTCTTGAAATAAGAATACTTGCAGGCATTGGCTTCTACGCATTTCTCAGCAGCTTCCTGAACCAGCCTGTGAGGAACATCTTTACAGGAATGGAGTACACCGGCACAGCTGTTGTATGCCTGTTCCTCATGTTTGGAACTGCGGAGTATCCTGTCAATAAGAGTTACCATAGATTCTCCATAAACAGATGCCCACCGTCTGTAATAAGCTCCGTCATGTGCATTCACTTCCTTGTAATACAGGTGTTCTGGAGGCATATGATTGTCATCTGTAATGTAAAGAGGAAAATCACGGTAAGATCTTGGATGGCGGCAGATAAGCCGGTTATACTCATCACAGATCCGTATCTCCGTCATTGTAGCCTTAAGAATTGCAGGCTTCCCTTTATAGGTATACAATACAGAGTAGTAGTGGGCATCATACTCAAGGTGGTAATTATCTGGAACTTTAAGAAAGTATTTATAATCACAAAGTGTATAACTTTCGCCTGGAAGCTGGTTCATACGCGGTTTGTCGTACTTTTCGAATCCATTCATGCGGGATTTCCGAATGTCAGATTTTTTCTGGAAAGGACGCTGGTTGATGTCCACTACGATCTTTTTGACCGCAGCATTCAGAGCTTCCAGAGAGGTATAAGTATCTTTCTTTAATTCTTCTACCAGATGCGTCTCCAAGAAACGCACATGATTTTCAACTGTTGGTTTGCCTTTCGGTTTCCTTGGTGGTGGCGGCAGAATGATCGTATCATAAAAAGTTTCCAGATCTGAAAAAGCTGACTGCAGCACAAGTTCATCTTTACTATGCCTGGTAACAGCTGTTCTCAGATTGTCCGGGACAAGATATTTAGGAACTGCCCCATAATAAGACAGTGCATGTACTGTGCCAGTAATAAAATGTGGAAGTTTTTCATCCGGAAAGATCTCTGCATAAACAAGGCTGCTAAAACCAAGTGTAGTTGTAAAAATGTGAACTTTCTGAAGTTCGCCAGTTGTTGTATCCAATAGTAGTTCCGGCTGGTCGCCTACCCAGTCAATATACATCTTTTCACCCGGGATCCGTTCCACAGGCATAGATGTTTTTGAAGTACCATAAGTATCTACCATAAAATCACGATACAGCTTATAAAACGGAGCAAGCTGGTAACCGTTAGGATGCTCTTTTTTATAATCAATCCATAGAAAACTCAAGTCAGCATGTTTTCCCATTTGGATCATCTGCTCATGTATTTTTTCAAAATCAGGCAGTGGAATATCCTTATGTCGAAGGTTTTCTTTTGGATAGATGAGATCAACCACCTTTGAGGCTGGCATTTGCCGAAGATCATCCAATGATAAGCCTGAATCCTTGTAGCGGTTCATGATCAATGCAATCCCGCTCCGTCCGATCCGGTAACGTTTTTGTACAGAGTCATAACTGACTTTACTGAGCCGAAGTTCTATGACTCCAAGAATAGTATTGTAGTCGTGCATAATAGTTCCTCCTTTGCACTGTGATGAATAATAGTTACATCACAATAATAAAGGAAAAACGTACCGCTTTGAGTAGAAAACGCGTACCGCTAAATCAGAATGAATGTACCGACGATTTCAGAATAGACGTACCGTTCGAGCAGAATTTGCATACTGGATGCTCTGATAATAAAAATAATCAATCATTAGAGAACAATCAAGAAGAAGAGAATGTTTTAGCAGAATCACCGCTGCTTGGAGAATGGACTTTAAACAAGACTTCTACGGCAGCAGGATCAGCAACAATGGCTGAGATGATCTACGGAAAGTTGTATTCAGAACCAGATGTTTTTAATTTTAAAGATGATGGAGCAATAGAATCACAAACAAATGAATTTAATTTAACACAGTTTACATGGGGATGCGAGGGTGAAAAATACTATCTCTACAAAAATGACCAAAAATGGGAAATTGATTACACAGACGATACAATCAGTTTTAATATTAATGATGCATCTTTTGAACTGATAAAAGGTGCGAAAAGTGCAGAGGAATTACTTAAAGCTGAAGGATTATGGCATGAAGATGAATTAGAAATTGTAAATGCTTCTGTGGAGTCTATAGGAAATGGGTTCTTTGTTATAAAGTATGAAATTAGAAACAATACTTCTGAAAATCTTACTTTCAAGGGAATCTCAATTGATGAATATAATATAGACGATGTGCAGATAAAATCTTACAAATCTTATAATAAGAATGCTACGTTTTTTGAAATTGCTCCTGGAGATAGTGGAGTATTAGAATTAACATTTGCATATGATTCTGGAATAACAAAAACGGTAACTAATTCATATGAATATGAAAATGCAGATGGAGTGTTAATATCAGGTTCTTTCTCAACACCATATGAAGTTACAGGTATTCAATAAGGCTCTATTTCGATTAATAATAGAAAGAAACAAAAAGATTTACAACACGAGCGAAAAATTATATTGATGCACAACATTTTCTAAAAGAGGTACTTGATATATAAGTATCTCTTTTTTTTGGATGTAAACATACGCCCCCTCCTATTTGTGTGCTGCTGCCGGAATTATAAGACACAAAAGGTCGAGAGTTTAGGGGGATTACTGATTACGAAAAATTGACTCCACAATTTTGCGGAGTCAATCGTATAAAAATAGCACCCTGATTTGCGTTTCGCTTTTGCATTTAGGGTGCTTTTGTTGGTTATAAGTTTTTCAGTTTCGCTTGAAGCTGGTCAATCTGTGCCTGGACTTCTTCTTTTGCCTTTTGTTTTTCTATATAATCTGTATCAGGGATGAATTCCATTATCTCATCTGTAAGCGCTTAGTTTTTGGGTAACTAGATATTCGCCGGTTCCTAACTCATAATGATAGCAGATAGATTTTTACTCCACTTCTTTGATAGGAAGTAGAAATTCACTACATTTGGAGGTTTCATTATGAGTGATAAACGAGCCCCAAGGCGGTCCTTGGATGACTGGATGGAACTGGTGACTGAATGCAGGCAAAGTGGATTAACCGATGCTGCATGGTGTGAAGCACAAGGTATTTCTCCAAGTTGCTTCTATAATGCTGTTTCCCGTCTACGCAAAAGAGCCTGCCAGATACCAGATCCGATTGGCAGAGCCAGCACTCTTGATCTTACATCCCACAAACAGGATGTAGTTCAGATTGCTATAGAGCCGGAAACTTCTCCGGCAGAACTGTTTCAAGATGAAAGAAGCAGTTCTATGTACCTTGACAATTCACATACGATTGAGATTGAAGCAAAAGGATTAACAATTCGTATGAGCAATACTGTTCAGCCTATGCTTTTGAAAATTTTAATGGATGCATTAAAGGAGCTATTATGTTAGCGGACATTTCCAATGTCGATGCGATCTATATCGTTTGTGGCAGAACAGATATGCGTAAATCTATCGATGGATTATGCACAATTATTCAGGAGCAGTTTTCTATGGAAATCGACCATTCGCTCTATCTATTCTGTGGACGCAAATGCGACAGGATTAAAGCTATCTTAAAAGAGCCTGACGGAATTGTTATGATCTACAAAAGACTCACCGCCCAAGGCTCTTACCGGTGGCCCCGGGATAAATCAGAAGTCCGGAATCTCACTTGGAGAGAGTTCGACTGGCTGATGTCAGGCATCGATATCGAGCAGCCAAAAGCTATTAAAACCACTTAAACTGTACGGCAAAAAAATGCACATAAAAGCACTGGATTTCCTTGAAAATTCAGCGTTTTTCAAGCCTCTTACCGCCCCGTTTTCCTAGGAGTTTTCCATAATTTCTGGTATAATAGAAGTATCAAAAACCGGGAGGGAAACGCAGTGGCAGACAGTTCTAAAGACCTTCAACTCCGTGAGTTGAAAGACATGATCAACGATCTGAAAAAAATGATAAAAACACTTCAGGCAACTGTAGATGCCGCTAACAAACGGGAAGAGGCTCTTACTCAGGAACGGGATAATCTAAAGGAAGAAGTGGATCTGCTTCGCAAAAAGCTTTTCGGTTCTTCCAGCGAAAAACGTTCCATGGATGTTCCGGGACAATTGAATTTATTTAATGAAGCCGAACTGGAACAGAATCCAACTATTGCAGAACCAGAAGCGTTGGAAAGTCTTTTGCTTAAGAAAGAGACAAAAAAGCGGAAATCCCGTGCAACTAACGCAGAACGGTTCAAAGGGATTCCAGTAGTCAAAAAATATCTGGATCTTCCGGATGCAGAAAAAGTCTGCCCTGTTTGCAACGCTCCTCTGGTAAAAATCGGTGAAGAATTCGTACGCCGCGAACTTTCCTTCGTACCGGCAAAGTTAAAGGTGATCGAAATATACAGCTTAAATTATATTTGCCCAGAATGTAATAACGATGACGTTACTGTTATCAAAAAGGGAAAAGACGACCATGCACATATGCTTCACGGTATGGCTGCGGCAGATACTATCGCCTGGGTCATGTATCAGAAGTTTTGTAACAGTCTTCCTTATACCCGGCAGGAAAAAGACTGGGCACAGTACGGTGTTGCTATCACAAGAGCAACGATGGCAAACTGGGTAATCCGTAATACATTGGATTATTTCACCCCGATGTATGATTACTTCCACCGGCAACTCTTAAAAAGGGAATTCGCAATGGCAGATGAAACACCACTCCAGGTATTACACGAATCCGGCAGGCGTGCACAGACCAAATCTTACATGTGGTTATTCCGCAGCGGGGAAGATGGCGGATTCCCAATCATCCTTTATAAATATTCAGAAACCCGTGCCGGGAATAACGCAGTAGAATTCCTTGAGGGATTCAAAGGATATCTGATGTGTGATGGTTACAGTGGTTACAACAAAGTTCCTGATGCCAAACGGACAGCCTGCTGGGCACACATCCGCAGATATCTGACAGATGCGATTCCGAAAGGAAAGCAGCTGGATTATACACAGCCCTCTGTTCAAGGCATGATGTATATCAACCAGCTTTTCCATTTGGAAGATGTCATTAAAGCGAAGTACTCATCCTTCGATGCTATCAGGAAAGCTCGTCTTGAGAAAGAAAAGCCGATAGTAGAAGGCTTTTTGTCGTGGCTTGATAAACAGAATCCAGTCCGTGGATCAAGGATGGATAAGGCAGTTACCTATATTCAGAATCGCCGATCCTATCTTATGACCTATTTGGAAGATGGTCGCTGCAGTTTTTCTAATAATCTCAGTGAAAACGCTATTCGTCCGTTTACAGTAGGCCGGAAAAACTGGCTGTTCTGTGATACTCCAAACGGCGCCCAGGCCAGTGCTGTCGTCTACACAATGGTAGAAATGGCGAAAGCAAATGGAGTAAACGTCTATCACTATCTAACCTATCTTCTGGAAAAACTCCCGAATGATAGGATGAGCGATGAAGAGTTAGATAGGCTTGCCCCATGGAACGAAGAAGTCAAAGCTGAAATCGAACGTCGTGCAAACGACTCAAATCAATAATCAATCATATGTGAATTGTCAAGGTGCTCCGGTTGCAGAAATGTGGCCGGGGATTTTTGTATCCATGTCTAAAATTTAAGCGCTTACTCTCATCTGGCATACAGTGGAAATAGTCGCAGACTTTACAGATGGTTTCCGTTGTGATAGACTCGTTTCCTCTTAGTTTTTTAAACGTAGTCCCTCCAATTCCAACTGAATCCCTAAATTGTTTTTGAGTTATCCCTTCTGCCTTTAGTTTTTCAAAAAGTCTGTTAAACTCTACTTTCATTCTATATGCCTCCATTCGTATATTCACCTAGGAGAAACACCACCGCCCTGAAATGGATGCTTCATAGACCATTGAACACTTTTAGGGACAGTAACACGTTTCGTTCCATGCTTATTTTTTTTATGTTGATAATGTTTTTTGAAAATTCTTTTAGGATTTATTTTTTCCTCATTTTTCTTATAATAATCCCACATGAGATCTGTATACTTGTTTTTCATTTCACCTTGAACCCATGTTTTTTTATCGGGGAGATATAATAAAACATGTAGGTTATGTTTCTTTGAATAGAAGTTGGATTTGTTACAAAAAATTTCAATTCCATTGTCTAGGTGTAGTACGATTGTACCGATTGAAAATTCCCTGTCGTGTATAAGATACTGTCCACCCAGTGTATGATATATACGCATATGTAACACCTTCCTATATATTATTTCCCTTTATTATATCATGAGTTGTAAAAATAAAAAACTGCGAGAATAGGCATTTTATATAAAGTCAATGAAGAATATCTTATTACGAAAATTTGACTCAGTGTGTGGATGAACCACATTATACTATCTGAAAAGCAGCTTGTCTCTCTATGATTTTAACTACCCTCGCATCATACAGCACCACTATAGCAGAGACAGAGCAACACAGACAAGAACCAAACCATCACCGACCAAACAAAATAATGTAAAAATTTCTGTTGCTGTTTACCGTTATAGAAAAGCAATTTTAAGGAATTCTTTGAGCGGAACAACGAACAGACAAAAAAGGCTAGAGGACTTTGAAAATCCTTTAGCCTATTTTTTTACGCTTGTTAGAGTCACTCAAGAAAAGTGTCTGCTCTGTACATCACATCATCAATATAATTATTTGATGGATTGTAAACCAATACCGTCTCCATCATATCACCTATCTTTACATCATCCGCAGAATATTTTATATAACTTCCATCTGCTGTAATCCTTGCATCTCCATTATCAGAACTGACAACCGCATGAACAACTTCAATAATTATCTTGCCATTTCTGTTCTGTACTGCGTAGGTGCATCTGTCGAAATCTTCAGCTGAATTGATATAATATATTTCTGTCTCAAATCCTGTCATATCAATTCCATTCAGTGAACTATTGACCGTTGTTTCTGTTGTTGTCTCTTGTCTGCTTTGTGTTGCCGTCTTGGTGTTTTCAGTATCTATCATGTGCGGTATTGTCATTCCTGTTATCATGCATATTATCAATGTTCTTTTCATATCTCTTTTAACCTCTTTCTCATATGATAGTAGGGTGTAGCCTATACACTACACCCTTATTTATTATTGTTCATTCAGTATGTATTTAACTGCTTTCTCTGCTTTGCTACTTGCTGATACGATGAACTTGTTATTGTTCTTTAATGCTTGTAACCAGTTCTGTATATATGCACTTGAGTTTCTAAAGCTCTTTTCTGTCTCAATTCCCAACATATTGACAAGTGTAGCACTTCCAAGCTCTGCAACGAGTTCTTCCTTTGAATAGCTTTCACTTCCGAAGTGTGTGCTTGCTCCTGTTTCCAATCTGCCAAGTCTGTTCTTGTGTCCTGTGCTGTGAATCATTTCATGAAACAGTGTAGAATAAAATTCTTCTATATTCTGATACTGTTCTTTACACGGTACTTCAATATAATCGAAAGTCGGAGTGTAAAAAGCTTTGTTTGTTACCTTTTCGAATATCTTTAAGCGTTCTCTGTTCATGTATTCTGTTTTGATTTTCTCGGCTTCTTCAATTGGTTCAAGTTCTGATATTTTCAATTGCTCTTTTGGTTCAACTCCATCGACCTGAGCATAAACACGAAGAAATGAAAAAGTTGGAAGATTCTACAGAAAGAATATGTTCTGATTCTAAAAGCGTAGATGAAAAATTTGAAAACCTAATTAAAGAAAATGATAAGATTATAAAGTTTACATTGGGAGCCTAAATATACTAAGAAAAAGAGTGGTTCTATATAAAAATGGTGTACAGATGGCGTACAACGAAAAAGTGTAAGTCGAAAAGAGCCGATAAATAAGGCATTTGAGACGCTTGTATGGTGTAAAATGTAATAATTACTATGTATACCAGGTGACACCGTATGATCTGTATGGCACACCGTTCTAAAAGCGGAAAATATATATTTATACTTATTTTTGGCATCTTGCATAAATGCAGGGTGCTATTTTTATATAGGAACAATTTTCTGCAAGTATGATACTCTGAATACATTTTTACTATTCTGATAGAAATTATGTATAGCACATGGAAAATATTACCAGTCAAATTCTATTGACAATTACAGATAGAAACTCTAAGATGAGGATTAGTGAATAGATCGAAAAATGTGGTGGATCTTTAGAAGGCATACTTTGAAGTCAGGAGAGTAGGCATGAATCAAAGGAAGTTGGATGATTTGGATTTTTATGAGAAATATTTATTGAATGCCGGGCAGGCAGAAAGAGATAAATATATAGAAGATCACCCGGACTTTCTGAATGATTATCCTGTTTCATATGAGCATAGGGAACTGCTTCAGGATGAATTATACAGAAAGCTGCTTCGCAGAATCAGAGCGTATGAGACAGGGGAAAAAGCAGAACAAAAGGAATAAAGAGCAAAATAAGGTTAAAGAAGTTTTTCTATATAACTTCTTTAACCTTATTTGGTAAATACAACCTGCGATAAAATATCAGAATTTCTGACTGTTGATCCAGCGGTCGAACGGGTCAGGCCGGTTACTGATAAAGTCATTTCTGACATTGGCACTGTTCAGTTTCGTCTTTTGGCGGTTTTCCTCTGCTGCTTCAGCACTTTCAAACAGCCGGCTTTCCGGCAGATGAATCGCACCGCAGGAACCGATCAACTGAACGATATAAAGATCATCCTGTCTTCCGGCAACCTTTGCCTTGCGGACGACCTGATCATTTTCTAAAATATACACAATATCATCTTTATTATACATTACTTTACATCCTCTTCATCAAATTCCAAAGTTATGTAGTTGAAGCGGTCATCTTTCCATATCTTAGTGACCTTGCCTCTGCGGGTCTGGAGACGCTCACGGTTCTTATAATTTGTACTTGCACCGTAAGCATGTTCGAGCATATACCAGTAGGATGTAGGAAGCTGATTTTCTTCGACTTCCAGATAATCACCCACCTGGCAGCAGTCAGGCTGCTCGGTTGTAAAATCCATTGTTCTCATGATGTTCCCCACTTTCTGCGACAGATTACATAAAGTATTATACGCATGGAGGCAGCGGAATGCAATCCTCAGGATTGTATTATTTTATGAAATATTGTTGAAAGATCTGCAGGCGATTCAGAAAAATCTCTCTTGACCCATTCATCCAGTAATCCGAAAAGGGCGTAAGAATAAAAGCGTCCACGATAACATTCATAGGCAGACCCGTCATATTGTGACATCATAATCTGATAGAAACCATCATAGATAGAGGATTGAACCTGGGCGGTATACGCAAGCTGCAACAGGAAACGGTTGTCATAAGTAAATGCGAAAAAATCCCGGGCATTATCCAAAGTATATTTTTCAGATGAGAGACCATGGTCATTTCGGTATCTGTTCCAGAGAATGACAATCTTAAAAGAGAGGGCATCGTTTTTCGTTTTAAAATTCCGAAACCAGGTTGAACGGTTCACACCGGCAAGATCCGCAATTTCATTTACAGTGACTTTTTCAAATGGCTTTTCCTGCATTTTCTGGATCAATGCATCTGCCATGCATTCTTTTAAAAAGTCCGTAGCTTTTGCATTTTGTCCCATAAAACTCCTTTCTGCAACTTTTGAGCGGAAAAGTTGCAAATACCGGACAGGCTATTGCCTTTTGCGGTAAATGAATTTATAATTTCTTTCTGCGACTTTTGTTGCATTGAGCATAGAATGATGATTTAATTTATTATAGTTGCATTTCAGATAAAAGTCAAAATATATAAACAAAGTGAAAGAGAGCCGGGGTGAAGCCCGGTCAGAGAGGTTGAAAAATGAGTGTCAGAATTTTTACAGATTCCGCATCAGATATTACATTGCAGGAAATGGAAGAGAAGCAGATTGAACTGATCGCAATGCCGCTTTTATGTGGCGAGAAGACGTATATTGATGATAAGACGATATCAATGACAACATTTTGGGAGATGCTTCTGGATGGGGTGAATATAAAGACATCCCTTCCGTCACCGGAATGTTTTGTGAAGATTTTTGAAGAAGCAAAGAATAAGAAAGAAGAAGTAGTGTGTATTCTGATTTCATCAGGATTTTCAGGAACTTATCAGGGGGCGATGCTGGCAAAGTCCATGGTAGATTATGAAGGAATTTATATTATCGATTCCAAATGTGCGGCTGCTGCGGAAAAGCAAATTGCATTTTATGCCTGTGAGTTACGTGAAAAAGGAATGAGTGGAAAAGAGATTGCAGAAGAACTGGAAAAATTCCGATCAAGAGTCAGACTGATCGCATGCCTGGATACACTGGAATACCTTGCAAGAGGAGGAAGACTGCCGAAGACTGTAGCAGCCATTGGAAATAAACTTCAGTTCAAGCCAATCATTACTTTTACAAAAGAAGGAGAAATTGAGGTCGTAAAAAAGACAAGGGGAGCAAAAAAAGCGATGCGGGACATGGCAGTATTGGCAGAAGAATGTAAAATAGATCCTGAGTTTCAGGCAATCCCGCTTTTTTCTCAGGATGATACGAACTGCCGGGAATACATGGCCACCCTTCAGGAGGCAGATCTGAAAGTAGAAATGAAGCAGCCGGAAGAGATTGGTGCAACAATCGCAACTTATATCGGTCCGGAGGCTTATGGAATTGTATTTGTGGAATCATGATGATATGATAAAAGGCTAACAGAGCAGATCGATTTCATGGTGAAAGGAAGGATCTTATTTTCTGAAGATCACACTGACTTTCGGATTGACAGCCAGTGATTTCGTATGGCAGGGAAATGATCAAAGTTGAGAATATAAAAGGACGGTTGTTCCTCGTAGGTGCAGAGGATGATTCCTTCTGGGAGGCAGGAAAATATATCCGTCGTATGGACAGGCGGCTGAAAGAACGCCCACATACCTGTGAATACGTACCGCTTGTATACGAGCATGGGACGCATTTTGTATTACCGGAATCCATGCTCCGCATGGTATTGCCTGTGGGACTTAAGTTTGTGCTGCGGTTTATTTTCAAGGCGGCAAAGGAATACCCGGATGAATGTGAGGCAGCAAGGAAAGATATTGACCGGAGACTTTCGGCTGCATTAAAAGAATGGCGGGAAGAAAATTAGAAAAAAAAGAAAAGTGAAAAGTGTCAGGTGGCTGGAAGAGAAAATTTGAAATTTTCAGGGAAGTTCCAGTGCCTGGCATTTTTTATACATGAGATTAAATATTGGTTGAAAAGATGTGAATTATAAAATACAATATATTTAACCTGATTATATGAAATGTGGAGAGAAAGTTGCTTGAAGAATTAAGGTTGTACTATAGAGGAAGGAGACTGGTGGGAAAAGTATGAAAAAGGTCATGAAAGTAATAGCTGCAGGAATTGTGTGTACGTGCATTTTCTGTTTTGGGAAAGCTATCCGGGATAAGACTGCAAAAGTATACCAACAATTCTGTGAAGAAACAGAGCCGGAGGAATGGATAGATTTTAACTATTGGCAAAACAGAAATGCGGATGTATATGCGTGGATTCGGATTCCGGGAACAAAAATTGACTATCCGGTCGTGCAGGGGGACGAGGATGGATATTATCTGAGCCACGATATTGATAAAGAGTCGAACATTTATGGGGCAATTTATACAGAGAAAGTTAACGGAAAAGATTTTTCCAGTCCGAATACAGTTCTATATGGACATCATATGAAAGATGGCAGTATGTTTGGTTGCCTGGATAAATATTTGGACAGAGATTACTTTGAAAAGTATAATGAGGTGTTTCTATTTACTCCGGAAGAAAAGCGAACATACCATATTATTGCTGCTTATGAACATCCAGCAGAACATATTCTGACATCCTATGATTTTAGTACAACAGAAGGAATAAATGATTATTTACGGCAAATACCTGATTTTGTGGCAGATTCTGGTGGAGTAATACAAGATGAAACCGAGATTACTCCTCCATTGTTGACTTTATCTACATGCACGAGAAATGATAAACAGAAGAGGTGTCTGGTTCAGGGAATATTAGTAGAATGTGAGAAAAAGAATCAAGAGGAATGAGAAACGATATGAAAGAATGTATGGTATATGCGAAAGACAGAAAAATGATTCTATGCAGTGCGTTTGGCTGCATGTTTTCGATTGGAATAGCAGGAATTATAATACTTCCGTATTTTATGGGACAGTGGAGTTATGACCGGCGTATTGGATCACTGCACATGATACTGGGAGGAGTGTGTTTCTGTGTTGGGATCATCCTGTTATACCTGCTTTTCAAAAAATATATTTCCAAGGAAACAGAATTCTGTAAATCGGTAATGATACGTTGTGGAATGCTGTATTTAATTGGTCAGTTAGTGGTTAGCTGTATAATGGGAGGCATTGGATGGGGGATTGCAAAGACAGGCAGATTGGACCAGGAACAGATAAAATGGCTGATCTATCTGTTATCCGGATTCTGTCAGAACATGATACGTGTCGGGTTTATTTACTTATTGATGGAACAATTTTATGAAAGAAATTGGAAAGAAGATATTTTCATGGGAAAAAGAGCGATCGCAGTACTTCTTGGGTTGTGCGTGATAATGACTCTGCCTGCATTTTTGCCTGAGAGAAATCTTCAAAGTGGAGTTACACTTTTATGTCAGTGTATCTTTTTGATGGGGCTGATTGTCTATTTTGGTAATCGTGCATGGAGGAAAAATATAAATGAAAAAGTGGGATAAATGGAAAAAACGAATTTTGGCATTCGTTGTTACTGGATGTATGTTATTAGATTCTGATATGGCGGTTTTAGCGGAAGAAACTCAAAAAGTGGTTTCAAATCTATATGATGAATATCAGACAGAACAATTATATAAGAAGCAGTATGAGGAAACGGTTGGACAGGTGCAGCCTGAGCAGTCAGCAGAGAATAACGATGATTCGAAAAAGAACTTAAAAGATGCAGAAGTTTTGGTAGAAAGTGCATTCAATGAAAAAGAACAGGTTTCACTGCGTCTGCCTGAAATTACGAAATATACTGATGAAAAAGAAGCTGAACTGACAGGGTTATACGGAGAGCCAGTGGAAGTAAAAGAACATGAAAAAGTATTCCAGGTGGATGCGACTCATTATGTTACATTGCTTACATCGGAAGCGAATACCCATGAATCAACTTCCGGGGAAATGCGTCCGGTTGACCTTACTTTAATACCCAAGGATATAGAAGGCAAAGAGGAAGTAAAAACTCCGACAGAAGAAGAGATTCGTGATCCAAATCTGGACCTTATCTATGAACCAAAGGACAGCAGCATAGATATCAGTTTTCCAGCGAATGTTACAGAGGAACGTGGGATTGAAATTACGAATAAAGAACATACACTGGAACTTTTCCCGCAAGAGGGAACTTATGGGAATGCGACAATAAGAGATCATGCACTGCTTTATAATAATGTTCAGGAAAATATTGATGTACAGTATAGTGTGGATACGACCGGAGTAAAGGAAGATATCATCTTACGGGAGAAAACGGAGCAGAATGAATTTCAATATCTTTTCGATGCAAAAGGATATGATGTAGAGAATAAAGATAACCAGATCTTCATTCGTGAAAAGGGTAAGAACACCATCCTGTTTGTCCTGTCTGCACCTTTGATGTCTGATTCTGATGGCAGTCAGTCCCAGAAAATTGAAATGACAGCGGAGAAACAATCCGATAATCATACTTATGTGATTACAGTTCATGCAGACAAAGACTGGCTTCAGGCAGAAGAAAGGGTTTATCCTGTAAAAATCGATCCAACGGTTACGGTTCCGACAGAAAGCCTGATCGAGGTCACAACAAGTACGGTTCATGGAACCTATCATGGAGCCGGCTATGGCTATGCCGGATACATCACCAGTGCCATGACTGGTGTGCCGGGGGCAAAGGACATTGGGCGGAGCAGAATGTATTTTGCAGTTAATTACGATTTCAGGAAGAGTATTCCTTCAGAAGCAAAAATTGACAGTGCCAGCCTGAATGTATATCAGTATGTGGATTATCCGCAGACAAATGCAACCTTTGCATGTTACCGGATCAATTCCCCATGGAATGCAGGAAGTCTTACATGGGATAATTCTGTGGGACTTTCATTGGAACCTTCAGGAGAGAATGCAGTGTCTGTCCATAAACATGGGATGCACCAGTTTGATATCAGGGAAACGGTGAATAACTGGGTACAGGGGATTACAGATAACAATGGACTGGTTGTTATGGCAACGAATGAGACGGATTTTGGAGGTGCATTCTACACGCCATATTCTACAGGAACGGGCGGACAGGTGGATTTTTCCTGGGACAAACGCCCAAGTATCACTATTAACTGGAGTGTGCCGGATCCGGTGAACCTAAATTACGGACTTAACGATACGACAGTTGCACTCAGAAGCATGGTGCTGACGGATAAGAGCGGAAAACTGCAGTTCCAGGGAGTGTTTGCAGATGGCATCGCAACACCGGGAGCTATGGTAGGTTATGCCTTAAATGATGAGAAAAAAGATTATCAGGGCGTTTCTCTGGCAAGCTATTCCTATAAATATCCGGACAGCAGCAGTTTTGACAGTGCATTTTCTAAGGGGACGACGAAATATAAAGATAAACTTGGGAACTGGCAGACGGTATATCCTTTTACAGAGCCGGAATTTAATGTGCTTTATTACATCAATGGGACGGCGGCGAAGGATGGAATCACAGGCCAGACAAAAAAGAGTGATGACTTTACCATTTATAAAGTGACACAGTATGACACGCTTCCGAAGATTGCGAATTATTATGGAATACCGCTTGCCCAGATTATGCACGACAACCGGGTACAGGATATGCTTCTGGTGGAGAATAATACTCTGTTTATTCGTAATCCAAAGAAGAATGCGACCGTTCCATATAATCCACCGGCACTGGATGATACAGAAAAAGCAAAGATTGATGCGGCATTGATGGGAAGAGGACTGCACTGCGAATTTGGATTTGAACCGGTGAATTTAAATACCGGAAATTTCTATCTGAACCGTACCGATGTGTCCATTCCAGATTACACGGATGATTTTGTGATTGAACGGAACTACAACTCCAAAAGAGCAGAACTCGCCAGTGTATTCGGTCGTGGGTGGTCGTTTGATTACACCGAACAGATCACAAAAGATAAAGACGGTAATCTGTGTTATCACCGGGGAGATGGAAGCATTTTGCTCTTTACTGAAAAAGACGGGGAATATACAGCACCGGATGGTTATGAACTGAAACTGAACCGAAAGAAGATCAAAGAAAACACGTTTGACTTTGGGGAGGGAGAAGAAAGCTATCCGGTCTATCAGTACACCATCACAGATGAAACGAATGTAACAAAAACATTTAATTACTTTGGAATGCTGACTTCCATCGAAGATGAAAAAGGAAACCAGACCGTCCTTACCTATGATGACAATTATAATCTCAGGGAGATTACATCTCCGGCAGGACCAAAATACGAGTTTACAACAAATGAAGAAGGATATATTACCGCAATTCAGCTTCCGAACGGCAGTACCCTGTCCTATGCCTATGACGGGAACGGAAATCTGATCTCTTACACAGATGCCAACGGAGCGGTGACAAAGTATGAATACGATGACGCTCATCGCATGACCGCATGGTATGATGCGAACGGTACGCGAATTGTCCAAAATGTGTATGATGATCAGGGAAGAGTGACCACTCAGACCGATGCCAATGGTGGAGTCTCAAGTCTCACTTATAAAGATGGACAGACCGTGGCGACCGATGCCAATGGGAATCAGACGGTTTATTATTACGATGATCAGATGCGGACCGTCAAAGTAAAAAATCCGGACGGCACGACCCGTACTATGGAATACAATGCGGAAAACCAGCTGGAAAGTGAAACAGACGAACTGGGCCATACAACCAGGCATCAGTATGACGAGGCAGGAAATGAAACCATTCAGACCCGGTTTGATGGGAAGAAAAAGACCTGGGACTATGACGAGAACCATCATGTCATTCGTGAGAGCGGATATGACGGAATTGCTACAGAATATACCTATGATAAATCAGGTAATCTTCTGACAATAACAATTGCCGGAAAATTACAACATACTTATACCGTAGATGCACAGGGAAGAATTCTGACAGACACCGATGCCAATGGAAATACCATTACCTACACCTATTCCGGTGCAAGGCTGATTACGATGACAGATGCAAAGGGAAACAGGACATCCTACAGCTATAATGCACATGGACTGCTGACAGAGATGACTGACACACTGGGCGGTGTGACAGTCTATACTTATGATGCAGAAGGACGAAAGACCGGCGAGACCTCTGCAGATGGAGAACATACGGGATATACGTTCGATGCATCAGGAAATGTCATGGCTGTTACAGACGGAAATGGAAATACCGTATCCTTCGCCTTTGACGGGATGGGAAATAAAATCAAAGCGGACAACGGCACAGGAGGAACGTACAGCTATACCTACGATGCAGTCGGCAATCAGACATCCCTGACCGATGCGGAAGGGAATACAACGACGTATACCTATAATGTAAGAGGCAACAAACTGACAGAAACAGATGCGGCAGGAGATACCATTACCTACACCTATGATGCACTTGGAAATATCCTGACACAGACGGATGAAAATGGAAATACAACAAGCTACACTTATGATTATGCACAGAATCAGGTAAATTCTGTCACAGATGCCGCAGGAGAACAGGTGTCCTATACATTTCAGGAGGATGGACTTCCGACACAGATCACATATCCGCAAGGAACCAGTGACAGCTATACCTATGATGAACTGGCAAGAACAACTTCTTACACAGACGAGGGTGGACTTACCACACGTTATACCTATGATGACAATGGGAATGTCCTGACAGAAGATGCGGACGGACAGGTTACCTCTTATAAATATGACAGGCTGAATAACCGGACAAAGACCACTTATCCGGACGGAACAGCCGTGTCTTATAAATATGATGTGCTGGGACACTTAAAAGAGATGACCGACGCCAACGGTAATACGACGACTTACCACTACAGCAGTGATGGAAAACTCTTGGAACTGACGGACGCACTGGGCAATACAACGAAAGTCGCTTACGATGGAAACGGAAACCAGACTTCACTGACAGACGCCGCCGGAAATACAAGCAGTACAGTGTTCGGCACGCAGAACCAGCCGAAGACAGTGACGGACGCACTGGGAAATGTAACAACTTATCGTTACAATCAGATGGAACAACTCATAGAACTGACAGACGCACTGGGCGGAAAGATCACCTATACTTATAACAAGAAGGGTCTGCCATCCGGTGTGACCGATGGTGGCGGCAACACTTATGAGATGACATACACTGCCACAGGTCTGTACGATACAATCACAGCGCCGGACGGAACAACGGTAAAATATGAATATAATCGTTTAAATCAGCCGGTGAAAGAGACGAGAAGCAGCGGACTGGTGACAGAGTATGAATATGATGCCAAGGGAAGAGTGACTCATACATGGGACAATGAAGGCTTTGAAGAGACTTATGAGTATGATGTATATGGAAATAAAAGTTCTGTAACAAATGCATTCGGAGAAGAGACGAGGTATTCCTACGATAAGTATCAGCGGCTGGTGAAAGTCGTGGAAGCAGATGGAGCTAAGAACACTTATACCTATGATGAGGTGGGCAATCTGACGGAAGCCACAGATGCAGAAGGAAAAATTACAACCTATACCTATGATGCCAATGGAAATGTCACTCAGAAAGAAGACAGCAGCGGACGAATCTGGAAGTATAGCTATAATGTGCTAAACCAGCTGACAGAAGAAATCAATCCGGCAGGGGAGAGAACAAGTTACACCTATGATGTACTTGGCAATCTGACCGGTGTGACCGATGCCAATGGAAATACAGAAACATATGGCTATAATGCACTGTCTCTTCCGGTGATACATACCGATAAAAATGGTAATGACACGCTGTTTACTTACGATGCCCTTCAGAGACTTACAAAAATAACAACCGCAGAGGGCGGAGAAGAAAGTTATGCTTACGATGCAGCGGGCAATCAGATCCGTTATACTGATGCAGAAGGAAATGTAACGGAAACTGCCTATGACAACATGAACCGGAAAGTGGGAGAGACCCTTCCGAATGGCGGAACATATGCCTATGAATATGACGGGAACGGATCACTGAGTAAAGAAACCGATCCGCTGGGAAATGTAACCTCTTATAAAAATAACCTGCATGGACAGGTGACATCGAAAATCCTTCCAAATGGAGCAGAATACACGTATGCCTATGATAAGCTGGAAAGAATCACAGGACAGACGGCACCACAGGGGCTGAAGAAGTCTTATACTTACGATATCGCCGGCAATCTGATCCGTGAGACGGATCAGTCAGACCGGAGCATATCTTATGAATATGACATCATGGGCAGACTGAAAAGTGTAGAAAATCCACTGGGGCAGAAAACCGCTTATACCTATGATGAGAACGGAAATCTGTCTTCACAGGTGTCGCCGATGGGAAATACTGTGCGATACAGTTATGACAAGCTGGACAGACTGGAAGAAACACTGGATCCGGCAGGAAGAAAAGAAAGCTATACTTACGACAGCGTTGGGAATCTGACGAAAAAGACGGTGAATGATACCCGTGTGACCAGCTATGTGTATGATGCCAATGGCAATCTGACTTCTCTGACCAATGCGTTAGGGCAAACAGAGACGAAAAAGTATGACAACATGAACCGTCTGGTGCAGGAAACAGATGCGACCGGAGCAAAGACTACCTATCAGTATGATAGGAAAGGACAGTTGCTATTCTCCACAGACGGAAATGGGAATACCACAGCGGTCGCTTACGATGGAAACGGCAATGTGATATCTGTTACCGATGGAGAAGGCAGACAGGTACGATATGCTTACGATCTGGCTGATCGGCTGACGGAAGCGATGGCAGGAGATGCAAGCTATGAAAATCGGAATACTTATACCTATGATGAAGTAGGCAATCTAATTTCTACCACAGACGGAAATGGCAACAAGATGACTTACACCTATGATCTGTTGTCCAACCAGACATCAAGAACCAATGCGCTGGGAGAAACAGAAAGCTACAGTTATAATCTGAATAACCGTCTGGAAAAGATCACCCGTCCAAACGGAAATACGATTCAGTATGACTATAACAAGCTGGATGCACTTCTTCAGACGGATTACTCGGAAGAAGCAGACGGACAGGTATTGTATACTTATGATGAAGAAGGCAAACGCCTTTCCATGTCTGATCTGACCGGAACTTCCACCTATCAGTATGATGCGGATGGACGGATCACGGGCATACAGCAGGGAGACGGAAGTGTTATCTTATATAACTATGACAGCTACGGAAATCTTGCGAAGCTGATCTATCCGGACGGAAGCGAAGTACAGTATGAATATGATGCACTGGACCGGCTGATAAAAGTCACAGATCGGGAAGGAAAAGAGACCGGCTATACTTATGACGTGGCTGGAAATATGACAGAAGTTTTGCGTGCAAACCAAACGAGTGCAAAGCTTACTTATGATGCCGCACATCAGGTGACGGAGATCCAGAACAGAGATGCAAAAGGAAAGACAATCTCAACCTACCGCTATACCTATGACCTGTCGGGCTATATCCTGACAGAGTCTATTAAAACGAAGGAAGAGACTAAGGTATCTAATTACGGTTACGATGCGGCGGGACAGCTCAGCGAGATTGTGATGAAGGATTCAGAAGATAAAGTGATCCAGAGAGTGACGTACGCTTATGACGGAGCAGGAAACAAGATCGAAGTCCGCCAAAGTACGGAAAACGCATTGGAGCAGGCGACAGAAACTATCACAAAGAATACCTACAACGCGGCAAACCGACTGGTGTCAAGCGAGCAGGATGGAAAAGAGACAACCTATATCTACGATGCGAACGGAAACCGTGTAAGGGAATTAGATGCGGATGAAAAGACGCATACTTATACCTATGATACGGAGAATCGTCTGATAGCCGTACGTGATGACAAAGGACTTCTGATGGCGGCACTCTATGACGGAGACAGTAACCGGATGTTCACAGCGAACCGCACGGAAGATACGAAGGAGTATCAGCTCTTCAAGGAGAAAAAGAAATCTCCGAAGACCTCTGACCAGGGCAGAGAAGGATCCATGTTCTGGTACGGATTCGGACAGAACTTCCTGCAGGGATTCCAGGTAGCCAAAGAGTCCATCGGTCAGACATGGAGAGAACTCTGGGAAGATCTGGTATCAGCTTATCATAGAAAGATCGCGAAAGACCGGGCGGATGAAGAGGGAATCGTGGTGAACCCGGATGGCATTACGAACATGCCGGGAGAGGGAGAAGTCACTTATACGAGTGAGACAAGCCAGGCACTGATCCCATACAAGGTTGTGACAGACACCTATGATTACTTTGAAAGCCGGAACTACGTCAATGATATCAATCAGCAGTATACGCAGGTGCTGACCGCTTATGACGAGAATGGAAAGGTAAGAGAGGCCTATACCTACGGCAACGAAAGGCTGGATTACAGTGACGGTACAGATACGTATTACTATGGCTATACCGGAACCGGTTCGGTAGATCATCTGACAAACACAGAAGGAATACTTGAGACAGCTTACAGCTATGA
>ENA-OPBE01000568-OPBE01000568.1-human-gut-metagenome-genome-assembly--contig:-NODE-568-length-36340-cov-2.923384_pt1 | contig 36340 bp, 28 predicted proteins | sample MGYA00241066_ERZ501448 | MGnify/ENA primary metagenome ERZ501448 (study PRJEB25962, sample SAMEA2042585) | human gut metagenome | biome: human gut; feature: human-associated habitat; material: faeces...
GACATCTCATACACTCCTTCAGGCATGTATTCATCAGAGACTTAACAAAATAAGAAATCACTATGAAAACTCTGCGTTCTTCGGCAATTGTCTTAGTTTTTTTGATGGCAGGATAATTTACTTTATCGGCTGCAAAATAGTTATTATTTTACTGACATAATAAGCAATATGTGGTTTGGTCAATAACTCCCGGTATGGGAAGTTTTACTTAGCCTAATATATTGTATAACGAAAATGAATACTGTTTTAAATTTTCAGATAAAATACAGAGGACTTTTTGAAATCTCTAGCATCAAAAAGCCCTCTGTATCATTTTATATTATTTGTGATGATTAGTTGTGACAATTCATTAATATGCTACATTAACCTGATATACATAAATTCCACTTCCCGTTGAATACAGATAATAGGTACCTGCAGAAGGAATTTTGTATGTTACCGTAGATGGTGTTCCTGTGATCGTAGCATTTCCTACTGTGCTTCCACCTACGCTACCGGATGCCAGACGCAATGTTCTGGATGCGGATGTTGATGTGGATGCTGCCGTAACTTTTACCGTACAAGCTCCCGTTGCCGTAAACTTGATATATCTTCCGGTGCTGTTACCACCACCATTCATTTGCAATACTTTGCTGTAACTTGTGCCATATACAGTAGTGTTGCGATTAAGCACCGCTACATTTTTGCCAGAAGATGCCCCAATTGTAAAACTTCCTGATGTAATGGCATTTGTATAGTTTCCGTAAGTAAGATCATTGGCTGACAGACTGATGTCTGTGCCCTTTGTGTCTGATGCTTTTTCTAAGATCCATAACTGGCAGGCACCACCCCAGTAAGAATACTGAGCGATATTGCCACCTGCTGCCGTACTCCAATTATATACATCAAGGCAGGAAGCACTGGAGGTTACTCTTGTCTTAATCGCATAGGCTCCATTTGATATCTTTTGAATGTCAAATAACTGGTTGTTGGAACCCTTATAACTGTATTGCAAAATATTAGCACCATCAGCGGCACTTTTGCCTGCAACATCTACTACCTTTGAATATCCGCTGGCACCTGTATAAATATAGTAATATCCTGTTGCGGAATCCTTTACCAGCTTGAATTTTTGACGATCTGTGCCTGTGTACGTATACTGCTGCACATTAGCATTGTTAGAAGCTGATCCATTAGCAACGTCCAAATATAAACCACTGAAGGAACTCTTAATATAGTATGTTCCCTCTAAAGAAGATGCGGAACTGTTGGAGCTATTGGAGCTGCTAGAGCTGTTGGAATTGCTGCTCTTTGGATATACTGATGCAATGGCATCAATAATCTTTTGCTGTGTTACTTTACAGGTACTTCTGTCAATCACGCCAAAACCATATGTGCCCGTATAACCATTATCCCAAAGGACCGGCACCATGCCATACTTCTTAGCATAAGTACATACTTTTTTCGCAAACTCTGCTCTCTGTGCAGCGCTTGTAGAATCGTATGCTGACTTATCAATTGAACCATACTCACCGATCACTACCGGGTAACCTGCTGCTACGAACTTGTTATACAAGCTGGAAAACTGTGATTTCAGAGCAGATTCATCACCCCAGGAAGATGTCTTTGCGCTGTTTGTTGCTGTATCTCCCCACTGTGTTACATTAGAAGATTCCTCTCCACAGAAATCCCATGGATCATAGTAATGGACAGAAATCATAATTCTTGGAGTAGAAATGCTGCGATCTCTATAATTGTCTGTTGGCAGGGAAAACCCGTAATTACCAACTGTATATGTAATATTGGTATTCCATCCCGGAATCATGAGCCAACGCTTTGCATTGTTGCCACCTGTCTGACGAACTGTGTCTACAAAGATCTGATTATAAGCATTAATATTTGCATATGCCGTGGATGAAGGTGTTCCGTATGTTCCATCGAATTCTTCATTCATAGACTCAAATACTAAATGCTGATCATAATTTTTGAACTTAGTTGCAATCTGTTTCCACACAGCCTTGTACTTTGCCTTGATCGCTGTCTGATTGGAAGATCCACAAAACAGCCAACCACCATCCAAAGTAGTATAACCATCACCATGCATGTTGATGATCGCATACAAACCATTGTTTACACACATATCTACCACTTGCTGCACTCTGTTTAACCAACCGGCATCAACCGTATAGTTGCTGTCTGAGCCAATGTGTCCCATATAGGATACCGGAATGCGGATGGATGTAAATCCTGCGTTTTTCACTGCTTTAATCAGATTTTCCGTAATGGTCGGATTACCCCACGCTGTTTCACTTGGTACTCCGTTATTTGCTGCTTCCAACTGATTTCCCAGATTCCAGCCTGCTCCCATTGCAGATACAAACTGGCTCTGATTCAGATTCTGGAACGATCCGGATGCTGCCTCTGATTTTGTTTGCTGACCGAATGACAATACGCTAATAGAACTAATAACCATTGCCAGTGCCAATACATGCACCAACCATTTTTTTGCTTTGTTCATAAAATTACCTTCCCTTTCTGAAACTGTTTATTCTTTTGTACCCATTCCTTGGAATACGCTTGATTTCTGATCCCCATTCAGATAATTTCCCTATTTACATTCTCACCCAAACATACTTTTCCCAATTGGCGCAGTTCTGTTCCGCCGTTTCCCTATTTACACCTTTTTTGTTTGAATTGCACATAATCACATTGATAATTATAGCTATATTATGAAATTTTTACAATACTCATTCATATTTTGTTCACATTTTCGCCATAATGCACAAAGAAAACATTTTCGAAACTATCTACGAAAATGTTTTCTTTGTGCAAAATTACAAATATCTATTTACTCTCTTTTCAATCTATACTGTTTCAATCTATTCTCTCTTCAATCTGCTTTCTTTCAATCTTTCCTATTTTCCCTAACTGTCCGCAATAATAAAATACTCACAACAAGCAACACCGGAAAGATGACGCCCGCTAAAATTCCCATTTTCAGATTTTCGGATGCAATATCAGAGACAAACCCTACCAAAGTAGGCCCTCCGGAGCATCCCGCATCCCCCGCCAGTGCAAGCAGTGCAAACAATGCCGTTCCGCCATTTCTAAGAGAAGCCGATGCCTTGCTAAACGTTCCCGGCCACATGATTCCGACTGACAATCCACAGATCGAGCAGCCGATCAGCGCGATCAATGGCGATGCTGACAGCGATATCGTCAGATAAGACAGGATACATAACGCACTGCTGCCAATCATAAATTGATCCAGATTGATCTTATCGCCAAATTTACCATAGAAGGCTCTGGCACTTCCCATGAGGATTGCAAATGCCATTGGTCCCGCCAAGTCGCCGATTGTTTTGGTAACGCCAAGACCTTTTTCCGCAAAGGTCGATGCCCACTGGCTGACCGCCTGCTCGCTGGCTCCGGCGCACAGCATCATAAGCATAAGGATCCAAAATATTTTATTTCTGCATAATTCACCAAGTGTCATGCCTGTTTCGCCTTCCTCGATCAAAGAAGCGATCGGCACTTTACAAAATACAAGTCCATTGATGATCGGAAGAGCCGCCCAGATAAGTGCCATCACTTTCCAATGATCGATACCGCACAGCTTGAAAAACAGCGTGGAAAAAAGTACAACTGCCACATGTCCCCAGCAATAAAAGGAATGTAGTAAACTCATTGCTTTCTCTTTGTTATCACTAGGACAGCTCTCAACGATCGGACTGATCAACACCTCGATCAGACCTCCACCGATCGCATACACGACAACAGCAAGCAGTAATCCGGCAAAAGCATTCGGAAGTATTTCCGGCAAAATCACCAGTCCGATCAGACCGGCTGCAGAAAAGACATGCGCCAGCACAATGGATACCCGATAACCGATCCGGTCAACGAATCCTGCCGATAATAAGTCCACAAGTAACTGAATACCAAAGTTAAAGGTGATCAACATTGTGATCTGACTGAGTGGAATATGATAGCTTTTTTCAAAGGTCAAAAAAAGCAACGGCACAAAATTATTAACGATCGCCTGAACGATATAACCTGCAAAACAGGCGTACATCGTCTTTTGAAAATTGTTTTTCATAAGTCCAATCTCCTTCTATTGATAGTTTTGTGCCTGTGCATTCCACATCATAGCGTAAATTCCGTCTTTTTCTATCAATTCTTCGTGCGTTCCCTGCTCTTGCACTTGTCCGTCTTTTAACACAATAATCCGTTGGCAAAAACGACAGCTTGACATTCTATGGGATATGTATACCGCCATTCTGTCTTGAATCAGTCGGTCAAAACTTGAATAAATTTCATATTCCGCCATAGGGTCTAGTGCACTGGTTGGTTCGTCCAAAATGATAAAAGGTGCTTTCTTATATAAGGCGCGCGCAATCGCAATTTTCTGTGCCTCACCGCCGGACACCTCAACACCTTTAATACCCACATTATACAATGGATTATGGATTCCCTGTTCCATTTTCTGGACACGCTCCCAAATGCCTGCTTTCTCCAAAACCTCTTCAATCTCCCGCTCATCGTACTCCTCACTGGCAGCAACATTTTCTGCTACTGTCATAGCGAACAGTTTGAAATCCTGAAATACCACACCAAACATTGCCAAATATTCTTCATAATCATATTCACGAATATCGATCCCATTTAGCAAAATACGTCCGTGTGTTGGCTCATACAGTCGACACAGCAACAGGATCAAGGTCGTTTTTCCGGCACCATTCGGACCTACCAGCGCAATTTTTTCTCCATAGTGAAATGTGAGATTAACATGCTCTAAACTATCCTTTTTACCACCGGGATACTTAAAACTTACATCCTCAAAGGTAATCACCAGATCCTGTGGAGGTAAATCAGCCGTAGGTTTTCCACCCGTCTGTTTGCGATTTGGCAACTGCAGATATTCGTAATAATGATGCAAATACTGCATATTAAGCAACACCGTTTCAAAATGATCTACCATATATTGACAAGCACCTCCGAGTGCCGTTAGTGCCGATACATACTTGACCACTTCCGCTCCCGTGATCATCCCATTAACGCCTCTGACTCCGATCACCGTATAGGAAATCACTAAAAGCAACGCCTGTACGATCAAATAACGGATTCGGATCTTTTCCTGAATGTCTAGCTTTCTATCCTGAATATTGCACTTTTCATCCCACACTTTCGTCATATCCCTCAACAGCAAATCCTTTAAGGCATACAGACGGATCTCCTTACCTGTCGCATATTTGCTGAGGATCTCGCGATAAAAATAATCGTCCTTGCGAATCGCATCCAAACTTTCCTCATAAATTTCATACTGCTTTTTGTTGCCCTTCTTGGATATCCACATAAAAAGGAACATAGAAAACAGATTTAACAAGAAAATAAGGTATATGATCCACTTAGAATTTAAGATCTGCATCACACCATTTCCGGTCAAATGCTGTTGCTGTGTCAAAATTGGGACAAGCACAACAAAGGCATAAAAGATAGATGCAACATCACCGATCAGCACGCCTAATTTATCCGAAAACCAGTAAATACCACCGCTTTCTTTTTCACCTTCTAACGCTGCCGTCAAAAGCTGCATACTATCCTGCGACTCAAGATCTTGATAATCTAAGCTTGCAGCTTTACTGGATATATCCGCCTTGATTCGGTAACGAATATTATCTCGCATCGCATTTCCTGCTTTATCCAAAATATGGTACAGGATCGTCATTGCAAAAGTGATCACCAAAAGTTGGTAGACCATATTCATGATATGTCCCTTCGCTTCCCGTGCAACTAATGCATTTAAGATATTGCAGCCGTATACAATGCCCACATAAGGCAGACCCGCCATAATTATATTTTTTCCAAGATTACAAGGCAGGATCCACTTGCACAGCCGATGATTGATCCCGATAACATGCATAAATTTCTTTATGATCGCCCCTACAGATTCTTTTTCATTGCTGATCGCATGCTTACTCATCGAAATCACCACCCTTCTCATTGTAGTATTGACTTTGTATTTCAAACATCTTGGCATATGCACCATTCTTTTTCATTAGTTCATCGTGCGTGCCGTCTTCTTTCACCTGACCATTTTCATAATAAATGATACGGTCGCAGAATTTGGTACTCGCCAAGCGATGGGAAATAAAAATCGTTGTTTTCCCTTCCGATAACCGGTGATACTGTTCGTAAATCGCTGTCTCTGCCAGAGGATCCAGCGCACTGGTCGGCTCGTCTAACAACAAAAGCGGTGCGTCCTTATATAAAGCTCTCGCCAGTAATATGCGCTGTAATTCTCCGCCCGAAAACAACACGCCATCCTTATCCAAAAAGTTGGTAACCGCTGTCTTTTCCTTCTTTGGCAAAGATAGGACCTTATCCTCAATATCTGCAAGCTGCATTGCCGTTTGCAGTTTTGGTTCATCAATATTTTCCTGTTTTTCACAAGCGATATTTTCTGCTGCCGAAGTTGCCATCACCATCATGTCTTGAAATACTGCTCCGACTAATTTGCGATATTCTGTCTCTGAATAATCAGAAATCTCCCTGCCATCGATCAAAATCTGTCCTTCATTTGGATGATAAAAACCGCACAACAACTTTACTAAAGTGGTCTTGCCAGCTCCGTTTACTCCCACCAGTGCAATATTTTCGCCTGCCTTTACCTTGAGATTCAGATTATGTATCACATCCTGTTTTGCACCGGGATAACGAAAACATACATTCTTAAACTCAAGCGTAATACCGTTTTCCGTTTTGTCTGTCCCATTTTTAGCACAAGTGTTTTCCGTATTCTCTTTCTCTACTGTATGCTCCGAATCCTTTAACTCCATAAAACTGCGGTAATCGTTAATGCCCCAGTTGCAACGGATCATTTCACTGTTAGCGCGAACGAAACCGTCTCCCATATTACCGCCATTCAGCCAGCCAGCAAAACCGGTAATAATTCCCAAATAAAAAGTAAATGTGGTCGCATTCAATTCCCCTGCCAAAAACTGATTTATCAACACCGTATACGCAATGATGTCACGCACGAGCGACCAGATCGTGTCCGACAGATGCGGCAGAAAATAATACATCTCCACGCGTTTCCATACTTTCATTCGTCTCTGAACCAGTGTTTTCATGACATCCACAAACCACTTTTCCATGCGATACAAACGAATGTCTTTACCGTCCGTAGCAGATGTACTTCTCTGAAAAAAATACTCCACTCTGGAATCTGTCTCCCAAATTGTCTCTCTATATTTCCGATAACCCCGTTGCGCAATTTTCTTCTCAATCATCACATTCATAATGCTCATAATCGCAAAAACCGGCAGTACCCAGGGGCATCTTGGAATCAGTATGATCGTATATACGATAATTCCCAACAGATTAAATGCGAATGGCGTAAACATATCCATAATGCGGCTCCAGCCATTCCATTCCTCCGAGTAGCTGTATTTTGCGCCATCCGCTGCTCGTTTTCCTTCTGCACTCTCCAGAATTTGGTAATCCACTGTCATAATTTTGCTGATCACTTTCTTCTGAACAGACTGAAACTGCACCTTATAATTTTTCTTTTTAATCAGAAAATCATACTTTGTCGATACGATCCCCATAATCATATTTCCCAGCACAAACGCCAGCATTACTCCAAAAAAAGTCAAAAAATCTGCCTTTTTTTCGACCATACTGATCGCCGCACTTGGTATAATCGCTGCAATAAACGGCGCCAAAAATCCTGCTACCGATCGTACTGCAATATACCAAGGGTACTTGTGATCTAGGTCATACATTTCCTTAAACACAAACTTCCAATTACTTAAAATCGGATATTCTTTATTAATTTTTTCCATATGACTCCTGTACTCCTTGTCTGCTAATAAATTCTAACACCTTAACTTAACGTTTCCTTAACAATGCCCTATCCTCAACCAAAAAGCATTTCCATTTCCCGTCTGGTAAGGTAAGAAGATAGCGCTCCTTTTTTCTGAATGCTTTCTCCGCAGTAACGATTTGAAAAAATCAGATAGGACTCCCACTCCTTATCCGTCATCTTCTTCATGTCATCCAAGGTTCTCCCCTCATAAGCGAGTTGGTTAAGGAAAGAACCAATAAATCCGTCTCCCGCTCCGGTCGTATCCACTGCCTTTTTCCCAGTGCCGGACACAGCTACATGCGCTGTTCTTGTGTAAACCTCCACACCCTGACTTCCTTTCGTATATAAGATCACAGAGATTCCCATAGCAAACAGCTCTTCCACCGCATCTTCAATATGTTCTTTGCCTGTGACAAAAAACAACTCTTCATCTGACAGCTTAAGAATATCCGCGCAAGGAAGGAATTCTGTCACTGCCGCCTTAAGCTGCGCCTGATCCGGCCACAACTGAGGTCGAAGATTCGGGTCAAAGCTGATCATCACTCCAGCCGCCGAAGCCTTTTCAATCGCTTTCTTATGCGCCTGCTTCATCGGATAATCTCCTAGAGAAACCGAGCAAAAATGAAGCGCATATGCATCTGCAAACACTTCTTCCGGCACCTGTTCCGGTCGATACAGCATATCTGCGCCGGGTTTTCTAAAAAACGTAAATTCTCTGTCTCCATTTTCCAGCAATGCCACAAATGCCAACGACGTGTTAGCTTCCTCTGTGCGTGAAATATATGTGGTGTCTATGCCGCTGTGCGCAAGTTCTTCCACAATCTTATCCCCAAACGGATCTGCTCCAAGCTGCGTCAGCATAACTGCTTTGCCACCAAGTTTTGCATATGCTCCACATACATTGGCCGGTGCACCTCCCACCTTTGGCATAAAGCTTTCCGTATCTTTGATCTGTCTGCCCGTCTGCTGTGGTGCAAAATCAATCAACGCCTCTCCAATCGCTACTAATGTCTTCACAACTACCTCCTGTACTCTGTTTCATTCCATCTATTTTCCCAGTCGAAAAATCCATATATTTGAAATTGTACCACGATTTACTCCTCAGCTGCAATAATAAGCGCCTGACTCCCGGCATCTCACATCAGACAGATCAATCAAAAGAATACCTGACAAGCTATCTCCTTTATGTCTGTCCTACCGATCCTGGCGCATCTGCGGCACGGCGCAATGCGTAACTGTTCCTTATGTCCGATGAAATCATCATATTTAATTGTCGTTGTGTTCACGAAAATCATTTTTTCTTGTGGACACATCTAAATTATAAATGTCTGCTTTACTCTTGCAAAGAACACATATTTCGGTTATCCTCCACGATTTATCGGTGTATCATTCAAAAGAAAAAAGGTATTTTGATTATTTTTCAAAATACCCTCTACTCGGATTGAAAATCATTTCTTCCTGTTTCATCTAGTAATGCTTTTATGTAACCTTCTATACGCCCTTTCTGTCTCTCAGATAATCGTCTATAATTCTTTATAATCCAAACCTCACTCCTATCTTCAAGACAAATGGTATTCTCATTATCATTAAAAAGATCTGAAGCCGGAACACCCATGCCCTTTGCTATTTTTCGTATATTGCTTTCCCGCACATCATAATCTTCCTTCTGTCCCAAACTCCATAATGTGCTTTCCGGAATACCACTTCGTTTTGAAAATTCGTAGCGTGTCATACCTGTTTCCGCTAAAAATTCAAGATACTGGTTTCTAACAGATTTACTAATGGCAGACACCCCCTTTTTCCTCTGAGACAAGTATAACTTGACATAAGAAAAAGATATAGAACACATATTTCGGTGTATTTCCACGATTTATCGGCGTATTTTTTATAAAGTTCTTTGTTATATTCAACAAATATTTTACAAAATAAAAAGAGAAAAGATGATAATTACAGTTTCGATAACCATTACTCATCTTTTCTCTCAGTTTTCCGCCAATCCCACCAAATAAGGTCGGTTTAACCATACCTAAAATAGTACAATGCACCAATTTAATAAATAGTGTTTTTTTAACTGTTTATCACATTTTCCCATCATTTTTTACTCCAATCTGTCATTAGTGCTGTCATACCATATACACAAAGTATCTTTTTACCATTTTTACATTTTATAAGTATGGCTATAACATACTTATAGGAGGTGGCGCTATGGCTCTCAACCCAAAACAGTTTGGCACTGTTATGAAAAATGCCCGTATGGATAAAAAACTCACACAAGCTGAATTGGCTGAAATTCTTGATCTTTCATTATCATATTTGAAAGACTTGGAGCGCTTTAAGAATACTCCCAGCCTTGAGGTTTTTGCCAAAACCATACAATATTTTAATTTATCTGCTGATACTGTAATTTATCCAGATAAAAACCTGAACAACAGTACATACCAAAAATTACAAAGACATCTACTTCAATGCGATGAGAAACAGCTTAAAACTCTCCTCGCAATCGCAGAAGCTGTCCTATCAGTCGATGACACTCGCACAGACAATTCTGATATTTAATTTTTGCTCTAATATTCAAGGTTCGTTTTGTCATAAAATGAACCTTTTCTATTATTTATTCAACTGTTCAAAAATATCATTTGCCACACTATCTTTTTCAATAATTCCCATACCACACAATAAGAACAGACAATCTATATATCCCTGACAATAAGCCTGTTGAGCCTCTAGTGATGCATTATCTTCCAAGCATTCTATCCATTTCTGAATAATTCTTTGTTCGGTTTCCTTCATATGCTTCATCCGCTCTTTTCCAATCGCCTGTATCTTTTCCAATTCATTTTTAGCATTTTTCTGTCCTGGTATCTGAATTATTGATTTTTTCGATAAATTTTCGCCACGCAATTGTTGCATAAATTTCGCCACTTGGTTCCATATCTGATCACTTTCCATATTTTCGCCTCCATTCTTGTATGTAGTATTTACATATTTAGAATTGTTACACCACACAGTTAAAAACGGATTTTAATCACAAGGCATATTTCTTACGCTTGTAATATTTTAATTATTACACGCGTAAGATAAATAGTCAAGTTTTTATTTGACTTTGTATATAGTGGGCTTTATAATAAAATATGTATATTACACTCGTAAGAATTAGGAGGTGTCTACATGAGTGCATTACCACAAATATCAGAAGCTGAATATGAAGTGATGAAAATTGTTTGGAAGTATGCTCCTATTAACACAAATGAGATTACTGAAAAACTTTTAGCAACATCTTCATGGAGTGCAAAAACTATACAAACCTTAATCAAACGCCTTGTTAATAAAGGAGTTCTGACCTACGAAAAAGATAGCCGGGTATTCGTTTATTCACCTTTAGTGAAAGAATCTGATTATATTGATCAAAAAAGTAAATCTTTTTTAGAACGATATTTTCATGGGGATATCACCGCCATGTTATCCACATATATTGAAAATGACCACTTATCCGAAACAGAACTGGAAGATTTACGCTCTCTTCTTTCCAAAAAAGATCCTACAGGAGGTTCCACGCATGGATGAATTTATAACCCATTTTTTATTATGCAATATTGTTATCAGTATTATTATTGGCATTTTTTTAGTATCCAAGTGGATCTTTAAAAACACTCTGACAAGCCGGATGCAGTATAATTTATGGTATTTTTTACTTGTTCTGCTTTTAACACCATTTTTCCCAGTACAAAGTAAACAGTTTCCTGACCTTTTTTCCTGGCTCAATCATGTAATTATATCACCGGCATTTCAAACAGATCAAAATAAAACCGTAGTCTCCCCTGCAACCCTCTCCAATTCTTCTGACTGGATGAACGAATTTACTATCTCTGTAAATTCCAGCACTCCGACAATTATCAGAAGCATTTTGTTATGTGTATGGATTGCCGGTATGTTTGTAGTGCTCGTGTTGGTACTAAAGTCCTCACTGCAATTGCGTTCTTTAAAAAGATCCGCACTTCCTCTTCAAAATACCACTATATGCAAACTATATAAACAATGTTTATTCGAGATGAAAATCACAAGGAATATCCCCATTTATAGCACTGCTTTCCTAAAAACACCTATTATTACAGGCATTTTTAAACCCGGAATTTATATGCCAATTCATCTGATATCGGATCATCAGGAAACGGATGTGCGTTATATCTTGCTGCACGAATTACAACATTATAAACATAAAGACTCTCTTGCCAATTATCTAATGATCCTTACGGCAATACTATATTGGTTTAATCCTATCATCTGGTATGCGTTAAAAGAAATGCGTAATGATCGTGAGATTGCCTGCGATACTTCCGTTTTAAAAATGCTCGATGAATGCGATTATGAAAAATATGGAAATACACTGATTAATTTTGCTGAGAAGATTTCCTCTTCTCCTTTTCCTTTCGCTGCAGGTCTTGGTGGAAATATCAAACAGATAAGACGACGTATCATCAGCATTGCTTCCTATAAAAATCCCTCTTTTCATAAGAAGGCAATTGGAATTATCACATTTATGCTGATTACTGCTGGAATTATAAGTTTTACTCCTTTTATTTCATCCTATGCTGCTATCAACAATCAATATAACTGGAATTATTCTTCAGAAAATATAACTCAGACCGATCTTTCTTCATACTTTAAAAATTATGAAGGCAGCTTTGTTTTATTTGATTCCAATCGTGATAGCTGGATTGTGTATGACATGGAACATGCCACTCATCGTATATCTCCAGACTCCACTTATAAAATATATGATGCACTTTGGGGATTAGAGGAAAATATTATTACACCACAAAACTCCCTACTTATATGGGATGGAAAAGACTATCCTTTTGAAGCATGGAATACTGATCTGACACTAGATTCTGCTATGGCAGCCTCTGCTAACTGGTATTTCCAGACAATAGATGAACGTCTTTCCCTTACTCGTATTCAAAATTATCTAAACAAAATTGAATATGGAAATAAGAATATAATGGGCGGATTATCTTCCTATTGGCTAGAATCCACCTTAAAAATTTCTCCTGTAGAACAAGTGGAACTTCTGAAAAAATTACAAACCAACAATTTAGAATTCCATTCCAACAACCTTCAGGCAGTAAAGAATTCCATTCTTCTTTCATCTGTCAATGATAAGAAACTTTACGGGAAAACCGGTACCGGACGCATAGATGACAAAGATGTGAACGGTTGGTTCGTAGGTTATATCGAAACAACAAATAATACCTGCTTTTTTGCCACCAATATCAGTGCAAATAGTGATGCTACTGGAAATAGCGCAGCACAAATCACCATGTCTATCTTATCTGACATGAATATCTGGAGACAATAAAATTTTACATATCTTTTAATTATCAAAGAGATTGGATAAACATACATTATATAATTCTTTACCCAATCTCTTTATTTTTTATCTTTTCGATTTCTCCTTCAATATTCTATATTGATACTCTGGTATTTCCTTGATACCACCGTTTAAGATCTTATTTCCCAAATAACGGAAACTACCATCTTTATTAAATTTTACAGTTAGCTCATGAGTAATGACCGCCTCATTGCATAACACCATTTCACAAACCGCATCCACTGTAAGAGTAACTGTTCCATTGGAATTATGTTTAATCTTTGTAACTTCCGGGATAGAAGTTCCAAAAAAATTAGGTGCATAATTAAAACATCCCAACCGCATCCAATCATATGTCTTTTTCTTTTCATTATAACTTGCATACTTTTCAATCTCTTCTCTGGAAACAGGTAAATATTCCATGATCAATTGCTCAAATTGATCTTTGGGTATTCCACTTGGATATTTTTTCCCATTAAATTTCTTTTTATATTTCATAGCATATAAATATTCATATAAACCATTATAATCTATCTTTTGCATATGTTCTTGATCCCAATTAGAACATAAAATATTATTGCCCTGATACGCTAAACCACGAACGCATTTTCTTGATAATTTCCGCTTATTATCACTCATTGGCTTAATCCTGATCAGACAGCTTCCATCTACCATTTCCGTCACTTCAGGATATTCCGGCACACACAATTCATAGCAAAACCATCCTTTTCTCGAATATCTCCATTTCTTTATCCTTGTGTAGGAAACAAATGTAATAATTGGCTTACCATTATCATCCCACGATGCATTTGAAGCCAATAGAAACATATCCTTTCCGTCATAAATAAATTTTTCTCTTCCAATGCTGCCCTCGGAATGAACTTCATAAATAACACCCGACCCTTTCTGTTTCTTCTGTGCTTTTGCAAGAAATGAAGAAAATCTTTTATAATTCTCCATATTAGAATAATCTTCAGAAACTGTAACAGAATAACCCTGTTGTTTTATCTTTTTAATCATTTTACATATCGATTTGTTATCTAAAACAACATTTAACGAATCTCCTTTATCCGCATTTCTATATATATGTTCAAGTCCCGACATTATCTGCATAGAATCTCTTGTAGCCTCTTCATTCTCTTGAGCGGATACCGGCAAGTCATATCCTTTTTCCAGATCTTCTTCCGATATAACATCTTCTTTTGTATTATTATTTGGGACACTTTTTAGCTTTTTCTCATGCTGACTTGATGTCTTTTTCACATCATTTGTCTTTTGACTGCACGAACAGCAAAAAACACAAAGAGTCATTACAAAAAGGATTAAATATAAAAATTTTCTCATAATTCTGCACACTCCTTCCTGTTTTCAATTTTTACCAAACCATTTATCCAAAACAGCCTTATCTTTTTTTACCACATAACCACTTCCTCCTATTCCCTTTACATCTTCAACCATACTGACAATAAGAATAGGTTTTTTGTTTTTCTTATCTGGTGTCATAACAGCAAACCACCCTAATTCAGTTCCTGTCGTATCACTCTGCGACTCTTTAATTTCAGCAGTTCCTGTTTTCCCTGCTAAAATCATATCTTTACGATGTATGGCATATCCCGTCCCGTGTGAATCATTTACTACACTTTTTATACCCTCTAACACTTCTTGGGATACGGATTTGGAAAAGGCTTCTGAAATCCACTGCTCTGCTTTGGCATTTTCTTTATACAATAAATACGGTTTCAACACATTTCCGTCATTGCAAAAACTTGTGTAAATACAAGCCAAATGAAGTGGATTGACAAGTACCTGTCCCTGACCATATCCCGTATCCGCTAACCCTACCTCACTTTGAATATGCTTATTATTGGAGAACTTTGACTCCGCCATCATTATTTCAAATGGAATAGATGAATGAAACCCCAACATAGATAATGACCTCTCCATCTCTTCTGTTCCGATTTTAAGTGCTGCTTTGGCAAAATATATGTTATCTGAATATATCAATGCATTTTTCAGTATAACGGGGCTATATGTATGAAGTGTCGTAACATGATATGTCCCCCATGTTTTATCTTTTTGCCAGCTATGTCCTTCATTTCCAAAATTATCTGTTCCGGTAAATGCTTCAGACTGTAAACCAATCGCCGCAATAACAGGCTTGAATGTGGATCCCGGACACCATACTTGTCTAAAACGGTTATACAATGGTTGTTTCTTATCTTTATTTAATCTATCCCATTGCTTTTTACTCATTCCCATTATAAATGCATTCGTATCATAGGAAGGTGTACTAACCATTGCCAGTACTTCCCCAGTAAATGGATTCATGGCAATGGAACAACTTTTGTCACTTTTAAAATTTTTATATAATTGCGCCTGTAAATCCGCATCTATCGTTAATTTAATGTCTTTTCCATCTTTCACTATTTTATATGCCAGCTGCTCTTTCTCTTTTCCTTCTGAATCAGCAATATATATTTTGCATCCATTTTCCCCCTTCAATTCCTTTTCATATACCCCCTCTAACCCCGTTTTTCCAATGACACTGGCATTTGTATATCCTTCTCCTGCATGCTTTTCTAAATCTTCTGCAGTTACATTTTGTACATACCCCACTAAATGTGCAGCCTCATCCTTTAATGGGTATTCTCTGACTTCTACATCCGAAATCATTACACCAGATATTTTTAATAATTTTTCCTGTCGTTTTTGTTCCTCAACAATTGTTTCATCCGGATCCAGTGCGAGTAAATCAAGTTCTTTTACTTTTGCAATTTTTTTAATCGGGACAAATGAATCTTCTTTTACCCATTTTGCCGTTAATTCCTTTTCTATATCTTCTGGTTTTATTCCCAACAATTTCGCAATTCTGACAATGGATTTTTTCCTATTTTCTAACTTTCCAGGTATAATTCCAACAGATGAAACAACACCCTTTCCCGCAAGCATTCTTCCATTCCTATCCAGAATTTGACCTCTCTGCGCCTGTATTACGGACACACGCACTTTGTCATCCTCTGTAAGCCCTGGATAGATTACTGAATTACTCCATACCATTTTGTACTGATCATCTTGTTCTAAAAAAGCAACTTCGTTTTTAAAATCCACTTTTCCGGCTACTGTGTCAAAAGCTGTATTATATTTAACTGTTAAACTTTCTTCTTCATAATCTATTATTTTTATATTGATGTTTTTTGCTTCAATCCCCTCATAAATAGCAGAATTGCGCTTCACAAAGTCCTCTTTTTCAATGGTTTCTTTACTCTCATTTGTTATCATTTCATACATTTCGCTATAGTTTTTCTGACAAATGCAATTCATATATGACTTCAAAACCTGTTCAGGACTTTTGACAACCTCTTTCTTAGTTATCCCTTTTATAGTAAACAGGACTACACCAGCTATAAATATTATACTTAGCACCAAAAAGCCAACACGGATCATTCTTCTTTTTCTATTATGTCTATATTTCATAATTACTCATTTTCCTTTCATTTTTCTTTCATCCAATCTATGCAACCTAACACCTTTTTTCCTGTATGACCGGATTAACTTTTGATCTACAGGAATAATACACATACGAACACTTTCGCCGTATGCGAAATAAGGATAAATTCCTACTCCATCTCTATAATACAAATCGCTTGGTAGATTATAGTTATGAAATCCTTTTTCTGTCTGAAATATATGATCATATGCCTTTTTATTTAATTTTTTATACAAACTTGTTATCTTATTCTTCTCCATATTCGGAAAAAGCATTTTCAAACAATAAAAGCATAATTTCTCATATTTCTTATACATTTTTTCTGTATAACTATGATCATCAAAATTAACTGTAATAGCTTCTATGTTTTTTGTATGTTTTATAGTGTACACAGCAACAGTTGGTAGTGTCAGTATTTTCTTATTTTCCGTATATTCATAACACATATCTCCTTTCAGCCTTCCAAAATCTTGTTTATATGAATACCATGTTACAAGCGACTGAATATATTTCTTTCCATAATCTTGATAATAGCAATAGTTGTAAGCATCTATAAAATCTTTAATCTCTATTGCAAAGTACAATTTCTCATTTTTCCTGGCAACACTATTATTCCAATCAATATAACTCTGCTCACAAGGTAAAGCCGTGCTTTCTGATGTTTTAGTATCCTTTCGTTTATCTTGAATCACTTTTTCGTTTTTGCAGGCAGTCAAAACAAATATACATATCGTCATATATAAAGCCCATTGTGCTATATGTTTATTCTGAAACATCTTTTACTCCCTTCTTATAATTCTTACATTTGTAAGAATTAAGATTAAAAAATATATGTTTTTTTTGTTTTTATATTACACCTGTAATATTTGCATGTCAAGATAAAAAATCTATGCTGGCTAAACACATTCATATCCATGCTTTGTCAGCAAAACTATTTCCATTCCGTTACTACAAACACCATCTCTGCGAATTCTTTATCTGTCATATCATTTAACTTGGCAACTGCCCGATTTGACAATTAAATTTTACGCTTTTCTTTACTATCTAACAACTATAAATCATCTATCATATACCAAACTCAGAATAGTACAAAATCATATTATTATAATTTACTAGTTATAGTGGATTTTCCCCTTTTTTTGAAGCAATTACTCCCCCTTCCATCTCCATCCACATCTTCTTTTTCTGCAGCATCTGTCCTTCCTCTATCTCCGGGCGGATGATTGACTTTATCACTTCTTCCGGAGCCTGTGCCTGCAGCAGATCCCTTATCACATTCCTTCGTATCTCACCGATCCACTCGGAAGCATAGATGTCAAGTAGTGTCAGCGAATCAAAATTTTCTACAAACCACGCTTTCCGTTCCGCTTCCTCCCGTTCTTTCTCCGCATGAAGGGCTGACTGTATCATGCCGGCACTGATTGTCGGCTCTCCTGCATGCCCCTTTTTATCATTCGGAGTAGAATGAATCTTCTTTTCCATCTCATCCAGATCCATCATCATAAACGAAAAAGCCTCCAGTGCATACAACCGGATATTTTCATTTTTGTCTTTCTGCAACTTCAGATAATTTAAGGATTCTTCGTCAAGAAATTCACATTCTTCCATCGGCTTTTGCTGTTTTTCTTGCTGCTCTTTGGGATTAAAAATGCCACACTTTCTTGCTTCTAAGTATTGTTCATGCTCCCACGGAAACCACTTTTTATCACGGATCGGATTTTCCCCACGCACAAAGATAATACATTCATCATCCGGTAAAAGACGCAGCTCATACTCTAACATTAGCTCTCTGCCGAGTACATCATAATTCTGACTGTATGAGCCACTGGAGCCTTTGCTTTCCCCACTCGTTCGTTTATCAATCGTCCACTTACCAAGCAACTTTGATACATACTCGTAGGTACTTGCCTCATTTCCGCCAAGATAGATAAAAGTATCGCAGTTACCCACGATTCCCTCCCATGCACCATCCGCAAACAGTGTTTTTAACTGTGCCAGGGACTGTAAAATCGGTACACAGTACACACCTCGGCTTCGGCAGGTTGCAAGAATCTTATCAAAGTTGTTCGGCATCTTGATATTTGCCATTTCATCCAGCCAGAAGCCAACATCCATCGGCAGCTTTCCGCCAAAGAATCTTGCCTGACGGTACAACTCCTGAAAAAGCAGGGTATAAACCATGCCCGGCACGAAGTTAAAGGTATCATCGTCATCCGGGATAATGATAAACAGATTGCTTTTTGTTTTCTTGTCTCCGTCAATTCCGGTGCCAAACTCATCCAACGGAATGTCATTGGATGAAAAGATTTCCAACAGTTCTTCATTATCGAAAGGCTGCATACGGGCATTTACGGTCATAATAACGGAACGGATCGTTTCATCCGGACCTCCCCGGTATCGCTGATAGGCTTTTACCGCCGGATGATCCGGCTTCTTTTTTGCCAGTTCTTCCATACGCAGATCCAGTTTCGGCGGTGTGTCCGCATCCACAAACTGAGCCTCATCTAACAGATATAAAATCGTTTTCCAGTTTTTCTGCAATAGTTCCGCCCGCCCTCGCTTCTGATTATATACTCCCTTGGGACATTCCATCCATACATAGAGGAAAAGGCTCTCCAGAAACATTCGTTCCGCCTTCTCCCAAAATGGGTCTGCACTTGAATTTTTAATGTTTGGGGAATTTGTATTCTGTATCAGATTCGTCACCAGTTTGGTTACATCACTCTTACTGCGAATGTAGAGAAATGGATTAAAGTGCATACTTTTTTCCATTTCACACAAATTCAATGTATATACTCTGGTATCTCTCTGCTCTGACAGCCATGCCCCCAGTTCTTCTACAAGGCTTCCCTTTGGATCGGTATAAATGTTGCAGTCATGCAGAGACAGTAAGTTGGGTGTCAGGAAAAAAGCCGTCTTACCGGCACCACTTCCGCCAACGACAAACACATTATTATTGCGAAGAGTATCGGAATCATACCGAAATCGTACATTCTGTGACAGCACTTTATTTTCCGGTGACAAATCCCCTTCCCCGTCTGCTGTCTTTGCCGCATATTTTTCATTAAACTCCCGCACCTCGCCCCACTTGGCAGAGCCAAATTCATTACCCGGCATACGGTTATGGTCACTTCTGCTATACGCTGTGAAACTTAAAACCATCCATAAAAGTCCGCCGACAAACACCATACTGAGACTTTTATCGTTATATATCTTCAGAGGATGTAACAGGCACCAGACAATCTGTTCCTTCAGCTTCGTCATTTCCACATCTATGATATACAATCCGCTTAAACAGTAAAATAAATAGAGTGTGGGCAGCAACAACGCCACACACACTCGTAATAAACTATGCAGTCTTCGTTTTCTCATATCACCGGCAACATGAGTTGCACGGCTCTTTCCTTTTTGTTTCTTCACTAGAATCACCTCTACAATTTTTTGTTCTTTGAAGTGCTTACAGATTTTTGCAGCAACCTCTTTTCCATAGACGGACCTTCTGTATTCCACTTGCCCCGCTGATGTTTCAAGCATTCTGTCGCAATCTCTTCGTTTTTCTTTACATACTTTCGCAGTTCCTTTCCATTCGGATCCAATTCTGTGATCTCGGACATATCCGACCGTTTCAAATAAGCGAGCAACCGCTTTCCGTCATCCGATAAGCTGGTTGTCTCCTTGTCCAAACAGATACAACGCACAAAATCCTTTGATTCCTGCTGTTCTTTCGGCAGATTGGCAATATACAGATTCGGAGATTCTGCCACCATCTGCGTCTCCATATCAAAGGTAACCGGAATGTACTCCGGACTTTGGTATCGCTCTTTCATCTTTTCAAGGGACAGCACTTTTTCCACTGTTTTCTCCGGAACTAAATCAGGGACAGAAGATTTTTTCTGAATCTCCTGTCCCTCATGAAAAGATGGAAAGATTGCTGCATACTCCGGCTTTAGTTTCCCGATCATTTTCACACGGTCATCGCCTACCGGGGCAAATGCTTTTTCCAGTTTTGTAATATCCAGTTTCACTTTTTCTTTCTCATTGATGTTTTTCCTTTGATCCAGTGCATATCCCCAGAGTTCTCCATCCCGTTTCAAACAGGTAATCACCGTCTGCCCCTCATCCAGAAGAATACAGTCTGATTTTTTGATCCATATGGCACTAGAAAGATCTTCTCCCAGTCTGCCACGGGGAATGCGAAACAGATAGGCATCCTTTTCTTCCCGCAGAAGAAGCGATTCCACATTGATGCTGATGGGAAGATATTTTTTATCCCTGATTCTTTCCTGGATCTCTTCCAACTGCTCCTCGTGCATCCTGCCCTCATATCCTTTGGCAGCAAGTTCATCCAGATATTCCAGTCCTCCCGGAGTTGCCGTTCCAAAATACTCATCCAGATCCATTTCTTTTGCTTCCTGCCGAAACTTCTTTTTATAATAATCAATCACCAGCCGTACACTTTCCACATCATCCGGATTATAGGCAATCTGTGTATAGCCGTCTCCGAGATTTAAGTCCGGCAACTCAGAAAAAGAGACTTTTAACTTCTTTAACCGGTCATAAAAGGCGATCAGCTCTTTCTCATCCTCCAAGGGAATGTTTAAGATGGTGTAACGACCGCCTGTCATTTTCTCCAGATCGGATAACTTCATAGTATTGTGAGTTCCCTCACTGGCATAATGAAGTTTCATTCGATGCTGTAATGCTTTCACCTGTGCAATCTGCACTCCTTTCTCTGCTCCCCTTGCCGAGAACCGTATGGCTTTTCCCAACCCTTCCAGACCTCTTCCATATAATTCTATGATCTGCACTAACGATTGTAATTCTTCACTCATTTGCTTGCCCTCCTGCTTTTCTTTGCATTTTCCTGTTTGCCTTTTTGCTGCATCATTTCATAAAATTCGATACATCGCCGTATCTCCATCACATCCTTTCGCTTCTTTGCCATTTCTAAAATGTCTTCTGCCGGCATTCCTGCTTCTACCGCTTTCCGAAGCTGTTCGATCTGTGCTGCTGACAGGTCACTGTCCTCAATCACATACTGCATCACACTTTCATAACCACTCTCCGGTTTCTTTCTTTGGAAATGATTTTCTAGCATAAACTGTATTCTTTCTGCAGGATTTTGAATTTCATTGGTTGCTCCTTGCGTTTCTGAATCCATCCCCAAAAGAATACAGAGCATCTTTTCATGCTTTGCCAATAGGTCAGTAGTATTCATCACAAGATAGCTGTCTATCTGCTGTTCTGACAATCCATAGCCGACTCCCATAAAAATCAATGTCCACTCGGCATCCGTTGCTTCAATCTCATGCTTTTGAATCAGTTTCTTTACTAATGCCATCTGTTCTGTTGTCATAACTGTTTCTTCCTCCTCTGCTGCATCGTTTTGATGAGTTCTTTCTGCACTCTTCTTGTCTCTCTTCGTTTTACATACACACCGCATTGTTTCGTCTCATTTTTCATTTTCCGAAGAATACTGACACTTCGTTCATGGATGTACAGCGGCGTTCCGGTTCGCTGATACAATCTTCTTGCCTCCAACACCTGCCGTACCATTGCCTTCTGATATTCCGACATTTCTTTATACGGGATAAACTGATAATTCCGGCTCATTGCCCAGTCAAGTTTTGTATTTCTCTTTTCTGCTTTCTCCCGTTTCACCGGAACTCTGTTGGCAGTCTTTGAAGCAATACGCCGGTCAATGTCTGCCGGCATATAGCCCTCACTTAATCGATAGGTACGAATAGCTTTTCCTCTCCCCGGCGGTGTCAGAGCAAGATAGACACCATGCTCTCTTGATACTCCTTCCCGCAGTTGGTAATCATAATCCCGCACCAGACGCTTCTTGAAATCTGCATAAGATCTGCTTTCCAAAATGCACTGGTCAATATCCTGCTCCACCCGTTCTTTTCCTGTCATTGTTCCTTGCTTCCTGTCGTAATCGGGTGAATAATCCAGCGCCGGATCTTTCTCCTTTAATGGTCCGGTATGGTATTTTTCAGCCAGACGGTTTGTAAGCGGGCGTATCACTTTTTCCCAATGGCATTAAGTTAAGGAAATCTCACATCACAGAAATGTGGTGTGGGATTTTTTTTCAATAAACTATTGACAAATCAGTCATAAAATGCGGCCGCTTTAGCTACTGAGAATTTTGAGAGGTAGCTAAAGCGGCTCTTGTAATTAGAAAACATCTATTTACAAGGAGGAAATCGCATGAATAGAAACTCACAGAAATTAAGAAACTTATTATTGAATCTCATTAATAAGCAGAAGCAGGATTTAACAGGACTTGTTTCTGACCCCGATGTGAATTTTACAAGAAATAGGAAAATTCCATATGAAAATATGATTTTGTCATTGCTAACGATGGAGGGGGCTACTTTAACGAACGAACTATTACGACAGTTTGGTTGCAGTACCACTACCGCAACATCATCAGCATTTGTTCAGCAGAGAAAGAAAATCCTACCAGCCGCACTGGAAAATCTTTTTCAAGAGTTCGCTTCCCAAACAGCCCGAAGCGATAATTATAGGGGATATAAACTTTTAGCTATTGATGGTTCAGATATTCAAATTGCAACTAATCCGAGGGACAAAGCGTCTTTTTTTCAAACAAAAGAAGGCGTAAAACCCTACAATCTCCTTCACCTTAATGCTTTATACAACCTTCTCTCTCACACATATGAAGATGCTATAGTTTATAAAGCTAAAGAAGCCGGAGAAAACAAAGCATTAATTGAAATGGTTGATAGATCTGATTTTACCACAAAGACCATTGTTACTGCGGACAGAGGGTATGAGTCGTATAACAACATGGCACATATACAAGAAAAAGGTTGGTTCTACCTTATACGAGTAAAGGATTTTGGCAAGTACAAAACAGGCATTTTGCACGGCTTAGACTTACCTGACACAGAGGAATTTGATGAGTATATAGATTTAAATTTAACTCGAAAACAGACAAATGAAATGAAGAATTTATTGCAGCAGAAGAATACATATCGATGGATATCACATAAATGTACGTTCGATTATCTGCCGTCAAAAAGTAAAAAATCAGATCCTGCAGTATTGTATCATCTACCATTTAGAATTGTACGTTTTCCAATATCAGATAATTCATATGAAGTTGTAGTAACCAATCTGGACGCAGTAGAATTTCCTTCAGATGAACTAAAGAAACTATACGGCATGAGGTGGGGAATTGAAACATCTTTTAGAGATTTAAAATATACTATAGGATTACTTCATTTTCATTCGAAAAAGGTGGACTATATACTCCAAGAAATTTTCGCAGGGCTAATAATGTATAACTTTTCTGAATTGATTACCTCGCACGTAGTCATAGAAAAGGGTTCCAGAAAATATGAATATAAAATCAACTTTTCTGTTGCTGTACATATATGCCGTGATTTCCTGTTAAGTATAAATAACCCACCTGATGTTGAACTGCTCATTGCCAGATATGTACTACCCATTCGCCCCGGGCGCTCAAGACCACGAGAAATGAAAGTCAAACAAGCAATAAGCTTCATGTATAGAATAGCATAAAATATCGAAAAATGTATCAATTTTTGACAAGGGTATTGCTTTTGTCTATTTGTCGTACATTTTTTTGATTAATGTATGGAATTTAATCTGTGACAAGAAAATGAAAAGAGAAGTTAGTATCGAAAAAAGATACCAACTTCTCTCATAATTAGCCTTAACTTAATGCCATTGCACTTTTTCCCAGTCCCCTTTTTCATACCGGTACTTTCCACCATTTCTTGCTACGGAATTGAATACCAGGTGCATGTGCATATGGTCACGGTCTTTATGAACCGAGCAGGCATAATCATAACGATCTCCCAGATATTCCTCGACCCACTCCCGGACAAAACTCAAAGCATCTTCCGGTGCGATCGTTTCATCCTTTGAAAAAGAAAACTTAAAATGATACCCCTGTCTGGTTCCGTGCGTGGGATGCATCTGCTTCGTCAAAAAGAAGGTGTCCAAAATCTGCTCCGGTGTGATGCCTGCATTGCTAAAACACAAGCCATCCGTTTTTTTCTCATTCATAATATAGGGAATGGACTTTCGTAAATGTTCCTCTGTCTTAATGGTATCCATCTTAATAATGAGCGACATTGCGATCACCTTTCATAATCCGTATGGTATGTTTCATCATTCCGTAAACTTCATCCAATTTGCAGAGCAGTTCTTCACTTGGTTCCACATAATTGTGTTCGTTATACTTTTTTGCAATCTGATTGATATTGACACCAATCTTGTTGATCTCATAGATCATCCGCACGATGGAGGATTCAAACTCATCCCTCGTTACATCCGGCGGACACTTTGCCACGCTCCGAATATATTCGCTCATGGTTTTATGATGCAGGCTTGCCTGCTTATTCAGTGCTGCCTTTTCCTCCGGTGTCATTCGTACTCGGAGAATCTCTGTTTTCATGTCATTCAAACAATCACCCCTTTCTTCTGTCTGGACATTTTGTCCAAACGCTGTCCATGTCTCTTTTAATCTGATTCCGTCTGGACATAATGTCTAAACGCTAACTATGTCCTTTTCTATTCGATCCTGTCTGGACATAATGTCCAAACATACCATTTTTGTTGCTTTTTTGATGTTCATTTTTGGCACATAAAATGTGCTTTTTATCTCTTCATTCGAGCCTTGCAAGATACGCATGATGTGGACACATCCATGCACATATCTTGTAAGGGACTCGTCTCCGCTCCGCTTCGGTCCGTGCATAACAGACATCCACAGGATGTCTTGCACCCCTTGTACCCCATTATGCAGGTAGTAATAGCGTTATTTTTTATGTTTTCGTCCGGAATTGACTTTTGACGATTTTTTCTTGTTCTTTTTTGTCTTATGTGGTTTCTTTTTTTCTTTCTTCTTTTTATGAACCGCCTTCTTTTTTGCCAGCTTTTCCCTTTCTGCCTTTTGCTGTTGTTCCAGCTTAGCCTGTTCTTCCTGCAGTTCCTTTTCCTTCATCTGATTGACTGCCACTTCATCATATGATGTTTCTGAAAGTGACATCTGACAGCTTTTCAGATTGTAGTTGCACTGATAGACGCTGCCATCTGACAAAAGAACAAAACTGGTTACACCAAATGCCTTCGTCTGCTGATAGGTCAGTTTTTTGACAGATCTGCATTTCCTGTCCTGGCAAATCTGAATTAACTGATTCTTCAAATCTTCATAAGCTGTGTCCGACATAAATCCTAAAAAGGTACTAAGGTTTGTGGTATCCACAGAAATCGCTTCTTTGGTTTCTTGCGGCAGTTCACGATCCGGTGCTGTCTCTGTCGCAGCTACAGATGCCCCCGATGCTGTTTCTGTAATGACCGCTGCACCGGTAGCCGTATTGGTTTTATGAACCGTTTGTAATCCCTCACCGTGTCCTCCCATCATACTTTTTATGATAGCTGCCACAATAATGGCATCGAAAAGAAAAAATACCAACACTCCCATAACAGTCTTTCTTCCCTGTCCTCTGTCTCTTTGCTTCCAATAAAATCTTCGTATGTTTCTTAACATGACTTCCTCACTTTCTATCCTGTTTGGACATAATGTCCAAACGCTGCTTTTTGTCCTATCCCTTTATCAGTCTGGACATAATGTCTAAACGCTGCTTTTTGTCTTATCTCTTTAACTGTCTGGACATTATGTCTAAACGCTGCTTTTGTCCCATCTCTTTAACTGTCTGAAATAAGTAAAATTCGTATAAACACCAAACATCGGTCCCTCTGTATTTCCGGTCAATGAAGAACCGCTGGAACTGGTGCAGTGAAGCCAAACCACTCTGCCGTCTTTCATTTTTCCACAATAGATCCCAACATGATTTGCCCCACCGGTTCCACCTGTCTTACTTTTCAGTCCAATGTCTCCCGGCTGTAACTGGTCGGCAGATATGTCCTGAAACTTTTTGGAACCGATAAAAGTTGCTGTCGTAGAACCATATGGCACACTGGTCACTCCTGCTTTATGAAATGCCCATGCGGAAAAAGCAGAGCAGTCCAAGAACTCCGGTTTGTCCCGTCCATCCGCCTGCCGTTTCTCCATACTGTATTTCACCGTTCCAATTAAAGAAGCACCTTTCTCAATCACATTCCAAGCCTCCGCCGGCGCTGTATTATTTTTCTTCAATTCTTCTAAAATCTTTTTGGCGGATTCATTGGATACACTTGTTTCTTCATTCATCACATAGTAACGAAGTACATGAGGTACATATTCAGTATCACCATATGAACTGTAACCAAGTTCCGCACACATCTTTGCAGAAAAGATCCCGGCATTTTCTTTGGTGTAACAGCCATAATTTTTTAATGCCCAGTCTATGTAACCATTTCCAAAGTTGTACCCCTGCAGAGCAAGAGAAATTCCTTTTATATCATTCGGACTTTGACACTTCGCTTTTGTCAGGCAATCAGACAATTCATGCGTTCCGCAGTCAATGCTTTCTTCTGCACTGTCAATCGGCGGATTTACATTGTAATAAGATTGTGCCGTCTGCATGACATCCGGTTCCGTTCCGCTGCTTTCCTGTTCAATCACGGCTAGACACAGATCCACATAATCATCAATTCCATATTTTTCACAGTATTCCGAGACAAGTTCACGGAAACTTTCTGTCTTTTCAGATACCTGTGCCTGATAGGTTCCATCCTGTGATTCATTGGCAGCACCGCCGGAGCCAACCACTGCTCCGATTGCTCCCACGATAGCTGCCACAAGAATAATCAAAAGAAGTGCTATCCATACAGCCGGATTTGCCGCTACTGCCTGGACAACACTTTGTATTGTCTTTGCTAAAGATTTTCCTGCCTGTGCTCCTGCTTTTGCTCCCGATCGAACAGCCTGTGCCGATTTCTCCGTTGACTTTCTTGCAGCCTTTCTCTTTTCCCTGCTTTGTAGCTTTTTATGCACAAGCGTTTTCATGCCGCCCACTGCTGTATGTGCGCCTTTTCTGGCAGTTTCTTTAGAAAGCCTAATAGGTGCGTCTTCTGTATGCTCCGTATTTCTTTCTTCATAAGAAGCATCTGCCACACTGCTTCCAAGCAGCATCAGATGCATAGACTGCACCATAAGCTCCCTTGTTTCGTGAATAGAAAAAAGGACACGCTCACTTTTGGATGAACTGCCCTTCTTCTGCTTTTTGCCTTTATTCCATTTTTCAATGCCTTTTTTCTTAAACCGACTCTTTTTCCGCCGTTTCATTTTTTCCGCCTTAGCCATTTCTCTGGCTTTCTTTAACATTCGCTGTTTGGAACAATAATCCAGACTTTTGAACACACGCTTCGCCGGTTCACTTAATGATTCAATGACCTCTTTGTCAAGATGATCCATTCGCTGCCACCTCCCTTCCTATGTATTCCGGCAAGCCGGTCATTCGGTGTTGGGAGGCTACCACCCTGTCATGGGTACTTTCCTATGGCTTACGCCATGCAACTAATATATCATTTTTCCCGCCATAATTCAACGATTTTCGTCAATTCATTTGCCCTTATTTTTCTTTATTTTTTCCCTGTTTGCCTGATATTTTTTTCATTGACCATCTCGTGGAAATTGGTATTAAATAACTGATACAGACTGCTGTCTTTTTCCATTGTATTATCAAACGGGACGATCTTATCGCCAAACCGGATCAGTCCCATTCCCGGATCTGCTCCGTTCACACAGGCAAGCTGCTCGGAAGAAATATCAAACAAATCTTCTACCGCTTCCTTATCCATTGTTCCCTGATCCAGCAAAAGCATAAATTCAGAATTGGAAACCATTGTTTTGGTAGAACGGTTTCTCTGTGCGTCGATCAGATTCTGGCTCATCCCGGTACAGATACCGCCACGCTTTCGAACCTCACGCCACATCTTCTCCAGTGCATGTAAACTGTATTCTTCTCCCCAAAGTTCGTGCATCTCATCCACATAAACCCATGTAGCAACTCCATCCGACTGATTATACTTGATTTTAGCCGTGATACTTTCAATCATCACAAGCATTGCCATTGCCCGCATTCGTTTTCCCAGTTCCGAAAATCCGTACACGGTAAATCGGTTCTCATTGGATATGGACTGCTCTCTGGCAAAAATGTCAAGCGTACCATCTGCAAATACTTCTAACTGGTCTACAATCTCCTGTGCTGCTTCATTCCCCTCGTAATGCTCAAGAATATAATCTCTCATCACCGGAATTGTCGGGGATTCCGGACGGTTTCTTGTCCGTCTTTTATCTTTTCGCTTCTTAAAGTATTCCTCATACATATGGCTGACTGCCTTATCAATTACAGCGATATGTCTGCTGGTAAGCGGCACCGGTTTCAATGCCTGCTCACAGATTGCATAAGCAAACTCAGCTTTTTCCGCCACAAAGCGGTCAATGTCCGGCACAACATCCGGTACATAGAACGGATTGACATAAAAAACATTTTCCGCAGACTGTGTCAGATTGATATACTGACCGCCCCACGCTGCTGCAATGTCTTTGTATTCACCCATTGGATCTACCACGATAATATCGTCCTTTGAGAAACATAACACCTGCCCCATCTCTGATTTCTCATTGTAAGACTTTCCAGAACCCGGAACACCAAACACCATCCCATTTCCATTCTTTAATAATTTACGGTTTCCTATGATCAGATTTTTGGATACCTTATTAAATCCGTAGCAGTATCCCAAATCATCATGGATTTCCTGCACATTAAACGGAATGAAAATGGAAAGTTCCTCAGAAGTAATTGTCCGCATCGTATCAACAAATCTTGCTCCCGTGGGCAATGATGTATTCAACGCATCAAGCTGTCGATAGGAATGTGGAACAATGTCCATGTTGTGCGTTTTTCCAATGATACGCACCTTTTCCGTTCGTTCCTCCAGTTCTTCCATTGAAGCCGCTTTTACTACAATGGTTATCCCCACATAAAGAAGCCGCTCATCAAACGAAGAAATACGGTCAAGCATCTCCTCCGTGTCTCTTTGCTGCTTTCTCCTCTCGTAATTGATGTTGGTAGAATAATCTCCATTTTCGTTTTTTAACTCCTGCTCACGGTTAATACTTCGCTCATTGGACATGTACTTTTTCATCACCATCTGATAAGCCACATCATTGTCAAGCGGCTCCACATCCATCGAGTAAATGATCGGGAAGTCCATGTTTGTCAGTTCATTTAAGAATTGATCCGTCAAACCGTTCGGGTATTTTCTGATAAACATCACACAGGCGCAGCTTCCGCCCTCCATCTCCAGATATTCCGGATGCTCCCGCAAAGAAGTATTGATAATGTCATTTCTCCAGTCCCGTTTCAGATGCAGATATTCATTCCAGTCAAAAGAAAAAGATGCCTCGTCACCCATGCGATAATAACTGTGTAATGCTCGCAAGCGTTCCGTGGCATCTAACGGTATCAGGCAGCTCCCCAATCGGTGAAATAACTGCTGTATGGAAAATTCTATGGTGTTAAAATAATTTCTGGCACTTTCATAATCCGGCTTTCTGCAACTGACAATGAAATACTTGGATTGTAAAAGTCCTCCCCGCCCTTCCTGCAATCGCTTTTCAATCAGTTTGTGGTATTCTTTCGCCAAAGGTTCCATTTCTTTGCTGACTGCGTTCTGCAGAATTTCTTCCCGCAGCCTTCCATTGTCGGCATAATGATTGGATACAATGACCTTGTAGCTGACATTCATTGACCGAAGCAGCGTTTCAAACCGCTTGCCGGTTTCTTCTTTTTCTTCCTCATCCTGCGTGGAAAAGTTAATATCCTCAAACAGATACATCCTGTCAAACTGGTGAATCTTCTTTTTTCCTCCATCTTTATTGATTGGACTCTCCAGCTCAAAGATACCGCTTTCTGATATTCGATAGATCGGTATCGTATCCTGAATACACAGCGGCACCTTGTAAATGCGTTCCGTCTGCGGAGTCAGCGAATCCTTTCTGAATATTTTTAACATCTATCATAGCCTCCTGTTCTTTATCTGTTTTCGTTCTTCTGGAAGATTTTCTCTTTTCTGTTCATTTTCTTGAGAAATACCTTTTTCTGTTGAATCCCCCGGTATCTTTCCAACCACATTTACATCATGGAGATTTTCAACCAATTCACAAATCTTTTGAATGGCAGTCTCTTCCATATTGATCTCCGGATAATAACGCAACATATCCAAATCTATCGTTTTACCAAACACGAAATCCACTTGCATATCTTCCATTTCCGGCTGTCCCGGCTTATGTATCTGAATACCGATACTTGGGATGCCGTTAAGAGGACCTTTTTGATACTCTTTCCACACTGCAACCGCTTCTTCTGCATTTGAAATGTCATCCCGATATCTCCCCAGGGAATGAAACTCACCGCACTCAGCCACGGTAAATGTGATTTCCGGTGGAACATACTGGTTTCGCTCTACCATTTCCTCAAATTCTTCTAAATTAATCGGAACAAGTCGTGAATATTCCTTTACATTACCTTTTACAATGTTCCCATCCGGATATTCTCGCAGATCTGCTACAATTTCATCCAGTGCCTCATAGATGTATATGTCCGGATTGTCATATACTCCACCGTCAATTTCTTTCATATCCGATCCATAAATGATATAGTCATACCCTTCCGTTGCATCCTGGATATAGATGTACCGATCTTCGATAGAAAACGCCATCTCGCTTTCCATATAGATTGTGGCTTGCTGTAAAAACTCTGCGATATTTCCGGATTTGTCCTCTTTAATCGGATTGATATCGACTTTATGGATTCCTACGCTAAATCTATCCTCATGGAATAAATTAAATAAATCATCCTCACGAATGTCCCCTTTGTACTCAAACACTATGTCGATGTCTGAATCTGTTTTTTCTGTTCCCCGACAGCGGCTCCCATAAACCACAACCTCACCAATCTGTATCAATAAATTCTGACCTATTGTCGTATTCATCAGATACTTCCGTACCCTCTCCTCGACTTCTGCTGCATTCATCCCTTCCACCGGATTAAAATACTTTTCTGTTTTCTCACGGAAATCTGCAATTATTTTTTTCTGTCGTTCCGTCCGTTCAAACCGTTCCTCAAAAAAATCCTTCTGTTCCGAAAAGCCAACGTAGTCCACATAAAATGCTTTCTTATCACCTCCGGATTCCAAAACAATCACATCACTTACCGACAGTGAATGCCCGGTAAAATCCTCCGGGCGGTGGAGATTAAACCGTTCATACAAAGTATCCAGCGTTTCTCCGGGCTTTAATTCCCCCTGATACTTTGATTCATAATCACTGACATTTATCTGCAGTCTCTTCTTCTGCACATAGTTCATCCCCCAAAAACGGTACTGTTCTCCATTGCTTCCATCCTTGATCTGCAGGATTTCATAAGTAACCGGTGATGCTTTCCGGTAAGGTGTTTCTTCTTTCACACCATCTGCCACACGAGAAATTAAACGAGCATAATGACTCGGTTCAAACAGTTCCGGTACATTTTCCCGCATACTGAAAGTCTCTCCGGTCCCTCCTGCCACAATAATGTGGTCATAAAACGCAATGTCTAACAGGAGACTGGCATACATCATCTTTTCCGTCACATCACGATCCATTTTGCTCATCTGAAGATCCGATGACGGATGATTATGGAACATGATCATCCCTGCAGCGTTGCTGAGTATGGCTGTTTTATATAATTCTCTTCCGGTCACCAGAGAAGCATTGACACTCCCGATACTGACCACATTAAAATTGATGGGACGCCCCTTGCCGTCAAGATTGACAACGCAAACCTCCTCCCGGTCAAGTTCTGCTAACACCGGTGCCAGAACAGAAACTGCTTTATCCGGCGTATCTATGCGTTCCATACTGAATACCCCTGTTTTATCCGTCAGTCTTAACCGCACTTCCACCTGTTTTAATTCATGCTGCATCCGACACCACCTCCACTGTTATCACCAACATCGTATCTTCCTCTTTTTGTTCGATAAGCTGTTTCAGTTCCTCCAATGAGTGGATCACAATATCTGTCTTTTCTTTTTTATTCATATCTCAATTCCTTTCCTGACTAATGAATTCTTCCGGAATGTTTCATCGGTTCATGGCTTTGTTCCTGCAGCTCTGACTGCAAAGTATTCTTTTCTTCCTGCTTATCAACCATCGGTTCTAAATCCATTTCCAAATTCTTTTTCAGGTTCCTTTCCGGAACACATCTGCTAAATTTATGTTCTTTTGCGTCGTACTGATATACATGATTTGATAAAACTTCATCTTCTCTTACACACATCGCATTTATATTACTTACCATCTCTTCAAGTTCTTCCAAATTCATGCCTAAACTTTTAGGTACAATCATTAACTCATGCACAGAAGATGGAAGAACATAATAATCTCCTCCCACCTGTTCAGCCACCATTTCCTGCACCTTTTCACTGATGATGCTGACAGCTCCATTGAGTTTTGACTCATTGCTTAGGCAATAAATCTCTGTTCCTCCCGGTGGAAGCATTTCTCTGACATGCTCTTTAGCCTCTTCAAATGAAATTCCCTCCTGTTCTGATAATTGGCTCGCCGAAACTTCTACCATAACATTTTCAAGCGGTTCACATACCGATGGCGATAACCGCTCCATATTTTCCATTGCCAGCATATGTAATTCTTCTGGTGTAACTCCATATTTTTCCATTAAATAATTTGTAATCATAATAGAACCCATAGAATGCGAATCTCCAGTCACCTTTATATTGTATGTAACCGCCAGATCTTCCCTCTGTGTATATGGTGCATCCTGTAAACGGATGCTGTTTTTCTCCAGATTGACCAGTTTTGGAAAAATATAGTCTTTTACTGTCTCATAATTTCCTATCTCTTCTAATTTTTCCTGAAATCCCCTGTTTACAACCGGTTCGATATTTTCAATATAAGTATCTGCAATATTCGACACGATTCCATCCAGGTCTTTTTCTTCTTTGTATTGCTCATACAAAGGATTCAGATAAATAGTGGGTGAAATATGACTATCCGGACTTGAAATCAGTAAACCATCTAACACTACATCGTTGTTTTTCACCACCTGACGGATTGTAATCTCTGCACTTTCAAACCGTTCCGGCAGATAATCCGTTACATTTTCTTTGATATACTCCATAAATTCGCTATAACTCTTCATTTCGTTTTACCTCTTTTCTTTCTGTCTGGACATGATGTCCAAACGCTCCTTTAATGTACTTGTGCCAAGTTTAATGTTCTTGTTTCTGTTGGTTCTCGTGACTGTGTATGGTAGATATGCCTTTCCTCACCTACCGCACAAAGTCCTCTCAGTATTCTCATATGGTCAAACGGTTTCATCCGATTTGTTCCGGAATCATACTCATACGCAGCATGGGATTTCATTGCCGGCGAAGATAACACCGAATCTCCCAACTGGCTTAAAATGGAACGCAGATAAATCACATTGTCCTGTTCTACTTTTGGTGCGATCAGATATTCTGTATCCGATACCGGTATGGCATAAAAATCGCCATCCATATATTCTGACATCTGCTTTTGCATTTCTTCACTGTCAAAGTTCTCCGCATTCTGCTCCGAAGAAAAACAGACTACTTCGCTTTCTTCTTCCGGCAGGGCGTCTAACAGCACTTCTCTCGCCCGTTCCTCTGTCATTTCATACTCTTCCATAAATTCCGGCAGAAGATGTTCTAACAGCCATTCGCCCAAAGGAGTCACCGTCGGTTCATTTTCAAGTACCGGTGTCTCGCCTTTTTCATCCATATTTAACAAAGCATCCAGTTCCGCTAACCGTTCCATCTTCTCCTTCAGTTCTTCCTCTGCAGGAAACGGCTTTTGCACCTCCATCTTTGCCGTTTCCAACTGGTGTGTGACATTGTTAAGTTTTGTCTCTGCTTCTGAAAGTTCCCCAGCCATGCCATCTAAAACATTGTGAAGTCTTGTGATATTTCCAAACGCATCCGAACCAAGTTCAAAATTGTGGCTTAGTTCTCCTTTCAGACTCATCACAAACTTGCGGTTAAAGGAATCAAAAGTGACTTTCATCTTCATGCCGGCATACTCACCGATCTCTACCGTCTGCTGCAGGGAATCCATCTCCTGACACATAGCAAGAATGGCTGTTCCTGCTTCCTTTTTGTCCGTAAAGATACGGTTTCCCACTTTCATGGAAAAGTTGTCCTTATCCGCCGGAAGATTCTTTTGCACTGTTTTCATATCTCTCTGAAATCCCCGAATCCGCTCCTGCAGAATTTCAATCTGCTTCGGATAATTCTTTGCAATGTTATCCTCCAGCCGGTAGATCTGACTGGTATGGTTTGCTTTCATCAGTTTCAGCCTGGATACCTGAATATCCAGATCCATCTTTTCCTTGATATAAGGATTTCCGGTAGCAAGTGCTTTGACCTCGGCATAAGTAAGTGCTGCTTCATCCACATCCTCACAGCTTCGTACCGGCGATTTACTTGTCATGATCTGGCTGATGAATTTCTGCTTGTTTTCTATTACCTGCCACGAATAACTGTCGAATGTGCCTTCTGTCACATAACGAAAAATAGACACGGTATCATTTCTGTTACCCTGTCTGAGAATACGTCCCTCCTGTTGTTCAATGTCAGTCGGTCATTTTTTGCGGACAGTTCATACATGCTATCCTTTTCTGTTCTCTGCTCCTGCGTTTGCTCTCGTTTGATTTCTCCCTCCGTATCTTCTTGGCACAAGCAGGACAATACCTTGATGCACCAGAGCCCGGGACATATTCAACGCCGCACACCGTACAATTTTTAGCGGGCATTGCTGCCCACCGTTTTGTAGGTATGATATGTAATTCATCGACAAAGCCGATGAATTTATAGTAAATCTTGATTTCCTGCTTCACTGTTCCGTCTGCCATCTTCTCACGCTCCGAAACAAGTATCTTGTCTATGAGTGCGTTTATAACTGTTGCATCCAGTTCTTTTAAGCCTTGATAATTTCGGATAAGGGCGAGGAAGTCACGGATTCCCCGTGATTTCTCGTAGCTTTCATTAAGAGTTTCCGTCACCTCTTTCAGCCTTGCTTCAATTTCAAGCTGCTCTTTCTGGTATTTCCCCGACATCATCTCAAAATTCCGCTCGGTAATACGCTCCATGACCTTATCCTCGTAGAGAGAGGAAAACAGCCTGTCCAGTTCCGCAAGGCGTTTGTTCAGCTTCTTACGTTCTTTCTCTAATGCTTTCGCCCTGCTCTGGTCTGTTTCCGTGAGCCGCTTTTCTATGGCCCTGACCGCCTTTTCATCATTCACTGCCATATCCGCAAAACAGTTGATGTCGGCAAGAACGGCATTGAATAAATCCCTTGCTTCTATATTGTGGGCACTACACTCGCTTCTTCCGTTTCTTGCATAATTATTACATGAATACTGTACACAGTCGATAATCTCTGGGCGTTTCCTCCTGTGTACGTTCATTGCCCGCAGAGCACATCCGCAGTCCACACACTTGATAACGCCTGCAAAAATATTTACAAATCCTCCCTTGTTCTGTGGAAGCCTACGACTTGTAATAAGCTGTTGGACAATATCAAATTCCTCCTGCGTGACTATTCCCTCATGGGTATTGGGTATCACTTCCCATTCTTCGGGCAGCTTAGAGGGGCGTTTCTTGCTTTTCATGT
>ENA-OPBE01000576-OPBE01000576.1-human-gut-metagenome-genome-assembly--contig:-NODE-576-length-36154-cov-2.070501_pt1 | contig 36154 bp, 15 predicted proteins | sample MGYA00241066_ERZ501448 | MGnify/ENA primary metagenome ERZ501448 (study PRJEB25962, sample SAMEA2042585) | human gut metagenome | biome: human gut; feature: human-associated habitat; material: faeces...
CCCTGGTGACGGCTCGGGCCGTGGTTGGCATCATTATAATGGACGCAACGGGTTCCGTCCGGGCTCATGTTCGGTGGATCTTTGGCCGGAAGTGTCGGAGTATAAGAAACTCTATAAGACCGAATTTTCCTTTGCTGACGGCAAACCGGCTTATGTGTTTTCTTCTCATGATGAATCTACCGTAGATGTCCATTTCAGATGGATGAAGGAGTATGGACTGGATGGTGTCTTCATGCAGCGTTTTATCACAGAGATACGAAATGAAAGCGGATTGAAACACTTTAATAAGGTGTTGAACTCAGCGATGAAGTCTGCTAATAAATACGAACGGGCTATCTGTGTGATGTACGACCTGAGCGGCATGCAGCCGGGAGAAGAGCGGTTATTGCTGAAAGACATCGCAGAAATATCAGAACGCTATTCATTAAAAGACCATGCAAAGAATCCGTCTTATTTGTATCACAACGGTAAACCGCTGGTTACGGTTTGGGGAGTCGGATTTAATGATAATCGCCGTTACGGACTGAAAGAAGCTGTTCATATTATTGATGGCTTGAAATCACAAGGATTCAGTGTGATGCTTGGAGTACCTACTCAGTGGCGTGCGCTGGAAGGAGATACGGAGTCGGACCCCCGACTGCATGAACTCATCCGCAAATGTGATATTATGATGCCTTGGTTTGTAGGGCGTTATAATGAAACAACTTATCCCAAGTACCAGAAATTGGTGGAAGAAGATATTCAGTGGGCAAAGAAGAATCAGGTGGATTACGCTCCGTTGGTTTTCCCCGGTTTTTCATGGGGAAATCTGAAAGGAAAAGATCATAACTCGTTTATTCCCCGCAATAAAGGTTCTTTCCTTTGGACGCAATTGACGGGAGCCATTCGTGCAGGTGCCGAAATGATTTATGTAGCTATGTTTGATGAAATAGATGAAGGGACTGCCATCTTTAAATGCGCCCAAAAGGTCCCTGTAGGGAAAAGTACATTTGTACCTATTGAAGAAGGAGTAGAAAGCGATCATTATTTGAAATTGGTGGGGGAAGCTGCTAAGATTCTGAGAAAGGAAAAAGCGATAGCATATAATACTAAACTGAATCCGGCTGGTCCGAATCCTTTTATCAGGCACATGTACACTGCTGACCCGTCAGCACATGTCTGGAAAGATGGCAGATTGTATGTGTATGCTTCGCATGATATTGCTCCTCCACGTGGATGCGACTTGATGGACCGGTATCATGTGTTCTCCACCGATGACATGATCAATTGGACGGATCATGGAGAAATCCTGAGTTCTGAGCAAGTGCCGTGGGGACGGAAAGAAGGAGGTTTCATGTGGGCCCCGGATTGTGCTTACAGAAATGGTACCTACTATTTTTATTTCCCTCATCCCAGTGAAACGGATTGGAATGACAGCTGGAAGATTGGTGTGGCTACCAGCAATAAACCCGCAGAAGGATTTAAAGTGCAGGGATATATTGAAGGAATGGACCCGATGATTGATCCTTGTGTATTTGTGGATGATGACGGACAAGCTTACATTTATAATGGCGGTGGTGGCATCTGCAAAGGAGGGAAGCTGAAAGATAATATGATAGAACTGGATGGTACCATGCGGACTATGGAAGGGCTGGTAGATTTCCATGAGGCTACTTGGATACATAAGCATAACGGAAAATATTATTTGTCTTATTCGGACAATCATGACGACGGGGAAAAACACAACCGGATGTGTTATGCAATCAGCGATTCGCCTTTGGGTCCCTGGGAATACAAGGGAATTTATATGGAACCAACCGACAGTTATACCAATCATGGTTCTATTGTCGAGTTCAAAGGACAATGGTATTCTTTCTATCACAACAGTGCACTGTCCGGTCAGGATTGGTTGCGTTCTATTTGTGTGGACAAGCTGTACTACAATCCGGATGGTACTATAAAAATGGTAAAGCAAACTAAATAACAGATACATCGGACCTTCTATTTTTGCTTGTGAATTAAAAATCTGATAGTATGAATATAAAAAGAGACTTGTTAACTATCCTTGCATGCAGTATGAGCCTGCATCTTTTGGCACAGGAAAAGTTTCCGTTCAGAGATCCGCAACTTCCTGTCGAACAACGTGTGGAAGACCTGGTTTCTCGCCTGACGCTGGAAGAAAAAGTAAAGCAAATGCTGAATAGCACACCTCCTGTTGAACGGCTGGGAATCCCTGCCTATAACTGGTGGAATGAATGTCTGCATGGCATCGGGCGCACTAAATATCATGTAACCGTATTCCCACAGGCTATCGGAATGGCTGCGGCCTGGAATGACGCTTTGATTAAGGAAGTCGCTTCTTCCATAGCCGACGAAGGACGTGCCATCTATAACGACACACAACGAAAAGAAGACTACAGCCAATATCACGCATTAACTTACTGGACGCCTAATATAAATATATTCCGTGATCCCCGTTGGGGACGCGGGCAGGAAACCTATGGCGAAGATCCTTATCTGACCGCCAGAATAGGTGAAGCCTTTGTTCAGGGACTTCAAGGAGACAATCCCCGGTATCTGAAAGCCTCCGCCTGCGCCAAACACTACGCAGTACATAGCGGGCCGGAGAAAAACCGGCATAGTTTCAATTCGGATGTAAGCACCTACGACTTATGGGATACGTATCTGCCGGCTTTCCGTACATTGGTAGTCGATGCGAAAGTTTCCGGCGTAATGTGTGCGTACAATGCTTTTCAAGGCCAGCCGTGTTGTGGAAATGATTTGCTGATGCAGTCTATTCTGCGTGACAAATGGAACTTTACGGGATACGTCACTTCCGATTGTGGAGCTATTGATGATATTTTCAATCATCACAAAACGCATCCGGACGCAGCGACGGCAGCTGCCGATGCCGTATTCCACGGAACTGATCTGGATTGCGGACACAGTGCTTACTTGGCTTTGGTGAAAGCGGTGAAAGATGGAATTATTACAGAAAAACAGTTGGATGTTTCTGTCAAGCGTTTGTTCACCATCCGTTTCCGCCTGGGATTGTTTGATCCGGTCGAACTGGTAGATTATGCGCGTATTCCCATTTCTATATTGGAATGCCGAAAACATCAGGACTTGGCAAAACAACTGGCACGTGAATCAATGGTGCTTCTTAAAAACGACCGGTTACTTCCGCTCCAAAAGAATAAACTGAAAAAGGTGGTAGTGATGGGCCCGAATGCAGACAGCAGAGAATCTTTGCTTGGAAACTATAATGGAAATCCTTCCCGCATGTTAACACCTTTGCAGGCTATTCGTGAGCGTCTGGGCGGATGGACGGAAGTCGAATACATAGAAGGAGTGGATCATGTGAACACTATTTCGGCAGATTACCTGAAACAATATGTGAATCGGGCAAAAGGTGCAGATGCGGTGATCTTTATAGGCGGTATCAGCCCGCGGCTGGAAGGTGAAGAAATGCCGGTCAGTAAAGACGGGTTCGACGGAGGCGACCGCACCACAATCGCTCTGCCTGCCGTTCAGACTCAGATGATGAAAGCATTGGCTGCCGAACATATTCCGACTGTATTTGTGATGATGACAGGAAGTGCGTTGGCTATACCTTGGGAAGCGCAAAATGTTCCGGCGATATTGAATGCCTGGTATGGCGGACAATACGGAGGGGAAGCTATTGCCGATGTATTGTTTGGAGACTATAATCCTGTTTGGCGAAGTATCTCCTTCTGGAAAACTTCCGGTGACTTTTTATGCGAAGGACAGTGATTTACCTGATTTTGAATCGTATGATATGCAGGGACGTACCTATCGTTATTTTAATGGGAAGGCTTTATATCCCTTTGGTTACGGATTGAGCTATACCAGTTTTGCTTATTCTTCATTGAAATTACCTAAAGTGTGTCGCACCACAGACAAAGAAATAGAGGTAACGGTTACAGTGAAAAACACGGGGCATACCGAAGGGGAAGAGGTAGTGCAACTCTATGTATCTCATCCCGATAAAAAGATACTGGTTCCGTTGACAGCATTGAAAGGTTTTAAGCGGATACAGCTAAAAGCCGGTGAAGCTCAACGGGTTACTTTCTCTTTGTCTTCGGAAGATCTGTCCTGTGTTGACGAAAATGGTATTCGTAAAGTATGGGCGGGTACGGTTAAGGTACAGGTTGGCGGCTCTTCACCCGTAGCTACTTTGGCTACTCCTTTCAAGGGGGTAGGAGCTACGTTAAAGATTACAGGAAATACACACACGATAGATAAACAATGATTTAATAATAGTTGAAAAACAAATATTGTATGAAAAACAAAATGAAATGGATGTTGGCAGCAGGGCTATTGTCATGTTCAGTAGCCATGGCTCAGCAACAAAGCGATATATTATCGGTATCGGCTTCTGCCAATGCAGAAAATGCCGCTTTAGCTTTTGACAAGAATGTAAAAACGATGTGGACATTATCCTCTCAGGCGTTGAAGGCTGAACAGTGGCTGATGTTTACCATTCAGCAGCCCGGGGATGTCTGTGAACTGGACCTTCAGATGCAGGGTGTCGGTAAGAATGAACTGAAAGAGGTGCTGGATATCTTTGTCACTTACGACCCTATGAATTTGGGAACTCCCGTAAACTATCGGATCGAGGGGAATGACAAACAGATGAAAGTCAAGTTTACTCCTAAATATGGTGCCCATGTGAAGTTGAATTTCAAGTCAGGAAGACTGGATAAACCTTTCTCTTTAAAAGAGATTTCTGTACTTGTGGCAGAGAAAGTACTGACAGACAGCAAAGGAGAAGTAACCGACCGTCGCTATATGGATGTATCGCTTCCGGTAGAAGAGCGTGTAGAGAGCCTGCTGGCTGTGATGACACCGGAAGATAAAATGGAACTGATTCGTGAAGGATGGGGTATTCCCGGTATTCCTCATTTGTATGTGCCGCCTATTACAAAGGTAGAGGCCGTACATGGCTTTTCTTACGGTAGTGGCGCCACTATTTTTCCTCAAGCTCTGGCGATGGGAGCTACCTGGAACAAGAAACTGACGGAAGAAGTAGCAATGGTGATCGGTGACGAGACAGTGGCTGCCAATACAAAACAGGCATGGTCGCCGGTGCTGGATGTGGCGCAAGATGCACGCTGGGGACGTTGCGAAGAAACCTTCGGTGAAGACCCTGTCTTGGTTTCACAGATGGGAGGTGCATGGATCAAAGGTTACCAATCCAGAGGGCTGTTTACTACACCCAAACATTTTGGCGGACATGGTGCTCCGTTAGGTGGGCGCGATTCACATGACATAGGACTGTCTGAACGTGAAATGAGAGAGATTCATCTGGTTCCGTTCCGCCATGCAATCCGCAATTATGATTGCCAGTCTTTGATGATGGCTTATTCTGATTATATGGGTGTTCCGGTTGCTAAAAGCAAAGAACTGCTGCAACAGATTCTGCGTCAGGAATGGGGATTCAATGGATTCATCGTTAGTGACTGCGGTGCTATCGGAAATCTGACAGCCCGCAAACATTACACGGCAAAAGATAAGATTGAAGCTGCCAATCAGGCACTGGCTGCCGGTATTGCAACCAACTGTGGAGATACCTACAATAATAAAGAAGTGATTCAGGCTGTAAAAGACGGACGTATCAATATGGAAGATCTGGACAATGTATGCCGTACGATGTTGAGTACTATGTTCCGTAATGAGCTCTTTGAGAAGAATCCTTGCAAACCGCTGGACTGGAAAAAGATATATCCGGGATGGAACTCGGACAGCCATAAAGAAATGGCACGTCAGGCAGCACGTGAGTCTATTGTAATGTTAGAAAACAAAGAGAATCTTCTTCCTTTGTCCAAGACACTGCGTACGATTGCGGTAGTAGGTCCCGGTGCAGATGATCTTCAACCGGGCGATTATACGCCGAAGCTGTTGCCGGGACAATTGAAATCGGTTCTGACCGGTATTAAAAGTGCGGTGGGCAAGCAGACAAAAGTGCTTTATGAACAGGGATGCGACTTTACGAATCCGGACGCTACGAATATTCCTAAAGCCGTGAAGGCAGCTTCCCAGTCGGATGTTGTAATCATGGTACTGGGCGATTGCTCTACCAGTGAAGCGACCAATGATGTCCGCAAGACATGTGGGGAAAATAATGACTGGGCGACTTTAATCCTGCCGGGCAAACAGCAGGAATTGCTGGAAGCAGTTTGTGCAACCGGAAAACCGGTGATACTGATTCTTCAGGCAGGGCGTCCTTATGATATCCTGAAAGCGTCTGAAATGTGTAAAGCTATTCTAGTAAACTGGTTGCCGGGACAGGAAGGTGGTCCGGCAATGGCAGATGTACTGTTCGGTGACTATAATCCTGCCGGTCGCTTGCCGATGACATTCCCACGTCACGTAGGACAGCTTCCGCTGTATTATAACTTCAAGACTTCCGGACGCCGTTACGAATATGTAGATATGGAATATTATCCTCTTTATCGCTTCGGATTCGGACTCAGTTACACTTCATTCGAATATTCTAATCTGAAAATACAGGAAAAGGCGAATGGAAATGTAGAAGTGCAGGCTACAGTGAAGAACGTAGGAAGCCGTGCCGGTGATGAAGTTGCCCAGCTGTATGTGACAGATATGTATGCCAGTGTGAAAACCCGTGTTATGGAGTTGAAAGACTTCACCCGTATTCATTTGCAGCCGGGAGAGTCGAAGACGGTTTCTTTTGAAATGACTCCTTATGACATATCATTGCTCAATGACCGGATGGACAGAGTCGTGGAAAAGGGTGAGTTCAAAATCATGATAGGAGGAATGAGCCCTGATTATGTAGCTAAGAATGAAATCAAACATAGTGTAGGCTATAGTGATAACAAAAAGGGAGTCACAGGGATGCTCAATTATACGCATGAATTTGGGGCTAATTTTGATCTTACTGTGTCCAAAGTAGAAGAAAATCTTGTAAAGAATCAAAAGACTGTGTGGGTAAGTGTAAAAAACACAGGCACTTTGATGGATATAGGTAAAGTGGAAATGTTTGTTGGTGGTAAAAAGACAGGAGACGCAGTTCATTATGAGTTGGGGGCGGGCGAAGAAAAACTGATTCCGTTCAAGCTGGCGAAAGAGAATAAGGAGCCTGTAGCGTTTACTACCAAATATAAGATGGTATCTTTATAAGTTTTAGAGGGTCGTAAATTGATGATAATTTAGACGAGATAAACGATTATGTATCGGAGGTCTATCATTTGTTTGGGATTGTTACTGATTATTGCCGGTTTCTATGTAAAAGCAACTGAACCGGTTCATGACGGACTGGTTAAGCTACGAATCAGCAATTTTAAAGATGACAAGGCTGGTGCTGTAAGTTATACGTTCGATGATGGATTGCGCAATCAGTATCTGATTGCCGCTCCCATCATGGAGAAGCTACAGATACCGGGAACATTCTTTATTATTCCCGGACAGGTTTCGGCTACTTTACAGGAAGCCGAAGCTAAAAAGCCGGGAGCATGGGGAGGTGTTACCTGGGATGAGATACGCACATTGGTAGCTAAAGGTTTTGAAATCGGCAATCATGGATATAATCATAAGAATCTGGTGACTCAGGTAAAAGAGCCGGAGGAACTTGAAAATGAGATAGAAAATAGTGCTGATATTATCCGGAGGGAAACGGGAATTTTCCCTGTTTCTTTTTGCTATCCTTATAACAGTTTCAATGAGCAAGTTGGAAAGATTGTAGAAAGGCGTCATATGGTGGCCCGTACTTTTCAGCAAGGTATTGGAGCCCGGGATACCACGGCAAAGAATATTAATCAATGGATGGATAAACTGATTAGCCGGAGAGAATGGGGAGTAGCTATGATTCATGGTCTGACAGATGGATTTGATCCGCTTCGTCCTGATGTTTTCGAATCTCATCTGACTTACGCGAAGAAGCATGAAAAAGATCTTTGGATCGATACTTTCGGTAATATCGGCAGCTACATAAAGCAACGTGACGCGACCACTATAAAAGAGATTGAAATCGGAACCAATTCAGTGTCTTTTACTCTGGACTGCAAGTTAAGCAAAAAACAGGTGAAGGTTCCGTTGACGCTCGTGATCTTAACGGAAAATAAAGTAACTGAAGCGAAGGCAACACAAGGGAGAGAATCTCTGCCCGTAACGATCAGTAATAAACAAATAATGATTGATTGTGTCCCTGATTCCGGACGAGTCACAGTTGAATGGAAATTTAGTGATGTATATATAGACTGATAAATAAAATGAAACGACTTCTTTTAATATCATGGATATTTTTGTTATCCATAAGCTTTGGACTGACAAAAGCCGATGTACGGATGCCGCTGATCTTCGGTGATCACATGGTTTTGCAGCAAGACACAAAGATTGCCATATGGGGATGGGCTGATGCCGGAGAAACCATAGAGGTAGCCTTTGCCGGACAGAAAGTGAGAACGACTGCTCATAGTGACGGGACATGGAAAGTAAACCTGAAACCAATAAAAACGAAGAAAGATGGGCAGACACTGACGATTACCGGAAAGAATAAACTAGCTTATTCGGATGTACTGGTAGGTGACGTATGGGTTGCTTCCGGACAATCGAATATGGAATGGGGAATTAAAGTAAGAAAGGAATATGCTGACGATATAGCCGGTTCGGAAGATCCTTTATTGCGTTTGTTCTTTGTTCCCAAGAATACAGCATTGCAGCCGTTGACTGATATAGAAGTTCCTCAGGGAACGGCTAGTCCCGAGCGGGCTGCCAGATGGGTACTTTGTACACCGGAAATGCTGGCAAAGATCAATGGACAGGGTTTTTCGGCAACGGCTTATTACTTTGCGCGCGACATGCGTGCTGCTAACGGACGTCCGTTAGGAGTTATCCAGTCCGCTTGGGGAGGTACGCGTGCTGAGGCCTGGACCAGTCTGTCCGGACTGAAGCAAGAACCTGCTTTGGCTCACTATGTTACTGCTTATGAGAAGAATGTGAAAGATAATCCGGAAATACTTGCCACTTATCCCCGAAAACAGAAAGAATTTGATGAAGCGGTAAGAGAATGGGATAAGACAGTAGGAAAAGAATGGAATCAGGCGCAAAAAGAATGGGCGATAGCTGTGAAAGCTGCACAGGCAGATGGAAAGCCGGCTCCACCCAAACCGCAGCCCAGAGTACCCCGTCCACCTAATCCACGTAAACCGCATGGAGGAAATAATGGTCCGTCCAACCTGTTTAATGCCATGATCTCTCCTTTGATCCCTTTGAGCATAAAAGGAGTTATCTGGTATCAGGGAGAATTTAATTCCGGTGGTTCTGCAAAGGAATATGCCACTCTGTTCTCGCGAATGATTATGGATTGGAGAGAGAAATGGGGAATCGGTGATTTTCCTTTTGTATACGTGCAGCTTCCTAATTTTGAGCCTGTAGACCAGCAACCGTCTGTTGAAGGAAATGGTTGGCGCTGGGTGCGGGAAGGACAGTTGAAAGCCTTGAACCTGCCTAATACGGCAATGGCTGTAACGATTGATGTGGGAGATCCTTTCGATTTACATCCGGTAGATAAATACGATGTCGGACATCGGTTGGCTCTTGCTGCCCGAAGGTTGGCGTATGGGGAGAAGGTAGTCGGTATGGGACCTCTTTATAAGAAAATGTCAGTGAAAGGAAATAAAATCATTCTGGAGTTTACCAATCAGGGTAAAAAGCTGATGATGGGTACTTCTCCGTATATACCGGCAGGAGAACCGCCTCGTCCGAAACCGACGAAGTTAACGGGCTTCGGCATTGCGGGTGCCGACCGTAAGTTTGTATGGGCAGACGCAGTGATTGAAGGCAATAAGGTGATTGTGTCCAGCAGCGAAGTTGCTGTTCCTGTGGCTGTACGTTACGGCTTTTCCAATAGTCCTCGTTGTAACTTGTATAATGAGAAGGGTTTGCCGGCATCCCCTTTCCGCACAGACAACTGGGATAAATAACACGGACCGGAAAACAAATAAATGGCGGGCGGCTCAAACGGGAAAAAGGGAGAACAGTTTTCGCACCGCATCCTCCGGTAGTTTATCAATTCTTTATCGAGGGATCGGTAGATGGAAAGATATGAGTGAATCTGACAATCAATATGAAGCACGCTACTTTAACCGGGGATTCGGAATATTATTTCTCAATAACGGCATTTAATGAGAATGGTAATTAAATAATGAAAGGTTGATAATCATGGAAGACGGAAAAAAGATACGAAGAATGATTTCACAAGGTGTTAGATACTGCTTGTTGGCTTGGGCCGGAATATTTTCCGGAACGATGGTTGCACAAACTCAGAAAGTCGTGTTTTCCCGTGATTTTTCTCCGGCGGAAGGTTTGGGCATCCCGCAGGAAAAACCATATCGGGATGAAGTCTGCCTCAACGGACTTTGGGATTTACAATGCGTTGCTGTTCCCGCTTCGTGGAAAAGTGGTTCCGGGATAGCGCCTGAACTAGCTGCTCCTCAACCGGATCAATGGGAAAAGGTAAAGATAAAAATCCCTTCTGTTATCAATGTAAACGATTGGGGGAGAGGTAGTAAGGTTGGAGAAGGAACACAGCGACCGTATACTCCAAGTTCCGTTTACTTTCCCAGTTATCCGGAACACTGGGTACGTGCCCGTATGGGATGGTTACGCCGTAATTTTCGTATTCCTGCCGATTGGGAACAAAAACGCGTTTTGCTTCATTTTGAGGCAGTGGCAGGTGATTGTGTGATATGGGTGAATGGAAAAGAAGTTTGTCATAATTTTGATGCCCATCTTCCTTTTGAGGCAGATGTGACCGAGTATGTGAATCGTGACGGTGAAAATGAGTTGTTGGTAGGAGTGAGGGATACGAAGCTATTCGATCAGTCGCATCCCGTTTATAAAAAGATGGGGGCAACTTATCCCACAGGTTCCAATACCGATTATCTGCTTGGCATTTGGCAGGATGTGTATTTGTTTGCAGTGCCCGAAATACGGATAACAGACGTGTTTGTACAATCCTGGCTGGATAAGAATGAATTAAAAGTAGAGGTAGAGTTGACGAATTTATCTTCGAAAAAGGCAAATATTACATTGAACGGAGAAGTCAGGGAATGGATCAACCAGGCAGGCAAGGACATTCTGACCGCTCCTGAGATCAAATGGACATTGGGAAATACGGCACTGACCATGCCTGTTACTACGGTTGTGCTTCAAAAAGGAGAGAAAAAGAAAGTCATTATCACTCAGAAACCGGATGATAAGTTAAAGTACTGGACTCCTGATACTCCCGAACTATACACTCTGCTGCTGACTGTAAACGGGAAGAAGCAGATATATGACTGCAAAGCTACCCGTTTCGGATGGAGACAATTTAAAATTGTAGGAGATGAGTTTCAGTTGAACGGAAAGAAAATACAATGCTTCGGGGATATTCAACATCCTTTCAGTGCTTATATCTGTTCGAGACGTTTTGCTTATGCATGGTATCAGATGATTAAGGATTTTGGAGGAAATGCCGTTCGTCCGCATGCACAACCCTGGCCTCGTGTTTACTATGATCTGGCGGATGAAATGGGCTTGATGGTACTGGATGAGACAGCTTTGTTCGGTAGTTCCATTCGTTTGAATTTGGAAGAAGATATAACCTGGGAGCGTTCGCACCAACATTTGGAACGGTTGATCATGCGTGACCGCAATCATCCTTCTGTTATAGGGTGGAGTGCCGGTAATGAGATGTTTGCTATTGCTTTGCTGAACAAACCGGCAAAAGAAGTAGCTGCCGTTTGGGATGATAAATTGGTGGAACTGACATTGAGCGCAAAGAAATATGATCCTACCCGTGACTTCCTTACCTTGGATGGAGACCGTGATATGGACGGACGTCTCCTCGTGTGGAGCAAGCACTTTTCCCATGGTCTGAAACTGGAAGATTTACCCAAAGGATTGAACAAGCCTTTGATTGTAGGTGAGTCCGGAGCGACTTATTACGGACGTCCTCACCAGTTATATCCTTTTGTCGGAGAAAAAGCTTATCTGTCTTATAAAGGGCGGAGTGAGGCACTGGCAATCGATGTTTATCAGAATGTGAAACAGATGGCCATTCCTTATCTTGCATACTATTCCCCTTCGGAAGTATGTTGGTTCGGATTGGAACACATGAACTTGGGATATCACGATTTTAGTCGTCTGCCGAATCTTTCGGATGGTGTATTTGCCGGTAAAGCCTATGAAGAAGGCAAGCCGGGATATCAATATGAACGCATTCCTCCCTATGTCACTACCTTTAATCCGGGGTTAGATACTACACTTCCTCTATATAAGCCGTTGCCTATGTTTAATGCGCTGAAAGCTGCTTTCGGTGGTGGTGAATGGGCACCGTTTAAGGAAGTGAAACATCCGGTAAAGCCAGCCTGTCCGGCTCCGGTTTATACGGTTGCATATTTATTGGGGGAGGCTCATCCGGACTTAATCGATTTTATCACTCAGGCCGGAATCTCATTGACCACCCATCCGAGGAAAGCTAACTTATGGATTGTAGATGCCGAATTAGTGTCTGCATCAGATTTACAACAGGTGCAACCGGCATTGAAGAAATGGAAGAAGGAAGGAGGAATGGTACTGGCATTGAGTACCGGACAAAAACTGAGTAATGACTTTGCCCGTTGGTTGCCGGAAGAAGTAAGGCTGACAAATCGCAAAGCCATTGCTTTAGAGATAGACAGTACTTCTTCCTGGAGAAAATATTTTGAACTGCCTGATTTGTACTTTGGCGAAATGGAAGGTGACCGTTACATACTGAAACAAGGTTTGACAGGGGCATTAACTGAGAAGGGGAATGTTATATTAAAAGCTTCCCGCACAGACTGGAATCTGTTTAATACCTCTCCCGAACATTGGAAATGCGCTCAGGTCGTATTGTATGAGGCTCTACAAAAGCCTGAAGGGGCAGCTTTGATCACATATCCGTTGCAAGATAACACAGATTTGGTTTTGTCGGTCATAGATTATCGTTTGCGGACGAAAGAGGTAACTGCCTTTTGGAACTCGATGTTTCATGTAATGGGCATTGCGACAGACGGGGGTGGTTTCAAATCTCACGATGTGAAGGAGAAGAAACATGACTTGCTGATGGATGGTCCTGTAGATTAATAAAAATAGAAAATAAGGTAGAATGATGATGAAGAGGTATAAAAAGATTTTGTTGACAGGTGCTTTGTCTGTGATGTCTTGTTCGTTTATACACGCGCAGGAGTTGTATAAGAATGAAAATGCCCCTGTGCATGAACGGGTAATGGATTTGATTTCACGCTTAACGGTGGAAGAGAAAATAAGTTTGCTTCGTGCAACATCTCCCGGCATTCCCCGTTTGGGTATTGATAAATACTATCATGGGAATGAAGCGCTACATGGAGTTGTCCGTCCCGGACGTTTTACCGTATTTCCACAAGCCATCGGACTGGCAGCTACCTGGAATCCGGAGTTGCAGAGACGGGTAGCCACAGTCATTTCGGATGAGGCGCGTGCCCGCTGGAACGAGCTGGATCAGGGAAGAGCACAGAAAGAACAATTCAGCGATGTGCTGACTTTTTGGTCACCTACCGTGAACATGGCACGTGATCCTCGTTGGGGGCGCACACCGGAAACGTATGGTGAAGACCCTTTTCTGAGTGGAGTGATGGGAACAGCCTTCGTGAAAGGATTGCAAGGAGAAGATCCGCATTATTTAAAAATCGTTTCTACTCCCAAGCATTTTGCCGCCAACAATGAAGAGCACAATCGTTTCGTCTGCAATCCTCAGATATCGGAGAAACAACTGCGTGAATATTATTTCCCTGCTTTCGAAATGTGTGTAAAGGAAGGAAAGGCCGCTTCCATCATGTCCGCTTACAATGCACTGAACGATGTGCCTTGTACACTGAATGCATGGTTATTGCAAAAGGTGCTGCGGAAGGATTGGGGATTTCAGGGATATGTTGTTTCTGACTGTGGAGGCCCTGCTTTGCTGGTAAATGCTCATAAGTATGTGAAGACGAAGGAAGCGGCAGCCACCTTGTCTATTAAGGCAGGGCTTGACCTTGAATGTGGTGACGATGTTTATGACGGACCTTTGTTGAATGCTTACAAACAATATATGGTATCGGATGCCGATATTGACTCCGTAGCCTGTCATGTACTGACGGCCCGTATGAAACTGGGGCTGTTTGATGGTGTGGAGCGAAATCCGTATACTAAAATATCTCCATCAGTGATCGGTTCGAAGGAGCATCAGCAAATTGCTTTGGATGCTGCCCGTCAATGTATTGTTCTATTGAAGAATCAGAAGAATATGCTCCCGTTGAATGCCAGCAAACTGAAATCCATCGCAGTAGTCGGTATCAATGCCGGCAAGTGTGAGTTTGGCGATTATAGTGGTGCTCCGGTAGTAGAGCCGGTTTCCATACTGCAAGGCATCAGAAACAGGGTAGGCGATCAGGTGAAAGTCGTCTATGCTCCTTGGAAGTCTGCCGCCGACGGTTTGGAACTTATTCAGGGAGAGAACTTTCCGGAAGGATTGCAGGCAGAATATTTTGATAATACCCGTCTGGAAGGTACGCCGAAAGTGCGCAAAGAAAACTGGATCAATTTTGAGCCTGCCAATCAGGCTCCCGACCCGTTCCTTCCCAAATCTCCGCTTTCTGTCCGTTGGACAGGAAAGTTAAAGCCGACCATCTCCGGTCGCTATACTTTCAGCTTTACATCAGATGACGGTTGCCGTCTGAGCATTGATAATCAGATGTTGATTGATGCATGGCAAGCGCATGCCGTGTCTACGGATTCCGCTTCTATTTATCTCGAAGCCGGAAAAGAGTATCAGTTGAAAGCGGAATATTACGATAATCGGGATTATGCTATTGCAAAACTACAATGGAAAGTTCCGCAGATAGGAAAAGCAACCCGTCTCGATTTGTACGGAGAAGCCGGAAAAGCAGTTCGCGAATGTGAAACGGTAATTGCTGTTATGGGTATCAATAAATCGATAGAGCGTGAGGGGCAAGACCGCTACGACATTCAGCTCCCGGCAGACCAGAGAGAGTTCTTGCAGGAAATCTATAAAGTAAATTCCAATATGATCGTTATTTTGGTGGCAGGCAGTTCATTAGCCATCAATTGGATGGATGAGCATGTTCCTGCGATTGTGAATGCCTGGTATCCGGGCGAACAAGGAGGAACTGCTGTTGCCGAGGTACTGTTTGGTGATTATAATCCTGCCGGACGTTTACCGCTCACTTATTACAAATCCTTGGATGAGTTGCCTCCGTTTGATGATTATGATATTACCAAAGGACGTACTTATAAATACTTCAAAGGAGAAGTCCTTTATCCATTTGGCTACGGATTGAGTTATTCTTCTTTTAAATATAGCGATTTGAGAGTAAAAGACGAAGCAGATGAAGTAGCTGTTTCTTTCTGGTTAAAGAATACCGGTAAGAGAAACGGTGATGAAGTTACTCAGGTTTATGTGCGGATACCGGAGAGCGGAGGAATTGTTCCTGTCAAAGAACTGAAAGGATTCCGGCGTGTTCCTTTAAAATCAGGAGAAAGCCGTCGGGTAGAGATCAGGTTGAATAAAGAGCAACTTCGTTATTGGGATGTAGGAAAAGGTCAGTTTGTAGTACCGAAAGGCACATTTGACATTATGGTTGGTGCTTCTTCCAAAGATATTCGCCTGCAAACACTCATTGATTTATAAACTTTATTTAAATTTGAACTAGAAAAAACTAAGAGTCACATGAACTGAAGTGATGCTTTCTGATTGACCAGTCTGTGCCACCTTGTTGGCACAGTTGTGCCATCGCATTGGCACGGTTATGCCAACGAGGTGGCACAGTTGTGCCAATAGGGTGGTACAAGCATGACGCAGTATGGGATTATCTAAGGATATGCTTATTAAAAAATAATATTATGAGAAACAGGTACTTACGGCTTACAGATGTATTATTTCTGTTCTGCTTTGTGGCAGGAACTACGATGACGGCTTGCTCCGGGCAGTTTCATCAACCTGCCTTGAAGGCAACTTATAATAAGCCTGCTAAAAACTGGGAAAGTGAGGCTCTGCCTATCGGTAACGGTTATATGGGAGCTATGATCTTTGGTGGGGTCTATGTGGATGTCATTCAGACGAATGAACACACTTTGTGGTCGGGAGGTCCCGGTGAAGATCCCTCTTATAACGGAGGACATCTGAGAACTCCGGAAGTTAACAAGGACTATCTTCACAAAGCACGGGTGATGTTGCAACAGAAGATGAATGACTTTACAACAAACCGTTCTGCTTATATCGACGAGACCGGAAAACTGATTACCCATAATTATGATGGAGACGGTGACGGCACAGAATTACGGAATCTGATTGACAATCTGGCTGGAACGAAGGAGCATTTCGGTTCTTTCCAGACATTGAGTAATATCATTGTAGAGGCCGTTAATCCGCCTATCCCTGTCTTGATAAAAGAAGAAGTACAGACCAATTATGATAATACAAAAAATCAGAGTCAGTCCATCGGCAGTCTTTTCGATCAGAGTACTACCAGCAAATGGTTTGCCGATAATGAACAGTTTTCCGGTGCAGGGAGTTTGCCATGTGTAATCAAGTGGGCATATACCCATGCTCCCAAAGCCGTTTCCTATAGCTTGACCTCTGCCAATGACATGCCTGGCAGAGACCCGAAATCGTGGAAACTTTATGGTTCGGCAGATGGCAAATCCTATGACTTGCTGGATAATCAGTCCGGTGTTTTCTGGGCTGATGGCAATGACGGAAAAAGCGGTCGCAATAAGACGCTGTCATTCCCGTTGAAAACGGATAAATATACATTCTTCAAACTCGAAATAACGGAATTAATAGACAACAGGCAGATGCCGCAATTAGCGGAGATCTCGATAGACGCTTCTCCCGAGCTTCCTTATTCCGACTATGCCCGTACACTCGACATAGATAATGCTATTCATACGGTGACATATAAAGAAGGTGGAATCACCTTTAAACGTGAATATTTTATGAGTTATCCGGATCATGTAATGGTGATGCGTCTCACGTCAGATGCGAATGAAGGGAAACTTTCGCGCATCATTTCTCTTGAATCGCTGCACACCGATAAAGTCATTGCAGCAGACGGCAATACGATTACCATGACCGGGTACCCGACTCCGGTTAGCGGGGACAAGCGGGTAGGGGATGCCTGGAAGAATGGACTGAGATATGCGCAGCAATTGGTTGTGAAGAATAAAGGCGGAAAGATTTCAGTAGTGGACGGAGCGAAGCTGAAAGTAGAGGATGCGGATGAGATTATTGTTCTGATGTCTGCCGCGACTAACTATGTACAGTGCATGGATGATTCCTACTGTTATTTTTCAGAAGAAGATCCATTGGATAAGGTGCGGGCTACCCTGCATAAAGTCGCGGATAAGAAGTATACCTCCTTGTTGGCTGCCCATCAGAAGGATTATCATTCGTTGTATGATAGAATGCAACTAAATCTTGGTGAACAGTTGGAAGCACCTGCTGCCACCACCGACAGTCTGCTGAAAGGAATGGATGCGAATACCAATTCGGAACAGGACAATCAATATCTGGAAATGTTGTATTTCCAGTTCGGACGTTATCTTCTGATCTCTTCTTCAAGAGAAGGTTCTTTACCTGCCAATCTGCAAGGAGTGTGGGGGGAAAGGCTTGCTAATCCATGGAATGCCGATTATCATACCAATATCAATGTACAGATGAATTATTGGCCGACACAGCCTACCAATCTTAGTCCGTGCCATCTGCCTATGGTAGAATATGTCAAGAGTCTGGTACCTCGTGGAAAGTATACGGCACAACAATATTATTGTAAACCTGATGGCGGCAATGTTCGTGGATGGGTGACACATCATGAGAATAATATTTGGGGGAATACGGCTCCGGCCAAGAAAAGTACGCCCCATCACTTCCCGGCAGGGGCTATCTGGATGTGTCAGGATATCTGGGAGTATTACCAGTTCAACCTTGATAAAGACTTCCTGAAAAAGTATTATGATACGATGCTTGACGCTGCCCTTTTCTGGGTAGACAATCTTTGGACAGATGAACGGGATGGTACACTGGTAGCGAATCCCTCCCATTCTCCTGAACATGGCGAGTTTTCACTGGGTTGTTCAACTTCACAGGCTATGATTTGTGAAATGTTCGACATGATGATTAAGGCCAGCAAAGAGCTGGGAAGGGAAAAAGATCCGGAAATCGCAGAGATAGCAACAGCCATGAGCAAACTCTCCGGACCGAAAATCGGCCTGGGCGGTCAATTTATGGAATGGAAAGATGAAGTGACAAAAGACGTGACCGGAGATGGCGGCCACAGACATACGAATCATCTTTTCTGGCTGCATCCGGGTTCGCAGATTGTAATTGGAAGGAGCGAACAGGACGATAAATATGCAGATGCCATGAAAGTGACATTGAATACGCGCGGCGACGAAGGTACCGGATGGAGCAAAGCGTGGAAACTGAACTTCTGGGCACGTCTGCACGACGGAAACCGCTCTCATAAGTTATTGAGAAGTGCCATGAAACTGACTGTTCCCGGAAGTCATGTAGGCGGAGTATATACCAACTTGTTTGATGCGCATCCGCCTTTCCAGATCGACGGTAACTTTGGTTGTACAGCCGGAATCGCAGAAATGCTGATGCAGAGCCAGGGAGGATATATCGAATTGCTTCCCGCTTTGCCCGATGCGTGGAAAGACGGTGCATTTAAAGGGATGAAGGCACGAGGAAACTTTGAAGTGGACGCTGCCTGGAAAGAAGGGAAAATTACTTCAATAGAAATTCTTTCTAATTCCGGTGCAGAGTGTATTATAAAATATCCGGGTGCAAAGAATCTGAAAGTTTCCGGTGTTAAAGTCAACGTTCTTGATGATAATAGGATTTCTTTCGCGACTGTCAAAGGCAAAAGATATACGATCAGATGATATTTCTTTTATAAGTCTTTCATAACTTAATAACGGCTGTGAAACGGCTGAGGTTGGCATAAAGATTCATTGGAATATGCTATGGGTGAACCAATAAATATCTGTTGACGGTTATTGGATAAATCTTCCGCTTTGATACATCATGAAGAGTAGATTTCACTTTCCAGTGGAATTTGCTCTTCATTTTTTGTTTATCTTGTTTTGTCAGCTAACAATTTAGAGTTTTGCTAAAGTAAGGTTTGACGGTCAAAATAGAAGTATGCCATATCTACTCCATCGTTAAGGAAAAGAAGCCCGACTACATAAGTTTATGCAATTGATTACACTGTTATAATGGAAAGAAAATCCAAAAGAAAGGAGTGGCAATCTTCTGCTACTGTTTACACCCGGAATAAAAAAAGAAGGCAACTAACTTATTGTAAGCTAGCTGCTTTCTTTGGGGAATTTAATAGAACGAATGGAAGATCCATTCTAATATATCAATTACATACCTATTTCAATAATTCGTTCACCATGTTTGCCAACAATTTTCCTGCTATCGGATCAGTCGTTGCTTTTTCCGTGCAGAGTGTCGAAACAAGAGATTTTCCTTTATTGTCGGCTATTTGCAGTAATGTCAATCCACGCATAGACTCGATACGTGCTATACGTTCTTCCGGTTTACCGCCGTCGATGTATGCGTGAATCTTCATCTGGGCAGCAAGTTCCTTCACATTTTCGTGGCGGACAGCTTTCAAGGTGGCAGTGCAGGCTAGTGGAATTTCACGCTTGTTATTATTGAAATAGCGTAATTCCAGTACACCGATTCCGTCGAATACAGAGGCATCGTCACGTTTCATCACCACAATGTCTCCTTCCGTGGGAATGATCCATCCGGTGATGTATTCAGGATAGATTTTTTGTGCAGCCTCTTTGCTGTTCAGAAGGAGCAGGCGACCGCCTTTAGCCTGATATTCACGTAGCAATTTTGCTTCTTCATCCGTACATTCTTTCAGTCCCGATAGGATGCAGAGATTCGCTTTCTGCTTGCTGTTCAGGAGTTCCTTGATGGACGGTACTGTCTGGCAAGCGATGTTCAGGAAGTCAAGGGTGGCTTTCATATTGTCTTTATCCAGTAGAAGGATTTTTTTGTTTTCGGCTACCTGACCGATGTTCCATTCCTTGCGTGCCAATAGTAATCCATATTCATTTTTTGATAAAGTCACGCCGTTTTCTGTAAGTGTGAGTTTCAGTTTTGTATTTACTTTGTCGGCAGGTAGATTGGAAGGCATGTGAATGTTTGGCTCAATATATTTACGGCCATAGTATTCCACGGCCGGGAATTGTTCTGTACCGGATGCCAGTACTTTATCCGTTTCGTCTACAATGCTCCAGATTAATGACATTGGTTTCAGGTCACGTCCTTCTTCGTTGTCATTTACTACATAAATACGTGTATGCAATTTCTCACCTGCATAAAGGTTACGTCCCCATAATTCCGCACTGACAAGTACAGGTTGCATAGCACGCTGCATAGCGTAGTATGTGGGATACGGTTGAATATGACGGTAGTCATAGCATTGGCGAAACCAAGTCATATAGGCAAAGTGCATGATACCCGAAGCCTGTTCGTTGGTACGACGGAGCGTTTCGGCCAACTCTCCCGTGATGAACGATTGTGTATTCAGAAAACCTTTGGGATTGGCCCAGTCATAAGCTTCGTATCCGATTAATGAATAAGGATTCTGATGAATCAGCTGATAGGAACGGGTAGGGTGACCGGTTTCGGCATTCGGATAACCCGTACTCATCTCCTGACTGATCAAAGGACGTCCGGGTGTTTTGAATTGTTTCTGAAATTCTCCGTTGAAGAAGCGGAATACCGAATAGTCGTACCAATTATAATAAGCATGGTTGTCATCAATATCTCCGTCATCAACTGTTTTTAGAAAATCTTCGCCGAACCGTTTGCTGGCTTTGTTGTGAAGATAGTTGGAGTCGAAGCATACAGGGCGTGTAGGATCGGTCTTTCTCATATTCTTCACTACATCGGATACAATGCGGAATTTCTCTTTGGCGCGTTCCGTATCGGCATCCAAGTCGTAGAATTTCATCTCATTGTTGACTGTCCAGAAGAATACAGAAGGATGATTCCGGTATTTTTTCATCACCCGTAGCCATTCACTGCTCCAAAGATCAAGCACGCCCTTGTCCGGTATCGGGGTAGAGTGTATCATGAGCCATGACCAAGTACCCTCAAAGCTGATCGAGATGCCATTGCGGTCTGCTGCCGATACCCAGAGTTCGTTCCAAGGAGTGGTATGTGTTCGGGTAGACTGTACATTACCTTCCTTCATCAGTTTCATAAATTTGTCTGCCAGAAGAGAATCATTGGGACAGAGAGCGAAAGGAATGTGATTGCCTCCGCGTAGCCAGTGTTTGCGGCCATTCAGGTACAGGAATCCGTCTTTGCTTTCAAAAGTACGGAAGCCGGAAGTTACGGTGATACAGTCCGTCACTTTATTTTTTTCTTCCGTGAGGCTTACGCGAAAGTCATAAAGATTAGGGCTGGCAGGTTCCCAGAGTTTGGGTTTCAGCCCTTTAATATCACAGGTAAATGTTTCTTGTGTACTTGTCGCTAACGAGAGTTTGCTACGTACGGGGGCACCGTAGAGTGTTTCTCCGGTGTGTTTGTCTATGATGTCTACACGGATGTCGAAGTTTCTCTTTTTAGGAGCATAGTTTTTTATGGTGACGTCTATGGATGCACCGTCCAAAGCCGGTTTGATGAAAATATCTTCTACTTTAAGCGGATTGCTGACTATGAGTTTGACAGGCTGCCATATACCGGCAGGGTTGTCACCATAAAATCCGTGAGGAATATCGGTTAATACGGCTTTGTTGGCTTGTTGGTCGTTTTGGTTGTCTTCCACTTCCTTGCGCACCGATGAATAGTAGTTTTCCATGGCATCACTGGTTTGCGCAACTTTCCCGTTGATGTCACGTGTCACTTTCACAGCAATCAGATTGCGGCCCGGGCGTAGAAATCGGGTGGCATCTATCTGGAAATCACCGAACATACCTATGTTCGAACCAGCCGGTTCACCGTTGATGTAAACTTCTGCCATTTTTGATACAGCGTCAAATGAGAGGGTCAGTTGTTTCCCTTTCACGTCAGCCGGTAGTTCCAGCCATTGACGATACCAGGCAGCACCAGTCTTGCGATAGTTGAAAGTATAGTTCTCGCAACGGTCGGTTTCTTGCTGGTAGTAGGTATCTGATACCCCTTTATGTTGCGGGCCGGTAGGCGATGGCATCGTTTCGCCATGTAGCCAGATGCGGATAGGATTCCAGAAAGCAGGGACAGACATCAGATGCCAGTCGTTGTCATCCGTCTGCATGGAGATTGCCTTAGCTTTATCGTTCAGTTGGTATTCAGGCATGAAGAGCCAGTTTCCGTCCAATGATAACTCTGTCCGGTTGTCAGTCAGTTTATCCAGTTTGACGGCAGTGTATTGTGCTCGTTCCTTGCGGCGTTTTTCCTCCTTTTCCTGTGTTGAGAGTGCTATGCGGTACTCTTGTACCTTAACGCCTTTTAGAGCATCTTCTGCTAATGGTATGACAGTGAGATCATCAAATTCCGTGTCTATCCATCCGCCACCCAATGCAACTTCACCGGTAGGAGAGAGATTACTGTTTTTGTCCTCCAAATCGATGTGAGGAAGTTTTTCGTCGTTTACAAAAACCCGGATACGGTTTCCACATACTTCTACTTTCACTTTGTACCATTCTCCCGGCACGGGATGAAAGCCGAGTGGGCGAACGCCTAAGAATTCGTCTGTACCCATATATCCGGTACGCATCAAATAGATATCGTCTTGCAGTCCGCCTTTGATACCCACCACATAGCGGTCAAAACGGTTGTGTGTACGGAACCCTGCCCATATCTGTACTTGTTCGGCGTCTTTCGGGGCACGTGCCTTGAAAGACAGGCTATAATCTTTCCATTCGGGATTACCGAAGAGGGCATAAGCACTGCGCGAATGTAATACTCCGTCGTTAACCCGACAGGCGCCACGTCCCACAATATTCAGTGGTTGGGAGTCATTGGAGAAATCATTGCTCCATACGGTGTGATCTTGGGCTTGTGTCACCAAGCCGGACAGGCTGCAGGCGCAAGCTAAAAATACTTTGCTAATTTGATTCATGATATTATTCTGTAGTTTAAAAGTTCATTGTATTTCAGTTTATGATTTGACAGACTGTAATTCACGGTTTGAGAGCGATAAAATGGTGTGGCAAATATAAAGACAGGAAGTTAAGTGAAAGCTTAATTTTCGCTTAATTGCTTATTAAATATCCCTTAAATGTGGAATTTAAGCAAATAAGTGGGTTCAGGGGATATAAATCTTATCTCCCGGTTATAAATAATCTCGTTACACCTTATTATATATAGAGTGAAGGAAACGTACAATTGAAAGATGGTATCGTAAGAAGCATTTTTGAAAATCAGTAGTGAATGTCGCAATCATAATACTGGAATACATTTTTTATATAATCAGTCAGGTTAATAATTGGATATCTCTTAATTTGTGTTATGTTTGTATATCCTTGTATGGGTTGGTTGGGGCATTACTTTGGCAACCCCGACCGATATAAGAGATAATAGTTGCCTTATTTACCTTTTTAACCTCTTTACTTGAAATTTGCTTCTTTTGCAGGAAGTAACTACTCATTTAGATGAAGAAACAGGGTATGTATCGCATATCACAAAATATAAACTTCCCCCTTTTATAGAAATTAATGCCCAAGTTTGCGGAAAATTAAAAGAAAATAGTATTAGTTTTAAAATTAATTAGAAATTAATCTGAGTTTAATCGTATTTTATAAAAAAACTTAAGCCGTCTCCTGTTACTTTGCATCAGAACTCAAAAATAACCTTAAATATTAAGTTTGTTCAGTCGACGCTTTCTTAAATAATGAATAAAAAGGGTGTTTTCGAGGTGTAACAAACAAGAAATGTATAATTAAAAAAAGAGACCGTGAAGAATTATTTGAAAATCACGATGGGGCTTGTTTTAGCTTCCATGATTGTTAGCTGTTCTGATGAGGACAATAATATTGTTCCCGATATTAATCCGGACCCGGTGCCACCGACAGAAGGGACGTTCATACTCCCTGCTCCTGCGGTAGAGAGTAACATTCCTGAACATGATTTTTTGATGGGGGCATTGTTCAGTTTCCAGAAGAACCTTCGGAATGGGGAGGATGCTGCCAGCGGCGGGACAAATTCTACTACCTTTTATAATAAGCCGCTTTTCGAAGTGAAGGCTTTTGGTGCTACGGAAGCAGAGTGGTGGGATAACCTGGTGGAAGAGATGGTGTATAGTGGGTTGGATTATGTAGCTCCCAACTGCCGTGGACGTTTACCGAAGGCAGATACCGACCCTGCTTATGAAAGAGATCATGGTGACCCTGTTCATATAAAGGAATTCATCGCTGCTTTACAACGCCGGAATGAAGAAAGTCTGAAGATTGCCATCTTCGATGACTGTCCGGCTTCCTGGGCTGCCGCCCGTAATTTTGACTTGTATCAGACTTACGCTACAGTGATCAGTGCCGAGACTCAGCAAAATAAGGGGCTGACGGATGAAGAGGTCATGTATCCGTTAGACAACTTGGACGATATATATAAGTATATATGGGATTACAATATAAAATTGGCTTTCGATCACTTTTATGGCGAGAATAAAGCCAATAACAAGTATCTTCTTCGTATCGATGGCAAGCCTGTACTGTTCCTGTGGAGTATCAACGGTTTCCTTAATGTAGACTATGCCGCATTAGGCAACAAGAAAATAGATTGCAAGGGTAAACTAAAAGCCATCCTGGACAAGATTCATGCTGACTTCAAGACTGCTTACGGCGAAGACCTTTTTATTTGTGCCGACAGGGCTTTCCAAGACCGGGACAAAGAGGTGAACGAATCAGTAGTAGAGTCGCTGAACGATTGGTTCATTGCTGCTGAACATGCTGCTAACCGCAGTTCCTGGACCGTACGTAGTTTTAATGGGAAAACAGTAGGAGTGGCTGTACCGGCTTTCTATACCAATGATAAATCGGGAACCCGGATGTTCTTCGATGCTGATCATGGAAAGCGTTTGACTGACGCTTTGGATGATATGGTTGCGAAGAATACTGATCTGGTTTTCCTGGAAGGTTTTACTGATATGGCCGAAAACGCATCTTATTGGAGAAGCACTGATAACACTTTCTATGATTTTCCTAACCAACGTCTGAATATTCTGCGTAAATACAGCAGTAACAAGGCATGGCCCGAATCATTGCGGATAGAGATGGAAGCTTGTGATAAATTCTTTGATATCTCTAAAAACAATAGTGGTAATCAATACCGTACCGGAGATCTGGATGTTGCAAAGGTGGCTAATGTGGCTTCGGATAAGAACACCGAATGGTATGTTACCCATACAGAGCCCGGTGAATGGCTGGAATGGAAAGAATTGCCTTATGCTGCCGGAAACGTGACAATTAAGGTGTGTTATGCTGCCAAGGCAGATGCTAAGATTCGTTTCGATTTTGGCGAAGGTACACAGAGAAGACAAGGTCCTGTCGTAGAACTTCCTGCTACCGGAGGCGAATGGACCACTGTGGATGCTTTCACTATGAAATGCGATGTAAACGGTTGGCGGCGGACTTTGCTGAACATTGTGGCTGGTCAACCTGATTTGAATTACTTCACAATAACTGTAGAAAAATGAAAATAACTAATTTATTAATTGTAAACTTAAGCTAATATGGAGAAACTTTATCTGAAAAGAAGCTGGAGGATAGGGACATGCCTGATGGTATTGCTCACATTCTTTGCATTTTCGCTTTCAGCGCAAAACCGAAAGGTCACTGGAGTCGTTGTCGACGAGTTTGGTGATCCACTTCCAGGTGCTAATATTACGGTGGTTGGAAACCAAAGTTTAGCTACTGCGACAAATATGGAAGGGCAATTTACCTTAAACAATGTACCGAAAGACGCCATATTGAATGTAAGATTCATAGGCTATGCCGTGCAGACCGTCAGACTGGCTACCTTGAAAAACAATGACCTGTTGCGCATTGTTCTGAGGGAAGATGTCAAAGAACTGAAGGACGTCGTTGTGACAGCATTGGGTATCAGCCGTGAGTCGAAATCATTGGGATATGCCCGTCAGTCCATTGACACGGAATCTCTGTTGGATACACGTGACCCGAACTTGTTGAATAGTTTGAGTGGTAAGGTTTCGGGTGTCAACTTTATTTCGAATGGCGGTCCGTTGTCTTCTACTCGTGTGGAAATTCGTGGTAATAACTCTTTGACGGGAAACAATCAGCCGTTGTACGTAATTGATGGTGTACCCATCATGAATCCGATGGGTGAAGACGGGGATTTGGACTATGGTAACCCTGCGTCAGCAATCAGCCCGGACGATATTGAATCGATAGAAGTGTTGAAAGGCGCCAATGCAGCTGCTTTGTATGGATCAGATGCTGCCAATGGTGTTATTCTGATCACTACCCGTAAGGCTACGAAGAAATCCGGACTCGGTGTTTCTTATGGCTACAACATGCAGTTTACTTTCCTGCGTGAATTCCCGGCTTATCAGAATGTTTACGGTTCGGCCAGTCTTCCGGCTGTCGGTGTGGGTGACGGATTCAACTATTATGGTTCCAACTCGAAGAACGGCTATGCTTATGACCCTAGTCTGCCTTATGGTATTTTTGTATTTAACTGGGCGAATCCGAATCAACGCTCATGGGGGCTGCCGATGTTAGGCTTTGATCTGGTGGGACGTAATAATCAGATACGCTCTTATGTACCTAATAAAGACGGTATTACGGATATGTACGAAATGGGTGTAGCCATGACTCATAGTGTTTCAGTCAATAAGGTGTTCAATGGGGCAGGTATCCGTTTCAACTATACGGGTATCGACTACGACGGAATGCTGAAGAACTTTGATAACATGAAGCGTCACACATTTGACCTGCGTGTGAATATGGATTTGGCTAAATGGCTGTCCAGTGAAATCTCCGTTAACTATCAGTTGGAAACTGCCGATAACCGTGATTATAAAGGTGACAGTAACCGTAACCCGATGCGTGCTATCATGAATATGCCACGTGACGTCGTCATGGAGGAATTACTGCCGTGGAAGCGCGAGTCAGGTGAAGCCTTTACACGAGGTAACGGATTCTACAATCCTTATTGGTTGCTGAACGAAATCAGCAATGGGGATGGCCGCAATAACTTCCGTGGTAACCTGACTCTTAATATCAAACCGATTCAGGGGATGAATATTCGTTTACGTGCCAGTGTGGAAAAGGCAAACAAGAATGGCTGGAAGTTCGATAATTACTATACCATGTGGGATATTGACGGACAGTACGAAACGTTCCGTGAAGCCTCCAACAACTACAACTATGAAGGGGTAATTTCTTACAACCGCAATATCAAGAAGATCAGCCTCAGCGCCAATCTGGGTACTTCTATGCAGAAGAATGACTGGTACAAGCTCAGGAGTCAGGTTTCTCAATTGGCGGCTCCGGATGTGAAGTCATTGTCCAACAATGCTTCTATGTTGAGTGGAACGGAAAGTGTGAATGCAAAAGAGAAACAGTCCGTATTCGGTATGTTGTCTTTGGGATATCATGGTTTGTTTCTCGATGGAACTTTCCGTAACGACTGGTCAAGTTCTTTGCCGAAAGCTAATAATTCTTACTTCTATGCTTCCGGTAGTGCCAGTGCTGTATTAACGGAAATCTTCCCCAAACTGAAGAGCAAGACTTTGTCATTTGCCAAGTTGCGTGGATCGATTGCCCGTGTAGGTAATGATGCCGGTTTCGACCGCTTGATTAACAGCTACAGTTATGGTGGTCTGTTCCGTAATGACATGGCGTGGTTCCAAGGTGACGCTGTACGTAAAAATCCGAACTTGAAACCGGAAACAACTATTTCGAAGGAAATCGGTGCGGAGGTTCGTTTACTGGACGGACGTCTGACGGCAGATGTTACTTACTATGACAAGTACACTCGTGATCAGATTGTGGAGTCAGAACTTTCTTATTTGTCCAATTACCAGCGTGTCATTATCAACTCCGGTAAAATATCCAACAAAGGTTGGGAAATCTCCGTGAGCGGTGTACCGGTGAAGGTAAAGAACTTCGAGTGGAAAACCATTTTCAACTGGTCAAAGAATAATTCCATGGTAGAGTCATTGCCCGAAGGTATCGATAAGATACAGATTGGCAGCGGTGTGTACAACGTGAAATCTTATGCGGAAGTAGGCAAGCCTTATGGCGCTATCTATGCGAAGACATTTAAGCGTGATGCCGAAGGATACATCCTTTGCCAGCTCGACGGTTCTCCGAAAGAAGGACAGGACTATGAATATTTAGGCTGTGTACAAGCTGATTGGCGAGGTGGCTGGAATAACGTGTTCCGTTTGGGCAATTTCTCCTTCTCTGTCATGTTCGACTTCCAGAAAGGTGGTAAGTTCTTCTCTCAGACATCGATCCAGAGTTCTGTAGACGGACAATCCGTTAAATCATTGGAAGGTCGTGACGCGGATTTCTTCTCCAGAAAGATTTTGGGTGAATCGGACGAAGAACGCTATGGCTTCATGCGTCCTCAAAACGCTAACACACCGACTGCGAACGGACAGGTTTATCCTGACTGGGGACGTCCTAAAGGGGTAGTTCTTCCTAATTGTCGTTATGACGAAGACGTAGAAGGTCTGGCAGGACAACAGGTATTGGGTTATTGTACTCCCGAACGCTATTGGATGCACTATACCTCCCGTGATATTTCCCGTTTCATCTATGATGCTTCTTATGTGAAGTTGCGTGAAATCACTGTCAGCTACGATTTACCGAAAAAATGGCTGAGAAAGACTCCGTTCCAGACTTTCCGTGTGGCGGCTGTCGGACGAAACATTGCTACCTTGTTTGCCAATACACCGCACGGACTGGACCCGCAGGCAACAAGTACGACAGGAAATGCACAAGGTTTCGAACGTGGTTTCAACCTGCCTTCCGCAACCTATGGATTTGATATTAAAGTTTCTTTTTAAATTCGTAAAGCATGAAATTGAAAAACAAAATATTACCGTTACTCCTGCTGGCATCAACTGCTGTGGGGTGTACGGACGGTTTCGAAACCATCAACTCGGACCCGAACAAATTGTATGAGGTTAACCTGCAGAGTATTTTCCCCGGTACGGTTTACAAAACAATGAATGCGATCAGTGAATTGAATAATAACCGTATGTGGAGTTATTCACGTTACATTACCAACGTCGCTTTCCAGACACCATGGAACGAAAGGGGAGACGGATTCTACCGTAAGTTTTATGTAGAGATTCTGCGCGATTTGGAAGATCTGGCAAAAGCATACGATAATGGCTCTTTACCTAATAGTCTGGCGGTAGTCAAGACATGGAAAGCATTTACCTATTACCAGTTACTATCGCTCTATGGTCCGGTCGGATTGAGTCAGGCCGGTATGGACGGAGGAACGGACAAGCGTATCTTTGATTATGATTCGGAAGCCGATGCTTATTATTCCATTTTGGGATGGCTGGATCAGGCGGTTGATGCATTCGACGAATCATCCACTGATAAAATTTTGAAAGACCCTGTTTATAACGGAGATGTACAGAAATGGCGTAAACTGGCTAATACATTGCGTCTGGAGATAGCCATGAACATTCAGAATATCAGCGAAGAGAAAGCACGCGAATATGCTGCGAAGTCTATGGGACACGAAGAATGGCTGTTCAGTTCTCTGGATGATGCGTTTGCTCCTAAATACGGAACGGTGATCGACAAAGACTGTTCCTGGTATTACACTCGTTTGTACAAAGAAGAAATTCAGACGAAAGCAAACTGGGGGCTGATACCTTCCATGAACGAGTATTTCGCCATTTACCTGTTCTCGTATAATGATCCGCGTATGAAGACTTATTTTGACGGATCTAATGTTTACTGGCCCGAACGCCAGCCTTATCGTATGACGGACGTGCTGACCCGTTCACACGACTGTGATGTGAGCAATTGTTCAGCCAGCGACCAGCAGGAACACCTGCAGTGGATGATAGACGGATATGAAGTGCGTGATTCGTTACGTGTACGTTACTCCATTCCTTATGTGCCTACACCGGACAATCCGGGTGCCCGCACACCGTTCGGCTGGAGAAGACCGATCGACCCGACCGACCCGAATGGTACAAGGGAAATCCCCGATCCGTTGTCAATGAACGAAGACAACAGATGCTACATCAACCCGAGATATTATGCAATGGACGCTACGATGCCTTTGCTGCGTTGGGCAGATGCTTGTTTCCTCTGTGCTGAGGCGAAGGTGAAGTTTAACCTGGGATCTAAAGATGCACAGACCTATTATGAAGAAGGAATCCGTGCTTCATTTGAAGAGAACGGTTTGACAGCTTCTTTGACTGCCTACATGGCTCAGGAAGGAGTTGCATGGGGAACCAGCCATAAAGGCTTCTATGATACCCGTAAACTGATGACTGCCGACATCAACGGAGCAAATGGCGTGGAAGGACAGTTGGAACAAATCTACAAGCAGCGCTGGTTTGCCGACTTCCTTGATGGTATGTCTGCTTGGCGCATGGAACGCCGTACACGTGCATTGAACCTTCCGCCCTTGTTCCTGAACGGATCTCAGGCTTATGAAGAAGGAGGAAATATGTACTACGGCTGGCCCGAACGCCTTTACTTCCCGGATGCGGAACGTCAGACGAATGCAGAGGCTTATTACAGAGCTATCGATTTGTTGCAGAAGAATAGTCCGAAGCCTAATGCTGCCCGTTGGGGAGACAATATTTTCACGATGCTTCAGTTTGCAAAACCTGTGCCCAATCAGGAAGAAATGATAGCCGGATGGGAGAATAGTGATTATGTACAGTTCAATATGGATTTCCAGGCTAAGAAATACGGACAGACTTATGAAGAGTTTTTGAAGAATGCCCGCGAACTGACCGGTATCAAGGATGCCGAAGAGGCTTTGGACAAAGCATACCACTTCTTGATAGAAGCTACACTTTTAGTTTATAAGGTAGAAAAGTAGTAATTAAGTAATGACTGAAATATGAAAAAGTATAAGATTTTTAATAAGATAGGCCTTGCAATCTGCCTGACGTTGGGACTGGTGGCCGGATCGGCTTGTTCACCCACAGATGACGGTCCTTCCATCGATGATCATTTCTTGAATTATGAGATTCCGCAAATCAGGCCGAGCAGTGATATTCCGGTAGGGGCCATTTATTGGAACCTGGGTAGTGCAGGCATGGATGAAAAGAAGTATGCACGGTTGATTGGTGAATATAACCAGAGTGGACAGTATCCGCAGCTTTGTCCGAATGTGCGTCCGGTACTGGGACGTTATTCGATGGATATCAATAAGCCCGAAACGGCTGACTTGATTCAGCAGCACCTTACGTGGTCGAATAATGCCGGTATCAATTTCCTTATATTGCCGAACATTGGTCTGGACACCAGTAAGGGAGATTTGCTGAATGAAGGTAACGTGAACTTCGTGAACTATATGGCGGGGCTGAACCCCAATTCGGAAGGTATCAATTGGGGAGGCTTGCGTTATGTGGTTTCTATGGATATGAACAACTTTGCAAACGGACTCAATAACACTTCCATGATAGAAGATGATGCTGACGAGAATGGGGTGTCTGCACGTTGTGAACAACTTTATAGCTTTTTTGTCAGCTTGACAAGCCGTTTCTGTACGAACAACGACCTTTACTATACTGTAGACGGCAAACCGATGATTGTTGTTTGGAATGCTGACAAGTTGTATGCACGTGACTCAGAGAAACTCTATGCTACCATTCGTGAAAGAGTGCGTGAGAATGTGAAAGACGGAAATGGCAATGGATTGGAAATCTATATTTTAGCACGTCAGGAACGTTGGACACCTCCTGCACGCTGGCATAATTTCTTCCTGAGCGGTAAAGTGGATGCTGTGTATATGGATAATATGTACAACCAGACCGACTGGTTCCGTCCTACCTGCTATCCGCAGTGTATTGACCAGAACTTTAAGTATAACCGCGAATATGAATGGGCCAATTATGGAGTAGACTTCGTTCCTACCGTTTCACCTTCGTTCAATCAGTGGATAGATGGTGATGGAACTCAGTTCTATAACTTCCCGGTGGTATTTAAGGATGAAGACCTGTTCCGTAAGATGTGTAACGTTGCCAAGATGAACTTAGGAAAGCGTCCGATGGTTATCATCGACTCTTTCAACCGTTGGAATGTGGATCAGGCTATCGAACCGACTGACCCGAATTACGGGAATGGATACGGTATGAAATACCTCAATATTGTAAAAGAAGAATTTAAAGTGAAGTAAACATGAAAGCGATAAATTTTATCAATTGGAAATATATCGGCTTGGCCGGATGCTTGGTGATGTCATTGCTTGCTGCGTGTAGCGACGATGAAACGGCATCGGAAGTGGTGACGCCGCTCGAGTCTAAACTGGAGATCGTGAACGAATCGTCCACCTTCAGTTTCTCTTCAGCGGGAAATTCCGCTCAGGTGCTGACATTCAATGCCAATCAGAATTGGTATATCGTATTGGATGATTCGGAAGGTGTGGATAATAGCTGGGTGGTATTGTTTGAACGCGAGGGAGCAGCCGGAGAAGGTAACAAAGTGTGGGTGGCTGCCGCAGAAAATGTGGAGCCGGATGCGCGCCGTGCTAATTTTTCTCTAGTCTCCGGTGAGTTCAAGTATGATTTCGTTATCTATCAGGCACAGAAGGATGCTGTTGTAATCACCGACCCGAAGGCATACGAAAATCTGGATGCCGGCGAACACATCATTTCCGTGGAGTTTGGTATCAATACAGGAGAATATAAAACAAGTTTCGTATATTCCGGTGACACAGGCTGGATCATGCCGACAGACGAACGTCCCGCAGGCGAACCGGAGACACGTGCGATGGAAAATCATACGTTGTACTTTAAGGTGCTGCCGAACGAGAAATTTGATATCCGTAGAGGTACCATTGAAATCTCTTCGAAAGATAATGATAATGTAAAGGCTACGATGAATATTTTCCAGACGGGTCTGCCTAAACCGGTGATTACAGTCGACAATAAAGAAATGTTCACTAACTTGGCATCGAAGGAAGATTCGATTCTCCTGAAATATAAGGCAACTAATACCAAGGGACCAAGGGATCTGACGATTGATATTGATAAGAACGATCAGGACTGGATTACGTTCAAGCCTGCCATAGACGCCAAAGGTGATTCTACTTTCCTCGTTTCTGTGAAAGAAAATACCGGTGGCGAACGTACGGCAACTATCGCGCTTTGTGCCGCTGCCGACAAGAAAGTGAGAGAAGAATTTACGGTAACTCAGGCTCAGGCAAGCGATGTGGAACTGGTTATTACCAACAAGAACGATTTCAGAACAAGCTTGGATAAACTGGGTAGTGCCGCTACCGTGAAGTATAGCGTACAGTCTACATTGACCGATCCGAAGAATGAGATTCTGGTAGATATTGTATATCCGGAAGAGAGCGGCTATACGGCAGAGAATGGTTGGCTGCACATGGCAAACAACTCGATGCCCGAACGTGTCATCTTCACGTATGATGTGAATAAGGTGCTGAGAGAACGTCAGGCTACCGTTTACATTTATCGTAAGGGGTATGAAAACAAGAAAGATTATATGGTTGTCCGTCAGGCTGCGGCCACTCAGATTGAAATACCGGCTCCGGGAGGCTTGACGAATCTGTTGCAAAGCATGATTGATGACGAAATTTATAAAGACTGGGAATCTATCACTAGTCTGGAATTGAAGGGAAGACTCAACGATACTGATTTGAACTTGCTGAAGAACATGATGACAGCGGGTAAGGGTTACAATCTGAAGAACCTGGATATGACGGCAGTAGAGAATGAGACGCTGAAGAACGGAGTATTTAACGGTTGTAACCTTCTGGAGAATATAACATTCCCGATGGGATTGCAATACGTACCGAGAGAAGCTTGTCGTAACTGCTCCAAGCTGAGAACGGTAGTTGTGAACGAAGGTCCGACTTATATCGGTCGCCATGCCTTTGGTAATTCGATGGTGAGCGAAGCTTGGTTCCCGAGTACTATGACCTATGTTTACGGATATGTCTTCGATAATGTTACAGCTCTGAAGACTTTGCACTTGAAATCATTGCCATTCCAATGTAAAGAAGTAGCTCGTAGTGATGCTGACGAAGGTGCTACCCAGCCGACAACTTGGTGTACCGTCTTTAAGACATGGCCGAGCACGGTGTATGTACCGATGGAATATCTGGAATACTACAAGAATCCGGACCCGAAACACGTGGTTTCCATGCATTTCCAGGACCTTCTGAATACATTGACATCCGAATCGGAAGAATGGACGAAGGGACCGAAGGTTCAGCAACCTTACTTGAAGTCTAATTCGGCATTGAAGAGTAACTTTACTTGGGGATCATCTGCCACTACTATAATGGGAGAAACTGAATGATATAGAGCCAGGTAGATATACTGTATAAGAGCCGGACTATCACTCGGCGGGAAAATTCCCGCCATTGGTAGTCCGCTCTTTTTTTGAATTACCCCTAAAAATTAGGTGTGGGTTTCTTGTCGGTTCGTTCATCATTCTTCATTCTTCATTTAAAACTTACTCATAATGATTAAAACTGATGTTTTATTGTCATCTGTCAGTTTTTCACATATAACAATCTCATAATAAACAGATTATCTCCTGACAATACACCCTGATAATACGGCTGACAATAGCAATCGTCCATTCTATTGTCAGCCGTATCATACTGTTATTCCAGCTTGACTATTTGATAAAGAGTCCCTTTGTAAGTATGCTTGGAGGGCAGAGAAAGCATAGCGGACGAGGAGTAGAAGGTATGCTTTGCTCGTGCCACCCCTTTGGCATGCTTGTGCCACGCCTTTGGCACGACTGTGCCATCGCAGTGGCACAACTGTGCCAAGCACTTTGCACAACCGTTTCAGAGGTTTGGCACAATCATTTCCGTAGGTGGCACAACCGTTCTGATAGCTTGTCACAAACCGTATGTATACTTGAACGGGAAACAACGAAAGGAGAAGTGTTGGTGACAGTGTGAAATGAAGGCTCTTCTCGCACACAAAAGAGGAGATTCTTCCTCCTTACAGTCGTCTGAATGACATAGCCGACCATTTCTCATTGGCATTCGTCTGAATGACAGAGCCAAATGATGGCAAAAAAATATATTGATACACTTTAATGTGAGATATATCGGAAACTTCCCTCACTCCATAAGCTGACAGTAAAATGGAACTTTTGCTATTGTCAGCTTATTGTCAGGGCTTATTGTCATGTGGTAATCTGTTTATTATTAGATTATTATATATGAAAAGCTGACAGATGACAATAGAAATCGATATTTAATCATTATGTAGAAAATGCGGGAAAATTATTTCTCCGGTCATTTCCTGTTTATATTTGAAAAATAGTATCTTTGCAGTGACTATCATTTTTTCACTAAGACGCAGGGAATCCTGCTTTTGACGAGTTGCAGGCATTTTTGCCTGTGGCTCTTCTCATAGGCGGTTTCGTACCCCCGTGGGGAGTATATAATGTACCTCCAGCGTCTTAGTGATGTGATAGTCAACGGGAAAGGCGAAACCGTTCTTTTTTTGCCCCTTTATTAATACTTTTATCTTATGGAAACTGAAAACGCTTTGACTATCGCGGAAGAAAGTCTCAATGAACTCTTTTTTGAAGAAGAAGCCCGTCTTTGGGCAGAGGTATACGGCAAGCAATCTGATAAGCCGGACCTTGAATCTCTTCAACGCATGTTGGAGAATATGAACCATTTGCTGCTTAGTTTAGAACTTCCGTGGGAACGCTTTATCCCTATCCTGTACCGAAGTTTTGCTCTTTACATGCGTCATCCGGACGAAAATACCAATAACCGGAAAACTTATCAGCTTTCTGCCCAACTCATGGACGCTGTTGTCTTTCTGTCGAAGAATACGAGCTTCATTCATTCTGTGCACCTTTTCTGTAACGTGCAGATTGCTGCGTTTAAAAAGCTACAGGATAAAGAAGCAGAAGTGAACTCAATTTAAATAAAGGATCAGGCACGGATGACGCGGAT
>ENA-OPBE01000616-OPBE01000616.1-human-gut-metagenome-genome-assembly--contig:-NODE-616-length-34623-cov-4.430919_pt1 | contig 34623 bp, 40 predicted proteins | sample MGYA00241066_ERZ501448 | MGnify/ENA primary metagenome ERZ501448 (study PRJEB25962, sample SAMEA2042585) | human gut metagenome | biome: human gut; feature: human-associated habitat; material: faeces...
CATTAAATATATTTAATGTAACAAATGAAGAAGATGTTTTAAAAATTATTAATTAGAATAAAAAAAGATTTCAACTGTTATAAAATAGTGAAATCTTTTTATATGATTATTTATTTTGAAGGAACTAATAATTGAATTGATTTTTGTAAGTTATGTACATCAATAGGAAGATGGGTTCCTTCTTCACCATCTATATCCATTGTGAGATCTTGATCACAAGTAATGTGAATATGTTGTCCTTGAACATAGTGAATAAAAGGACTTTTATCATGTTTACCAAAACGATAATCTTTAATCAAAGCAATTAAATCCGTAACAGAACATCTTTTTACAATAACAAGATCGAGTTTTCCATCATTAATATCCGCAAAAGGAATGATACCATCAAAGCCACCGACACGATTGGTATTTGTGATGGCAAATATGTAAGCATCTTCTTCAAAACTTTCATCATCAACCGTTACATTAAGATGTAGATTTGTAGATAACTGTTGAGGGAGTTGGGTCATGCCTTTAAAATAATAAGCTAATGGACCAAACTTTTTCTTTTCTTCTTTTGATACCACAAAAGAAATATCTGAAAACATTCCTGCAGCAGCAACATTAATGAAATATTGATTATTAATTTTTCCTACATCACTCGAAATAACATTAAAGTTTTTAATCATTTCTACAATCCCATTTACTGAATTTGGAATATTTAAATAATTTGCAAAGTCATTTACTGTGCCTGCCGCTAATATGCATAATGGTATTTTTTTATGACTATCTACCATTCCTGAAATAACCTCGTTTAAAGTACCATCACCACCAACAGACATGATAAAATCATATTGATTCTCATCACAATCTCTTGCTTTATAATAAGCATCATCTTTTTTCTTTGTATAAAATATTTCAAAATGTTCTACAATGTTTTGTAAAGTTAGTTGACCGATAATACGATCAAGTTTATTTTGAATAATATGTTTTCCAGATGATGGATTGATAATAATAAGACATCGTTTCATACACTTTACCTCACTTGTTTAAAATAGACTATATTTATTTTAAAACAATTGAAAAAGATATACAATTATTGTTTCAATGATTATAATAAAAAAGAATAAATAAAGGAGTAAACTATGGCAAAATTTTATGCAGTTAAAGAAGGAAGAAAGTCAGGAATTTATCATACTTGGGATGAATGTAAAGAACAAGTCAATGGTTATTCGGGAGCTGTTTATAAATCATTTACAACTGAAGAGGAAGCAAAAGTATTTATAGGAAAAGAAGTAAAGAAAGCAAGTGATGATTTAGGATTACTTGCCTATGTTGATGGAAGTTTTAACATAAAAACGAAAGAATATGGATATGGTTGTGTTTTAATTGAAGGACAACAGGTTATCAAACAGTTATTAGGTAAGGAAAGTCAACCAGAATATGCTTCTATGAGAAATGTTTCAGGGGAAATACTAGGATGTTTAAAAGCTATTCAATATGCAATCGATCATCATTATGAAGCTATTTGTATTTACTATGATTATGAAGGTATTGAAAAGTGGGCAACAGGTTTATGGAAAGCAAATAAGGAACAAACGCAAAACTATGTAAAAACCATACAGGCAATGAAGAAAAATATTGATATCTATTTTCAAAAAGTTTTAGCACATAGTGGCGATTATTATAATGAAGTAGCCGATGGACTTGCAAAAAAAGCTGTGGGTATAAAAAAATAAAGCTTTGATTTAAGCTTTATTTCTCTTTGTAATAATAAAACAAATAATAATATAAACAACAAGAACGATTGGTAAGATCCATAAGAAATTACTAAAAATATATTTAGCGTCTCCAGACCAACACCCGAACCATTCACCGCATTTTTTAATAAGAATAGAAAGTGCATATGATAAAGTTCCACATCCAACAACACTTAATAAGACTTTCATGATTTTATTAAAAATCTCTTTAAATAAAATAAGAGAGATAAAACATACTCCAGCAACAAATACATTAATGACAAAATGCATATTATTTCCTCCTTATAAATACTTTAATAAAATAGCACAAAATCAAAGGAAATGCAATAATACGTGTACTAATAGATGAATTATGATAAAATATTTTTGGAGGATTAAATTATGAAATTATTAACAGTATGTATACCTTGTTATAACTCAATCATGGAAATGCATAAAGCCATTAATTCATGTCTTTTAATGAAAGATGAAGTAGAAGTATTAATTGTCGATCGTCATTCACATGACGAAACATTACAAGTAGCTAAAGAATATGAAGAAGCTTATCCTGAAACTGTAAAAGTTATTACAACAAGGGAAGATGTTCCTTTTTTAAAAATAGCTCTAGAACATAGTGAGGGCCTTTATTTCAAAATACTTCAATGCTTTGATTATTTAGATCAACCTTCACTCGTAAGTGTTATTGAAACGATTCGTGACTTTATTCGAATTCAAGCTAATTTAGATGTGCTTGTTACTGATTATAAATATGTTATTCCCCAAGAAAAAGAAAAACGTGTCTCTTATAAAAATGTTTTTCCAATGGAAACAATTTTTGAATGGCATAATATTAAAGCATTTCATAAACATTTTCAAATTGATTTAGGTTCAGTCATTATTAAAACAAGTACTTTAAAAAAGATAAATACAGATGAAGAAAATATTTTTTATAATGAATTAACAGTTTATGGAACAATTCCTTATATTAAATCAATGTATTATTTAAATGTTCCTTTCCGTTGTTATGGAACACGTCGAAAAATTCATATTTCTAAATCAAATAGTTATGTTGATTTAATGAAAAGCTTATGGGATTTATATGATGTTTATTCTTTAAAGAGCCGAAGACAAAGAAGTTATGTTATTGAATATTTATCTAAGGTATATGTTATTACTGTTTATTTGTTATTAAGATCAAATCAAAAGGAACAAATTGAACTTTTAAATGCACATTTAGGATTTAATGATCCTAAATTATATAAAGCACTCACAAAGCGTGTTTATGGTTTTTTAATTAGTAGTAGTAATGAAAAGCTTTATGGTATGCTTATTAAAGTCTTTGAAAAAGTTTATCAATTAGAAATAGAAGAATAAGATGAAAAAGAAATTTTTATTTATGATTCCTCTTTGTTTATTTATCATTGATTACTTTTTGATTAAATATCAAGTCATTCAACCAATAGATTGGTTCATTTATCATTTGGTTCAAAATTTAAAATGTGATTTTATGACATCCTTTTTTAAACTTTGTTCAACCCTTGGAAGTACTTGGTTTTATGTAATTCTTGTTTTAACTTTAGTGATTCTAAAAAATAAAAAAGATATTTGGGTAGGAATTCACTTGTTAATTATTCAAGGAATGAATCGTATAATTAAAGCTTTGGTTAAAAGACCAAGACCACCTCAAATATATCATTTAGTTAAAGAAACAAACTATAGTTTCCCAAGTGGTCATAGTATGTCAGCAATGATTGGTTATGGATTATTAGTTCTTGAAGTTCAAAAAAGCTCTCTAAAATATAAAAAAGTAATAGAAATATTTTTAATGATGATGATTTTTTTAATAGGATTAAGTCGTATCTATTTAGGTGTACATTATTTTTCTGATGTTATAGGTGGCTTTTTGTTGTCTTTAAGCTATTTATTATTTATTTATTATAATACCTCACTTTATACATAGAATGTGTAAAGGAGGTTTTTTTATTGGATATTGATATCATTAGTAGTTTATATCATTATGGTTTGACCATTATAAAATATGAACAAGATTATTGTTTAGTAGATTTAAAGACTCAAGAAGTTTATGAAAAAATGAGTATTTATTATATAAGAAGATTATTAAGAAGTTGGAATAAGCATCGTAAAAATATAGAGAATGTGATATAATGGAAAAAAGTTTGAGGTGGTTTAAAATGAGGACAGTAAAGAATTATGTAGGAATTATTTTGTGTGCGTGTGTTATTATTTTTATTTATAAAACATTTGATATTTCATTATTTTCCAATATTTTATCAGCTTTTATTCCTTTGATTGTAGGAGCAATACTTGCTTATTTTTTACAACCATTGGTTTATAAATTTGAAATGTTTTTAGACTCTTTTCAAAATAAAAAGCTTATTAAATATAGTCATACAATTTCTTCTATTTTTGTTTTTGTTGTCTTTGTTTTAATTATTGTTGTTTTAATGATTGCAATCATTCCAGCACTTGTCAATTATGTTGTCAATATTGCGGATAATTTAACCTTGTATATTAAAAACTTTGAAAAAACATTGGAAACTTATTTAGGAAGTAATCTTGCCAGTGAAGTTATCATTAAGATAGATGAAATGGTTGTTAAATATGTTAATTCAATTGAAGCTATTGATCCTATTACGACACTTGGGACTCTTTTTAAAGCAGGAAGTACGATTATTACAGCTGTTTTAGGTTTGATTTTTACACCTTATGTTTTAATTGAAGCAAAAAGGCTTGTAAGTATCTTTGATCGCTTATGTTCACTTTTTATGTCAAAAGAAAAAATACAACTTATTCATGATTATGCAGTACGCTCACATCAAATCTTTGGACAATTTATTTATGGAAAATTCTTAGATTCGTTAATTATTGGAATTATCGCATTTATTGGACTCGCTATTTTAAAAGTAAAATTCTTCCCAATTCTTGCTGTCTTTATTTTGATTACGAATATGATTCCTTACTTTGGACCATTTATCGGTGGGTTTCCTGCTGTTCTTGTAGCCTTGATGACAGGAGATTTATTCCATGCTTTAGCAGTCTTAGTTTTTGTCTTTGCTTTACAACAATTTGATGGTTTATTCTTAGGGCCAAAGATTTTAGGAGATGTTGTTGGTATTTCACCATTTTGGGTTTTACTTTCTATTACCGTCTTTGGACATTTCTTTGGCTTTATTGGAATGTTCATTGGAGTACCAATGATTTGTGTCATTCGTATGCTTTTTAATGATATCATTGACTTTCGTAATAAAATGAAAGAATTAGATACATAGATTGTATTTTAAATAAATATTTGTTAGGATAATAGAGGCTTTGTCCTCGTAGCATAGCTGGATAATGCAATCGCCTCCTAAGCGATAGATCGGGTGTTCGAATCACCTCGAGGACGCCAATATGATTAAAAAGTCTTGATTTTCTAAGACTTTTTTATTAATTGAAATTTGGCAATAGAAGTGAAAATAATAAATAAAAGGTGATAGAAAGAAATGTGTCATGTAGATGATTGTTTAAATAGTTCAATTAATTACAATAGATGAGGTTGAATATGATAATAGGTTTTTTATTTACTATAAAGGGTGCATTTAATATATTGAAGGGGTTAAACTATTTTATTTTCAAAGATAATTTTAAAATGATTCCTATGGAATTAACATCTGTATATAAATCACCTGTTAGTGTTCATGAAATTACGTATATATATTGTTATCAATCTATTCATCAAGGAACGAATGTAAAATATAAAACCAAAGGACATGATTATAAAAAAGAAGTAGGAGATATTGATTTCTTTTATTATGATGAAAGATTGCATATTGTTTATGAAGATGAAGAATATGTTATTTCTTATATGATTTTAGGAATATTTTTATTTTTATTTGGATTAAGAATAATTTTTTTGTACATATAAAAGAGGATATGATATTCATTAAGATTTGATGCAAAAAAAGATTGTAGGACAGTATCTACAATCTTTTTTGTTCTAGTATTAGAACAAAACTCCTAACGTTTATGTTTGTGTTCTGATATCAGAACACAAAATGTTATTCAAAAGCTTTTGTTCTGTAATGAGAACATGAAATAATATGACATTTGTTGATTTTATTTATACACAAATATGATAAAATAAAGTCACAAGGGGGATTTGTATGGAAAAAGAATTGAACTGGACAGTCATAGGAACAGGTGTGATTGCTAACGAAATGGCACAAGCTTTACAAAAGATGGGTAAAACACTTTATGGAGTTGCCAATAGAACACAAGCAAAGGCTATTGATTTTGCAAAGAAGTATGGTGTTAAAAAAGTCTATGATGAAATTGATGAAGTGTTTGATGATGAAAATGTTGATATTATTTATTTGGCAACATCACATAATACGCATTATCAATTTATGAAAAAGGCGTTAGAACATGGAAAGCATTTATTCGTAGAAAAATCAATTACGTTAAATAGTCGTGAATTAGATGAAATGATGGCACTTGCTAAAGAGAAAAATTTAATTCTTGCAGAAGCCATGACCATTTGGCATATGCCAATCTATAAAGAATTATGGAAAATTGTGCAAAGCGGTGAACTTGGTAAAATGCAAATCATGACAGTAAACTTTGGAAGTTTTAAAGAATATGATATGAATAATCGTTTCTTTAATATGAATCTTGCTGGTGGAGCTTTATTAGATATTGGAGTTTATGCTCTTTCTGCAGTACGTAGCTTTATGTCTAAACAGCCAAATGAAATAGTAAGTCAAGTGAGGTTTGCACCTACAGGCTCTGATGAACAAGCAACGATTTTGCTTAAAAATGAAGATCAACAAATGGCAACGATTGCTTTATCAATGCATTCAAAACAACCTAAAAGAATTATGATTTCATTAGAAAAAGGGTATATTGAAGTTTATGAATTTCCTCGCGGACAAAAAGCAACGATTGTGGATGCTGTAACAGGAAAACAAACAGTTATTGAAAAAGGAAATACTGAAAATGCACTTTATTATGAAATGTGTGATATGGAAGAAGCTGTTAGAAATCAAGATGATTCACATTTAAATTTAGAGTATACAAAGGATGTCATGGATATTATGAGTCAACTTCGTAAAGAATGGAAAATGCAATATCCAGGAGAAAAATGGTAAGGACAAATTTTTTGTCCTTTTCTTTATGCAGTGATAAAATAAAGTAAATAAAGGAGGATCATTATGGATAAAGTATTAAAATTTTTAAAAGATGCAGAAACTTATTATTTAGCAACAGTAGAAGGTGATCAACCAAAAGTAAGACCTTTTGGAACAGCACATGTTTTTGAAGGAAAGCTTTATATTCAAACAGGAAAAGTCAAAGATGTTTCGAAACAACTTCATCAAAATCCTAAAGCAGAAATTTGTGCTTTTAAAAATGGAGAATGGTTACGAGTAAGTGGAAAATTAATCGAAGATGATCGTAATGAAGCAAGACAATCTATGTTAGATGCTTATCCAAGTTTACAAAAGATGTATAAAGCAGATGATGGCAATACGGAAGTTTTCTATTTTGAAAATGCTACAGCTATTTTTTCATCATTTACTCACGAACCACAAATTATTAAATTTTAATCATAAGTTACCTATTAAAGAAGCTTTTAATAGGTATTTTTTATATAAATAGACAAATAAGATAAATTGTCAATATATGGATAGATAAAGAGGATTATGCATTGTTGTTAATATTTCATTTAATATAATAAAATTAGATAAAAGAAAGGATGAAATATCGATGTTAAAGAATGAAAAAGGACAAGCAGTTGCACCAAAAACAGTCACAATGACAAAAAAAGATTTTGAAGATCAAGGAAACACCCGTGTTTATTGGCTAGGTGGCGCAGGAGCCATGATCAATGATCATGGAATAGTGATTATGATTGATCCCCTTTTAGAAGGCTTTGATATGCCCTTATTGATTGATATGCCAATTGATGTAAAAGATGTACCGCATGTTGATGCTATTTTAGTATCCCATGTAGATAACGACCACTATTCAAGACCAACGTGTAGAGATTTAAAAGATGTTTGTAAAGAATATCATACTTCTTATTATGTTGCTTCTTTAATGAAAGAAGAATGTGGTTTGGATGGAATTGGACATGATATTGGAGATCATATTCAAATTAATGATATTGATGTTGAACTTACACCTGCTGATCATGCTTGGCAAAACCAAGTCGCAAAATATAATTATCGTATATGGGAAGATCGTGAATATTGTGGTTTCTATGTAAAAACACCAACAAAAAAGATTTGGTATGTAGGAGATTCTAAATTGCTGAATTGTCAATTACATATGGACCCACCAGATGTAATGTTCTTTGACTTTGCGGATAATCCTGTGCACATTGGTTTAGAAAATGCTTATAAACTGGCTAATACTTATCCAAATACAAAACTTGTTTTAATTCATTGGGGAAGTGTTGATGCACCTGAAGCAAGTGCTTTTAATGGAAATCCACAAGATATTTTAGACAATGTCGTTAATCCTGAGAGAGTTGTTGTTTTAGCACCTGGTGAAGAATATGTTGTTGATTAAGAAGTAGAAATCATGAGCTACAGTGAAGTTAAAGATTTTAATTATGATGATTGTTTTAAACTTTGATGTTTAATTGCGAAAAACATGGTAAACAAAAAGAACTGATTGCGATTAGAATTTATATAGATGATTTTGTTATCTTTCAATATATTATGGAAGGTAGAGATGCAGGAAATATTCCATGGTTAGAACGTAAAGCCAATGCCGTTAAAAAGACAGGAATGTCTTCTATCGAAGCTTTTTATGCGACAAATGAAGGAAAATTTCCTAAATTAAAAGATGATCCAACAGTTGCTTTATATGGAGGAGGTTATTCATTATATAAAGATGAAAAAATCATTTGTATTGTAGGTGTTTCAGGAATGGCACATGAAGATGATGCAAAATTAGTAGAAGAAGCTGTTAAGGAATACTTAGAAACAAAATAAAGATATAATTGACGGAAGCAATGAAGATGGAACTAAGAGTATTAAAATATTTTTTAGTAATTGCTCGTGAAGAAAACTTTACGAAAGCCGCAAAACAATTACATATTACTCAACCGACTTTATCAAGGCAAATAGCTCAATTAGAGGATGAATTAGGGGTAACTTTATTTGAAAGAAATAATCATAAAATTGTTTTAAGTGAATATGGTATGATTCTAAAAAGAAGAGCACAAGAAATTATTTCTTTAGCGAATAAAACCAAACAAGATTTCTTATATAAAGATGAACATCTTGAAGGAACAATTTTTATTGGTTGTGGTGAATTTCAAGCAACGAAATGTCTAACAGATTGTATTGCCTCTTTTAGAAAAGAACATCCTCATATTAAATATGAACTCTATAGTGGTAATACGAATAATATTAAAGATAATATTGAAAGAGGCTTCATTGATTTAGGGTTGATGTCTTGTCCTATTGATCTTTCTAAATTTGAAAGTGTTGAAATGCCTTTAAAAGAAACATGGGGTGTCTTAGTAAAAAAAGATAGTCAACTTGCACTTAAAGAATTTATTGAACCTCAAGATTTAATTGATCTTCCAATTGTTACATCTATTGGCGATTATCAAGAAACAATTCTTAATCATTGGTTTGGTAAATATCAAGACCAAATGAACATTGTAGCAAGAGGAAATCTTATTTATAATGAAGCACTCTTTGTACAAAGTAATGTGGGTGTTGTTTTAGGTATTAAGTTAAATTATGATTATAAAGATTTATGCTTTATTCCTTTAAAACCATCACTTCATCAACAAACAGCACTTGCTTGGAAAAAGGAACAATTCTTTTCACCAGCAACAACTGCTTTTATTAAATATGCAAAAGAATATTTTAAGAGATGATAGAAATATCATCTTTTTCATATACAATTTTTTACTTTGAAATTTATTTCATGATATAATTATGATATGAAATGAAAAAGGAGGGCGTTTATGAACCCTATTGAACGTATATCTGTTTATTATGATCAATTCTCTACCGCAGAAAGAAAAACATGTAATCTTATTATAGAAGATCCACAAACGGTTATTGATAATCCTATTGCTGAAGCAGCAAAGATTTATGATGTATCAACATCTTCACTTTTAAGAGTAGCGAAACGTATGGAATATAAAGGATACAGTGAATTTCGTTATGCTTTAAAAGATTGGATAAAAGAAGATAAAAATACACATAATAGTTCAAATATCATACATATTATTGAATCTTATAAATCGAATCTCGATAAGATGTATTCATATATTGATGAAAAACAAATCATAGATTTTATATCTGAATTTCCAAATTCACGAGTATTTACAATTGGTATGGGGAATAGTTCTCTTCCCGCACAACAACTGACTTACTTTTTGTTTTCGACAGGACTTTGGTCAAGTACAATTATGGATTCAGTACAACTTAAGTATTTGGAAAATTGTTTATCAAAAGATGATTTATTGATTTTCTTTTCAGTAAGTGGTTCGGTTGGTAGTTATAAAGAAATTATTGAATACTGTAAAGAAAATAATATAAGGACTGCAATGGTTACAATGAATGATTCAGAGTATTTGAAAAAGAGCGTGACTTACTATTTTTTACTTCCTATGCTGTCTATATATAATCCAAATAATAATAAGAATTTTCATCGTATAGATAATCGTAGTATATTTAATATCTTTATTGAAATTCTTGTTTCATTTTATACACCACAATAAAAGGGGCTGTAACAAAATAAAATAAACAGCTAAAAATAGAAAAAGAACAATGAAACAGCAAAAACTGAAACATTGTTCTTTTTTGTTGTATAATTTATATATGGAAAACAAAATTCAACAACAAAATGATTATAACGCATTACAACTGTCTTTGCCAATAGATTTAGGTGTTAAAATTGATGAAGATGATATGGTTGTTTTTTTCCTAAAGGCACTAGAAGGAGTGAATTTGTCTAAATATTTTAAAAAAGGTAAGTGTCGAGAAAGAAAGGGATATGACAGATGTAAGCTTTTGAAGGCTGCACTTTTTGCCTATATGTTATGTGATAATGATTTGAGATCCATGGAATCATTATGCAGATATGATATTCGTTTCATGTACATAATGGGTGAAGAAAGACCCAGCTTCATGACTTTTGAAAGACTTTTAAAAGACTATCTCGTTAAGAATATTGATGAGATATTTTTTGAACTTTCAAATAGTATAGGTGCTTTAATGAAAATAAATAAAGAAATTCAGTACATAGATGGAACAAAACTGGAAGCAGATGCAGGAAAATATACATTTGTCTATAAAACAAGGATCATCAATGCAAGAAAAAAACTGTGGCAAAAAATAAGTGATTCAATAGCTGATATCAATAAAAACAGAGGATTGGGATTCAATCAAAATGATAAATACTGTGCTCAAGAAATAGGATATATCGTACAGTATCTTTTTGAAGTCATGAAAAAAGAAGAAATTGAGCCAGTATATGGTCGAGGAAAAAGAAAAACAGAAATTCAAAGAAGCTATGATGAATTTCTAAAATACTATGAAAAGCTTTTGGAATATGAATACTGGCTAGATATCATAGACGAAAGAAATAGCTGTTCAAAAACGGATCATGATGCAACGATGTGTGCAACAAAAATGGATTATTACTGTAATACGGGATTGAGCAGACCGTGTTATAATGCACAGATAGCAGTGAGTGATGGTGTTATTGTCAATGCAGAACTATATCAAAGACCTGCAGATTCAAAAACGTTCATCCCATTCATGGAAAGATATAATGCATATAACGGAGAATATCCAAAACATCCAATGGCAGATGCAGGATATGGAAGTTTTGAAAACTATATGTATTGTACAGATAAAAAAATGGAACTTGATATGAAATATTCAATGTATGCCAAGAAAAATGAACCAAAATATAAAAAAAACAACAAATATAATCCATTGTTGTGGGAAATGAATGAACAAGGGTATAAAGTATGTCCAAATGGATATGTGTTTAACCAATATGTAAACGAAAGATATAATGAAGACGGAAAATATTTAAGAATAATACAGTTATATGAAAACAAGGAAAAATGTGGAGGGTGTCAATTCAAAGAAAAATGTTTAAAAGGAAGAAAAGGACATAAAACAGTATCAAGAGATGTTGTTTTAAATGAATTCTATGCAGAAGTAGATAAGAACTTGTCAACGGAACAAGGAAAAGAAATGAAGAAACAAAGAAGCATCCAGGTAGAAGGAGCATTTGGGGTAATCAAGCAGGATATGAAATTCACAAGATTTACAAGAAGAGGATTAAAAAATACAAGGATGGAATTTCTATTGGTATGTATAGGGTATAATTTAAGAAAATATCACAATTATCGAATAAAAAATAAAAAGAAACTGGTTATAAACTAAACAAACCGTTCCTTAAAAAACGACATTGAAAATTCGATACCCTCATTGCGCCTAAAAACAGGTAAAATTCACATAAAAAAGTGAATAATGATAGCTGACACATCAAAATGGATGTGATTTTTTTATTTCTAACAAAAAAAAGAAGCTTAACAATGAAAGTTAAACTTCTAAAAATTTATTTCGTTACAGCTTCTTTTAAAAAAGAAGAAGCTTTGTAATATAAACTTCTTCTATGTAGGTTTTATTATTCTTCAGACGCTGCTTCTTCAGCAAGTAATTGTTTATCATAATTCTTTAAGAATGGAATAATGACTACAACATCTACAGCACATAATACAATCCATAAAACTAATGCTTTCCAATCCATTGTTGATAAGAAGGCTGCAAGTGGTGCAGGTGTTGTCCAAGGTAATACTAAATATGTTTTTCCAATGATATTGAAGTATGTCGCAAAGTAAGCAACGCAAATATTTACAACAGTACACAACATTGTTGGAATTAATGTAAAGACATTTAATACAGTAGGTACCCCAAATACTAAAGGTTCATTAATATTGAATGCAGTAGATAATGGAGCTAATTTGCATAATGCACGTAATTGTTTAGATTTAGTTACTAAGCACATAGCAATTAATAGGGCGATATATGTACACCATCCTCCCCATACACCATTGAATTGTCCTGCAAAAATATGTGTCATAGGTTGTCCGGCATTGTATGCTTCAAGGTTTAAGGCAACGTTCATTGTAACGATAGGTGTAACAACGGCACCTACCATGTTATCACCATGGATTCCGAAGAACCAGAATAATTGTGAAATTAATAATAACGCTAAAATTGATGGTAATGATTCTGTAGCACTAAATAATGGTTGTAAGAATTTAGTTAATAAATCACATATACCAACTCCAGAAAGATTTGTACATAAAATATTTAATAAGATAAATCCAACAACGTTTACTGCCATTGGAATTAAAATTCTAAATGGAGCTGCAACATTTGGTGGTACAGATCCAGGCATCTTAATAGTAATATCTTTTGAAACAAAAAGGTGAATAATTTCTACAACAATCAATGCAACGATAATTGCAGTAAACATACCTCCAGCTCCTAAGTTTGCAGCTGGTAAATAAGATGCACCTTTAATAGTTGTTGGTGCAGCACCAATAGCAAGATATGTTAAAATAGCTGTAAAACATGCTTCTAATTTAGGTAATTCATATCTTTCAGCTAAACGATAAGCAACAGCACCTGCTACATATAAAGAAATTGCGCCAAGTGTTAAATTATAAGGAATTAATAAGTATTGAGCGTTAGCCGAAGCCCAATTATACCAACCAAGTAGAAATGATGTAAATAAATTGGTAGCTTTTAAAGTTTCTGGGTCAACAGGTGGTTGTGCTAACAAGATTGCAAAACCTCCAATGATTGTTAATGGGATTAGAATTCCCATTGCGTCACGTACAGCAGCTAAGTGACGTTGATTGCTTAATTTGTCAGCGATAGGAACTAAAACTTTTTGTAATTTTTCTTGGAATTTATCCATTTTGCTTGTATTCATAATGTTCTCCTCTCCTTTTTTCGTTATCATGTATTTTCGTTATCATGTAACCGCTTTACATTTATATTTTAATCATTTATTGATATTTATGTCAATACATATTTTAAAATTGATATATTTATCATATTTTTATTTACATCCTTTTTTTATTTGCATATAATGAAAGTGTCATGTAACGAGCTGTTATATCTAGAAGAGAGGAATTGATATGAAAATTAATACAATAATTGAAAATATGAAAAAATATCATAAAGGATATGGAACAATTGATGAAGACAAAACAAGAGATAAAGTACTCTATGGAAATATTAATCAAGAATGTACAGGAATTGTGACTTCTTGTTGGGCTTCTGTTGATGTTATTAAATACGCTATTGAAAAAGGCGCTAACTTGATTATCAGTCATGAAGCTTTATTTTGGAATCATGGGGATCATCAAGAATGGTTGGAAGAATCAAAAAATAGTGTCTATTTAGAAAAAAGAAAACTATTGGATGATCATCAAATCGTAGTCTGGAGAAATCATGATTATATTCATTCGGGTATTCCTTATAATGGTGACTATATTGATGGTATTTTCTTGGGCTTAGCTAAGAAAATGGGATGGGAAGATAAACTTATTGATAATCCTGTCAATGTTATTGATTCATCTTTGTTATGTTCTACAGCTTATAGCTTTGATCATTCAATCAAAGCAAAAGATTTAGCTAAGAAATTAATTGATACCTGTCATTTAAATGGAATTAAATTGATAGGTAATTCAAATGCAGATATCAAAAAAGCTGCAATTTTATTCCATATTTTTGGTGATGCTAATGAAGCAATTAAAAATACCGATAAAAATGATGTTGATTGTTTATTATCGATGGAACTTAGTGATTTTACCTATGCAGAATATCTACGAGATAGTGCAATGTTAGGAAGAAATAAAGTTGCTTTAGGAATGGGACATTTTAATCTAGAAGAACCGGGAATGGAATATATGTTGGAATACTTAGATGAAGCGATAGGTGAACATATTCCTGCTTGGTTTAAACAATCAGGAGATAATTATGAATATATGATAAAGGATTGTTGTGATAATCATTGATCTTTCCAATTTTAGAAAAATACTATGAAAGGAATGATAATATGGAATATTTTAGACATATTCAACTAAATGCTCATTTAATTCGTATTATTGGATTAGATGAAACCTGTTTTTATTTAGTAAATGGAAGTGAAAAAACCGTACTTCTTGATGCAGGAAGTGGCTATGGAGATTTGAAATCTTATATTGAAGAAAATAAATTGGCTACTCATGATGAAATTGATGTCATTGTGACACATGGACATCATGATCATATTGGAGGAGCAGATTCTTTTAACAAAATCTATATGAATCATAAAGATTTAAAAGTATTTAAAGAATTTGGCACAATGGAATCAAGATTAAATTATACTCATGAATTTGAAGAAAGAATGGGTATTAAGTTTGCTGATAGTATGCTACCAATGACAAAAAAAACATTACTTCCAATTGAAGATTATCAAGTTTTTGATTTGGGAGATATTCACATTAAAATGATTCCAGTTGCAGGACATACACCTGGTATGATGTGTCCTCTTATTGAAGAAGACCGTATTTGTATTTTTGGAGACGCTTGTGGGGTTTCTGTTTTACTTATGGGTGAATATTCTTCAAATGTAAGTGAATATAAACAAAGTTTATTAAATCTCAAAAAATTTGAAAATGATTATGATACGATTTATCGTAATCATGGTAGCTATGTATCACCAAAGGAATTATTAGATAATGTTATTGAATGTTGTGATCTGATTTTAGAACATAAAGATGCACATCAACCTGTAAAAATGCACGGTATGGATTTCTTTGCAGCACATAAAGTCGAAGGTTATGGACGTGCTGATGGTAAAGAAGGAAATATTTTTTATGAAGATGCAAAAGCTAAATAATTATTTAACACCTCCCTATTTATATGAAAGATGATAGAAATATCATCTTTTTTAATACCTAAAAGGTATCGTTATTAATAAATTATAAGTATTAGATATTTAAAATAAAGTGAATTATAATGAAATTGTAAAGAAAGAATGATACTTATGACAATTGAAGAAGCAAGTAAAAAATATAATATTCCAATTCATACCCTTAAATAATATGAAATTTGGGATTGTGTCAAGAAGTTAAAAAAGTAATGGGATCTTGGCAATATGATGAAACAGACTTTGAAAGATTAAGCTTGATTATGATGTTACATGATTTAGATTTTACAGTTGAAGAAATAAAAAATATATGAAACTTTCTTTGGAAAAAAATGAAAGAGAATGTTTAAAGCTTTTAAATAAAAAAAGGAAAGGAATCTTAGATGAAGTTCATCTAAAAGAAAAACAATTATCAAGAATTGATTATTTAAGATATGAGATGGATTGGGAAAATAAGGAATGAAAAAGATTTGTACGTTGATGTAACCTTTAATTTTAGTTTTTATCTGTAGTGCTTGTAGTAGTAAAAAAGCAACCGCTAAAAAGAAAACAAAACACAAACAGATTTAAAAGAAGTCAATTCAAAATCATTAGTTATTTATTTCTCTTGGGTTGGAAGTACTCAAAATATTGCCAAGGAAATACAAAAACAAACAAATTCAGACATCTTTGAGATTGTTCCTGAAGTTGCTTATAGTGATGATTATGATACGGTTGTTGATGATGTGAAAAAGGAACAACAAGAAAAATCAAGACCAAAGATTAAAAATAAAATTGAAAATATTGATGAATACGAAACCATTTACGTAGGATATCCAAACTGGTGGGGAGAGATGCCTATGATTCTTTATACATTCTTTGAAGATTATGATTTATCTAACAAAACAATTGCACTATTTTGTACAAGTGGTGAAAGTGGATTGTCAGATACTGAAAAAACAATTCAAGTACTTGAACCAAGTGCTCCAATGGTAAAAGGATTGTATGTTTCAAAGTTAGCATCAAAAGAGGCTACAAGTGATGTAAAAGAATGGGTAAATGAAATTAAATAAAAGGAGAGAAGAAAGATGAATTTATATGCAACAGATAAAGAATACAAAGAAAGATTTGATTATTTTTTAGAAGAAGTTAAAAATGATGAAGGAAATAAATTAGATGAACCAACGCGTTATTTAGCTGTTTTATCCGTTTTAATGGGAAATCAAGGAATTTGTGCTTATGAAGAAGTTCTTGAAAAAGCTTTAGATGTTTTGTCGCCTGTGCAAGTAAAAGAAATGGTTTATCAAGCAACTGACTATTTAGGATATGGAAGAATGCTAGAATTCTTAAAAGTTACAAATGAAGTATTTAATAAAAAAGGAATCGAACTTCCATTAGAATCACAAACAACAACGACAATTGAAAATAGATTAGAAAAAGGAATCCAAGCACAAGTAGATATTTTTGGTGAACATATGAATGAAGCTTGGAAAAAAGCAACAGTCAATAAATGGTTAGCTTCTAACTGTTTTGGTGATTACTATACAAGAACTGGGTTAGATTTAAAACAAAGAGAAATGATTACTTTCTGTTTCTTATATGGACAAGGTGGATGTGAACCTCAAGTTATGGCCCATATTAAAGGAAACTTAAATTTAGGAAATGATAAAGCTTTCCTTACAAATGTTGTTTTACAATGTGTTCCATATATGGGATATCCTCGTAGCTTAAATGCACTTGCTTGTATTAATAAAGTAGAAGACTAAATATTGAATATTTGTGGTATTGCAAAGCAATACCACTTTTCATATATAGAGGGGTGGGAAAACGATGAAAACTATTGTATTACAAGGAAGTTTACTAGTAAATGATCAACGAATATCCTCTGAAAACTTTATCAAGTGAGCAAATGAAAAGAGGTATGTAGTAAGAAGTTTTAAGGTTTCGAAAATGAATATTAAACCTTATCTTGGTTGGGTTGCCTGGGGTTATGAAGAAATCATTATTACGTAATGATTTCTTTATGTACAAATATAGGATTTTATAACAAAAAAGGGTTTAGCTGAACCCTTATTTAATTTCTATCCAATATCTTTGAATTGTTTTACCATCTTTAACAATTTCATTTTCTAAAATAGCACCATTGTTTTTAATTGATTTTGCAGAACCAATATTATCCTTATCACAAACAAGAAGTACTTTATCAATATTTAACTTTTGACATTCTTTTAAAGCTAAACCGATGATTTTAGTTGCATAACCTTTTTTTCTTTCACTTGGTCTTATCCCATCACCAATATGTCCACCGTAATTTAATAAATAATCATTAAGTTTATGACGAATATTGATGGCTCCAACCATTTTATTTCTTTCTACATCTAAGGCGAAAAATGTTGAATCTTCTACCAAACCAGGTTTTGGATTTTTTAAATCAAGACTATTAATATAATAATCAAAATTATGATAATCATTTTTAAAAATAGAAGCTGGAGAAGTATTAGCTTCAGGATGATTATTATTATAATCAATCCACTCCTTCAACATATCAACAATTAAATCTTGATATTCATATGACGCTTTAATTAATTTAATTGACATAATATAATCTCCTTTTATTAAAATATTTCTATTATTATAACATTTGTAGAATATAGTACAACCCTCTATTAAGTTGTACTTAATAGAGGAAAGTGCATATTGTCTATTTTATCAAATATTTTAATAAATCTTTAATAGTGACAATACCATAAAAACATTGGTTCTTTAAAACAATAATATCTTCATAAAAACGTGAATGTTCATTTTCAAGAAAAAGTTGACAAACATTTTTAATAGGTAAATGGGAAGGAACAATTAGAGAGTCTTTAAAAAGATTAGATTCAGCTGCATCTAAATTACAAAGCATATTCTCTCTTTTTAAATAACCTAAATAATGTCCTTCATCATTGATGATATAAATTCTTTGAGTGGTATTATTTTCTTCAAAAAGTTGATAAGCATTGTTTATATTTTGATAAGTTTTTAATGTACAAGGGAAATGACAAAGTGAATCTATTGTAGGAATGTCTAAAGTTTTCTTATATTTCTTGTATAATTTTTTGATAGTTTCCTTGATATCTGGTAAAAGATCCTCAAAGTTATCAATAGGTTTCTTTAAATAATAACCTTGACCATATTCAACCCCTAATTGAATTAAACATTCAAGTTCTTCCTTTGTTTCAATTCCTTCAACAATTAACTTATAATTCATTTCCTTACAATAATTTACCATAACTTCAACCATTGTATGTTTATCTTTATTTAAGTGAATATCTTGAATAAGCTCTCGATCAAGCTTTAGATACTCGGGTTGTGTATGATTGATTCTATTTAAATTAGAATATCCTGAACCAACATCATCAATCGCAATTTCAAAACCTTGGCTGCGATAATGTCTAACAGCTTGTTTAAATAAATGTTTATCTTCTATAGATGTTGTTTCAGATAATTCAAAAACAATATTATTAGAATCTAAATGATATTTCTTTAAATATTCTTTTGTGAATCCTTGAACAAAATCTTGATCAAGTAAAATATTAGCATCCACATTAATAAATAACTTTTTACCTAAAGGCATTTGTTGACTTGTTTTAATTGCACATTTACGACATAGTTGATCTAACTTCCATGATTGTTCAAGCGTGTTAGCTATCTTGAATAATTCTTCAATATTTATAGGGCATGATTCTAAAGTAATACGACTTAAGGCTTCAAAAGATACTATTTCTCCTGTTTTTAAGGAAACAATAGGTTGAAAAACACTTTTTATTTTCTTTTCATTAATAATCTTAAAGAAATCACTAATCTTTTTTTCATTTAATTTCATTTTTTTAATCCTCTATTCTTTTTTAGAATATATAGAAATATGAAAAGAGTTTCTATCAATATTCAATAATAAAAAGGTTAAAAATAAGTAAAGAAAAGAAAGTATTGTTTTTATTATCGAATATCGATATAATGAAAGTGAGATAAGTATCGATATTCGATAATAAAAGAGGTGAGAGAATGGCTAGAAGAGAATTTGAAACATTGACACCACAAATGTTTTATATATTACTTGCACTTTATGATCCACTTTGTGGCTTAGAAATTATGGAAAAAGTCAATGAAATGAGCGAAGGAGATGTAAAAGTTGGAGCTGGTACACTTTATGCACTTTTGCCAAGATTTGAAAATGAAGGTTATATAAAATTAGTAAAAGAAGAAAATAAAAGAAAGGTTTATCTTATTACAAATAATGGAAAAAGAAAACTTGAATCGGAAAAAGAAAGGATGCAAAAACAAATTATTTTGTTTATGAAAAGGGATTACGAAGATGAAATATAAATATACATTTTTACGCAATCGATTATATTATGATGAAATACTTGTTCCTTATTTAGAGAGAATGTCTAAAGAAGGATGGAATCTGGTTTCTATGAATACATTTTTTAAGTTTGAAAAGACACCACAAACTTATAAATATCAAGTCGATTATAATCCATTAACGGATGAATATTTAGAAACATTAAATTATTTAGGGTATGAACATGTTTGTTGTGTGCAAGATATGCATATTTACCGTAATCTTGATTTAAATGCCGAGGATTTATCGAGTGATGAAGATATTTTATGTGAAACAAAATTAAAATTGTTTAAACCTTGGATGATTATTTTTTGTCTTTTTTCAGCAATTTTCTTTTATGGCGTCACAAAGTTTTTATCATGGCTTTATCGATATACGTGGGGTTCGTTGCTTTTAAACTTAGATATGTATTTTACTTCATTATTGTTCTATGCATGTAGTTTTCTATGTGTTTTAGGTGCATTATCTCTCTTTGTGAAAAGAAGAGCGTTAAAGAAAAGAACGTATTCTTATCAAAAACTTAAATATTTAGATGGTATTGTGCAATTAGTAACAATTATTTTAGCTGTTTTTACAATTCTCATATTTTTTGTATTAAAGATGAATCGTTTAAGTACATTATTGAAAATAGGCGGATATCTTATTATTACTATGACATATGTGAAAATCGTAAATACAAGAATTCCTTTAATAAAAGCTACCGCAAAGAAGAAAATAATTATAATTATGACAGTGGTAATTTATGTTTGTATCTTTAATCTTTATGGAGAAATAGATTTTTCTAATTTAGATAAACAAGAAGTAACAATAACTTTACCAAAAAACAAAAAGATTGATGTAAAAGATTCAAATCTTCTTGTTGATATTACAACATTTAATCAAAAAATAGGATACGATCAAGAAGTAGATGAACCTGTTTATTCTTATGAAGGATATTATCAATGTGCTAATACTTTTATTTCAAAGAATATCTTTAAAGAATTAGTGGTTGAACATGAAAGAGAAGAAAGAATGCCAAGTGATGAAGAAATAAATAAGATAACGGATGAAAAAGGTTCATGGAGTAGTGATGAAGTTAAATATGATACGTATCAAAATGTTTTAAAGAAATATAAAAGTAATCACTCAAAATATTTTGATACAGTTATTGAAATTGGACAATATAAATTAGGAATTAAAGAAAAAAATATACTTGTTGTTTATGATGAAGATATTGATTATTTTTATAGTCATTATCTAAATCTTATAAAAAAATAAACTATTGAATCTATTATTTTTTCTTGATAAAATTCAAGTGTAAAGAAAGTATACCGTTACCAATAGGCAAAATAAAAATGGTTGGGTTGTAAGTAGAAGTCCTTCACTATTAAGTGAGGGGCTTTTATTTTAAAGCTAAAAAGGAACATTAATTTTGTTCCTTTAAGCTTTCTTTATAACTTCTTCCAATAGGAAGATGAGTTTGTTCTTTTAAAATAACTTCTTGATTTTTTACTTCTTGAATAAATTGTTTATTAACAACATAAGATTTGTGAATTTGAATAAAATTGAGAGATTGTATTTCTTTAATAAATTGACTTAATGTTTTTCTTTCAATCATTTCGCCATTGATTGAATGAAGAATGATTTGATGTCTTAGTGATTCAACATAATAGATTTGGGATAATCTTATTTTAGAAGTAATCCCATTTCTTTGATAGAGATAATATTGAAAATTCTTTTGAATTTGCTTTTTTATAAAATCTTGATAATGAATAAACTGTTTTTCTAATTCACTATTAATAAAATAAAGATGTGTCTGCTTTTGTAGACATATACTTACTAAATCAAAATCTTTGGGTCCAATAATATAAATAAGTGTACTTTCTAATTTCTTGAGATGATTTAAAATATTTAAATCATCCTTTTTTTCTATTTCTACAAAATAAATATCTTGAATGGATTGATGTGTATAATTTGTAAGAATGTATTCTACTTGTAAATTATCAAAGAATTGATGAATAAGTGGTTCTATTTGTTTGTAATGTTTTGAAATAAGAGAAATTCTAATCATGATTTTTCTCCTTTTCAACGAGGGCAATATGTAGATTGATATCTTTATTAGAACAAAGTGCTTCTAATAAATGATAAGGATCAACAAAACGCACACCTTGTTTTTTCATCAATTCAATTCCTTGTTTAAAAGATTCTCTATCATGACTTACAAAGTTTTCAATAATATATTGTGAGCCATCCAACATATTAAATTTAAAAACAATTTTATATCCTGAACCATCAACTAAATATTTAGATGGATAAAAAGAGTAACGATAATAAGATATTTGTACAAAATCAATTTGCGAAAGTCTTAAATTGATTTGATATCGAGGATATTTATTTCTAAAAAGAAAAGAATAAAGATATTTTGTTTTATCTAAATTGTGATCGAAATGAATATATTTTAAAGAATTTTGATCTACTTCCCACATTGTATTCGTAAAAGTTAATCCAGGAAGTACCAAGATATAAATGGATAATAAAATAATTATAAAAACTATTGAAAACATGATTCTTTCATGAGGTTGTCTATAAAAAATAAAAAACACCCCAAGCCAATAAGCAACAAAAAGCAGAATAACAAAATTCAATAGTATAATTTTCCTTTTCTTTATTTTTCCAACAGTAACTTTCATAACTTCCTCCTGCTTTGTATTATAACATATTCTTTTCTATTTTCTTTTGTCGTTGATGCCACAATAGATGCTGTTGGTGCCTGTATTCTATTTATTTAATCTAATAAAAGTATGATAAAGATAGAAAATAAATATAAATTACACAAATATTTAAAAAATACTTGAGTATAAACCTACTCTATAGTCTACATTGAGGGTGTAAGGAAAAGAAAGAAGGGAAAAGATATATGATTGGTTTTACTTTTAAATATTTCTTTAAAGAGATGAAAAAGAATATAAGCATGATAGGGGCTATTACAAGTGCGTTATTATTACTTAGTTTGATATTAAGTATGTTTTATAATAAAACGCTTAATCCAAATTTAAATATGGATGATCTAACAGCGTTCTTTATGGATTTGTTTAGATCAACTGTTCTTTTGGTATTTATGCTTATTTGTATTTATTTGATTGTTTATTCTGCTAATTACTATAATAAAGTTCATTCAAGAATTTTAGGCTTATTAAAAATATTTGGTCATACTAATCAAGAAATTGTTGTATTTTTTGTAATACAACTCGTTATTATTTTAGTTGTTTCACTTATATTATTTACTTTATTACGCATTGTAGTAACACCTTTATTATTTAAGTTTATTTCATTTTATTTACATGAACATGTAGATACTGCCCTTTTTGGAAAAGGATATACAGATACGTTAGCGTTTTTCTTTCTAACGATATTAGTTATTATTTTTGTTGAATTCAGATATATTATTCAAACACCAACAACACATTTAGTAAAAGGTGATGAAGTTATTTCTTACAGGATTAAGACAAAGAGTTTATTTAAAGAAGTTCTTTATTTGTTTTTATTTATCTATGGTCTTTATGTTATGACTACTTCAACTTTAAAGATTGATTTAATTGTTCCACTTTCATTATGTGTCTTTGGGGTCAATGGAATTGTAAAATATACACTTCCTAGAATAATTCAAACAATTATTCAAAGAAAAAATATTTCTGGTGAAATGATGGTTGTTTTAAAGAATTATATTTTTATTATTAATCAAATGAGTATGTTGATTTTATTAAGTATTTTAATCAATTTAATGATGCCAGTCATGATTTATGTTTATGTTGATATATCTGGATTTTTTATTGAATTTGTCTTGATGTATGTTTTCACAAATCTTATCTTAAACTATATTATTTATCAAAGACTTAATATCAGAAGATTAGAAAATAAAAACTCTTATAAAAAGTTATTCACATTAGGGTATGATTTAAAGTCTATAAAAAAATATAGTAAAAAAGAAATATTCTTATTCTATCTTACTTTATTTATGTGTATCAGCATTTATCTTTTAACATTATCTATTTCATTGATTCTCAAAGAAGTATTACCATTAAAAGCACTATTTATTTGTTTAGCTTATATTATTCCAATGACTGTGATGTATCTTATCACAGATTATAAAGAAGGGAGAAGTGTATTATCATGGAAGAAATCATAAAAACAGAAATGCTTACAAAAATTTATAATCCTTTAAGTCAAAATCCTAAATTAGCTTTAGATCAAATTTCTTTAAGTATTAAAGAAGGCGAATTTATTACGATTATGGGAAAGAGTGGTTCAGGAAAAACTACATTGTTGAATATTTTATCGACAATTGATGATCTTACAAAGGGTAAATTATTTATTTATGGTAAAAATATATTTGAAATGTCTGATAGTGAAAAAGCACATTTTAGAAAAGAAAACATCGGTTTTATTTTTCAAAACTTTAATTTATTAGATACACTTACTATTAGAGAAAATATCCAATTACCATTAAAACTCTCTAAGAAAAAAATAGATCAAGATGATTTTGATCGTATTGTTGGTGAATTGGAAATTACCGATATTTTAGATAAATATCCCTTTGAATGTTCAGGAGGACAAACCCAAAGAGTAGCGGTTGCTAGAACACTCGTTATGCATCCAAAGATTATCTTCGCTGATGAACCGACAGGAAATCTTGACGGCGTTCGTTCAAAACAACTCATGCAATACTTAGAAAAAGTAAATCAAGAAGATAAGATAACGGTTATTATGGTAACCCATGATCCTTTAGATGCAGCCTATTCTTCACAAATGTATTACATTGAAGATGGAAAAATAAAAGATCATTTAATGAAAAATGATGATTCATTTGATACTTATTTTTCTAAGATTGTTAAAATATCTATGGAGTTATAAAAGAAAACAAAGTTCCATTTATGTGGAGCTTTTTTGTTGTTGATGACGTAATCTTGGTTGTTGGTGCCTCTTTTCTAAACATTAAAAAAAATAAGACTATGATGAAAGTGTAAAGAACAAGGGAAGGTGATGTTTATGATTAAGATGGCAATTCATATGTTGTTTATCGAAAAGAAAAAATTGATGAGTTTTATTTATTCTTTGAGTGCAACATTCGTTGTTTGTTTATTGTTTATACAGTTTTTTACAAATCCTTATCTTAAAAAAATCATTAAAATAGGTCATAAAGTTGTTTTTAATGCAGCTTATGCTTTACCAGAGGATGTAGTCAAACTCAATGATAATTTTATTGTTATTCTATTATCTTTTGTTTTACTTGTTATTTGTATCTCACTTATAAGTTATAGCTGTTATTATCATTGTTTAATGACTTCAAGAGAGATAGGCTTATTGAAATTATCAGGTTATAACCTAATACAAATTATAGGTTATAAGACGATTCAAATGGTTATGGTAATGAGTATTTCCTTATTGATTTCAAATCTTGTTTATTTGTTTTTAAATCCCTTATTTTTATATTTAATAAAATCATATTTAAAAATAGAAATGCCCTTAATATTACTTAATAAAGAACTCTATGAATTTCTCTTTATGATTGTAGGAATCCTCTTTATATTTATTGTATTTTTAGAAACAAGATATGCGCTTTCTACAAATATTTGTGAACTTCTTACAAATCATACAATGAATCACTATAAAGAAGATAAACGCATCTTAAAAATACCAGATACCGTTTATATTATTGCTTATATGTTAGGAATCCTTACCATGTATTCTTCTTATGAATTAAATGCAGGATTTTCTATTGCGGCCTGTATTGGAGCGATAGGTGCTTATGGGATGTTTTATTATTTTATTCCCCATACAATATTAGATATGTTTGATCATTTGAAATTATCAGGAGAAAAATATGTATCTTTAGGAGATGTTTCTATTTTTATGCAACAATCAAAATCTTTAATAGTTTATATTATGTTATCAATTATTTTATTTCCTACATTTATTCTTGTTACGACTCAAAGACCATTCATTTTTATGATCTTACAAATTGCGTTTATTTTAATTAATATTTTATTAAGTACAAGTTTGATGAATCGTTTCTTTATTGATTTATATGAAAAGAAAAAACATTATTCTAATTTATTTAAAATAGGATTAAACAGAAAAGAAGTTATACAGGTTTCTACACAACAAGGAAATTATTTTTATGGTTTATTTTGGATTTTTACTTTGATTTATATGTTTTGTATAATAAGTGTCTTTTATTTGAAAATACAAATCAGCCTATCAATCATTTTATGCCTTGTTTTGGAATACATGATTCCTTATTTAATTTCACAAATTGTTGTTTATATGAGTAAAAGGAGGAATACATTATGAAAGCAATAAAAGTGGAAAACTTAAAGAAAGTCTATAATCCTTATAGTGCTTTTTCTAAAGTGGCTTTAAAAGATGTAAGTTTAGAAGTAGAAGAAAGTGAATTTATTTGTATTATGGGAACTTCTGGTTCAGGAAAAACCACATTGATAAATGTTTTATCAACGATTGATGAAGCAACAAATGGTAAAATACAAATAAATCTTCATAATTTAATGACAATGTCAGAAAACGAAAAAGCACTTTTAAGAAAAAAAGAAATAGGTTTTATTTTTCAAAACTATAATTTAATAGAATCATTAAGAATCAAAGATAATATTTTATTTTCGCTTAGAATTAATAATATTGATCCAAAAATTCAACAAGAAAGATTAAATCAACTAACAAAACAATTAAATATTGAAGAAATACTTGATAAATATCCACTTCAATGTTCAGGAGGTCAACAACAAAGAGCCGCTATCGCAAGAGCGTTGATTATGAAACCAAAAATCATTTTTGCGGATGAACCCACAGGAAATCTTGATTGTGAAAATGCGAAAGAACTAATGGAATTATTTAAAAAAATAAACAAAGAAAATCATACGACCATTGTAATGGTAACGCATGATAGTCTTGTTGCTTCTTATTCGAATAGATTACTTTATTTAGAAGATGGAAAAATATCGAAATGTTTAGAAAAAAATAATAAAACACAAGAAGAATATTATCGAGATATTATTGCGATAACGACAAAAATGGATTTAGCACATGTTTAAAAGACGAGGAGAAAAGATTATGAAAAAGACAAAACAAAAATTAATGATCGTAGTTATATTTTTAGTTGTATTTATTGTGATAGGATTTTATAGTTTTAATAATAAAGACCCTTATAAAAAGTACAATCATATCCAAGTAAGTGAAGTTTTAAAAGAAAATCAACATGAATATTGGGTTTATTTTTATTCACTAGAAAATAAGGACAGTATTAATAGTGATAATGGAATCGGTTCTTTAACTAAAGCAACAGATAGTGTTTATTTTGTAGAAATGAAAGATAAGGAGATAAAGATTAAAAAGCAAACTATACAACCTACAACTTTATTTTATATTAAAAATCATAAAATAGTTAAAACTTATCATGGTTTAAAACAATTAAAAGAAAAACATGAAGAAATATTAGAAATGAGTTGGTAAAAGAATGCTCCAATTGAGGAGTATTTTTTTAATTTTTGTTATTTGTAAAAAGTATTATAATCATTGAGGGGAGATGATTATATGTGGGTATTATGTGCATTTGGTTCCGCGTTCTTTGCAGGAATTACATCTATTTTAGCTAAATGCGGTATTAAAAAAACAGATTCACATGTGGTTACAGCGGTACGTACAATTGTCGTGTTATTTTTTTCATGGTTAATGGTATTGGTTGGAGGAAGTCATCAATCTTTATGATCAATTTCAACGAGAACATGGTTCTTTTTGATTGTTTCAGGACTTTCAACAGGAGCTTCATGGCTTTGTTACTACAAGGCATTACAAATGGGACCAGCAAGTGTGGTTGTCCCAATTGATAAATTAAGTTTAGTAGTAACGGTTATTTTCTCTTATTAAGTTTTTCATGAAAAACTTAATAAGAAATCCCTATGTGGATTTATTTGTTTAATTGCTGGGACACTTTTAATGCTTTTATAAGGATTTAATGGTATACTCATTTTTGAGGTTACATTATGCAAAAACAATTAATTAAATGGTATCAAGAAAATAAAAGAGATTTTCCATGGCGTAAAGATCAAGATCCTTATCATATATGGATCAGTGAAATTATGCTTCAACAAACGACGACAGAAACGGTTATTCCTTACTATAATCGTTTTTTAAAAAACTTTCCAAATGTAGAAGCGCTAGCGAGTGCTTCTTTAGAAGAAGTTTATAAAATGTGGGAAGGATTAGGTTATTATCGTCGTGCTAAGCATATACATGAAAGTGCACAAATTATTTTAGAAAAGTATCAAGGTGTTTTTCCTTATGAATATGATGCTATTTTATCTTTAAAAGGAATTGGTGAATATACAGCAGGTGCGATTAGCTCTATTGCTTATGGAAAGCAAGTTCCTGCTGTTGATGGCAATGTTTTGAGGATTATTAGTCGTTATTATTTAATAAAAGAAAATATTGCGGAAACAAAAGTTCAAAAGAAGATCTATCAAATTGTACAAGAACTCATTTTAAATCATGATGCTTCTGCTTTTAATCAAGGAATGATGGATTTAGGTGCTACGATTTGTAAACCTGTTCATCCTTTATGCTTAGAATGTCCTATTCAAAAAGGCTGTTTAGCTTTTAAAAAGAAACAAATGGATGTTTTACCAATTAATATAAAAAAGATCAAAAAACAAGAAATAAGCTATATAACAGGAATTATCACATATCAAAATAAATATTTATTGATACAAAATCCACCAGGGGGGCTTTTAGAAAATCTTTATGGTTTTGTTCAATATGACGAAGAAAGTCCTTATAGTTTTATTTCTTCATTTCAAGAAGAATATCAACAAAATTTAATAATTCAAGCACACATTAAAGATATTAAACATGTTTTTAGTCATCGCACATGGCGGATGCATGTGTATCATTTTATTTTAGATAAAGAAATAGAAAATATGTATACGTTAGAAGAAATTAATCAATTACCTTTATCAACGGCACATATGAAGGTGTTAAAAGCGTATCTAAGTTCATTTTAAAGACAAATAAAAAGAATAAGATAAAGATGGGTGATAAGATGAAATTATTTCATAGAGAACATAAAATTGAAAATCATGAAGAAAAGGAAATGTTCTTTTCTTTTTGCGTTGAACAAATTTATCCTCATAAGCAAGGAGAACTCTTTGTTTTAGGAACAGTTGATGGAAAAATACAAGAACAAGAATCGATGTATTTAATAGGTCCCTATGGCTTTGAAGAAAGAATAGAAGTGAACCAATGGATAGAAGTTGATCCACAAAATAATTTCTATGCACTTCTTGTTGATCAAAAACTATCAGGAATCATAGATGAGGGTTATATTTTCACAAATAAAAATAATCATTTAGCGAATTCTAGAGAGGATGTTTTTAATCCTTATCTTCATTTTCTTTTAGAAAAAGTGAATCATCAACATTATGAATATTTAGATATCTTATTTGAACAATTGTCTACACGATCTTATTTTTTATCGGTATTTGATTATCAAGATTTATCAATTTATCAAATAGGAGATAAAAAGTATTATCCCATTTATACAAGCACTTTAGAAATGGAAAAAGATCAAAAATGTCAAAATAAAAAAAACTCTGTTTATAGTTTTGATGATTATTCCAGAATGTTTTTAAATCAAGAGAAAATAGATGGAATCATCATAAATCCGTATCATAAAGAATGTAGTGTTGTTTTAAATAAAGATGTTATTCAATATATCAATCAGGTAAAAAATAAAAATATGAAAACTTATGTTCAAGCAAAAAATTATTTAAAAGATAAAAAAAGGAGACATAAATATGAAATTAATCATGAGAGCTGATGATTTAGGTTTTAGTGAAGCAGTCAATTTAGGAATTTATAAAGCAGTTAAAGATGGTGTCATTACCAGTGTTGGAATTATGACAAACATGGAACAGGCGTATGCAGGCTATGAACTTCTTAAAGATTTTGATATTGCTTTAGGACAACATACCAACATTTGTGCAGGAAGACCTCTTACAGATCCAAAACTTATTCCTTCATTAGTACAAGAAAATGGTGAATTTTGTAGTTCAAGAGAAATAAGAAATCGTCAAGTAGACACTATTGTTGTCGAAGAAGCTGAAAGAGAAATTGAAGCTCAATATTTACGCTTTAAAGAAATGACGGGAAGAAATCCAGATTATTTTGAATGTCATGCAGTGATTTCTCAAAACTTTTTTACTGCTTTAAAAAATGTTGCTAAAAAATATGGACTCTTTTATGAAAATATTCTTTTTGATCAAGAATTTGAAAAAGAAAACAATATTTATGGAATTGCCATGGCAAAACTCAATGAAAAAATGCTTTATGATCCAAAGGAATATGTAGAAAATAATTTAGATTTTATCAAAAATCATGATATATCCGTTATGGTCTTTCATCCTGGTTATTTAGATCAATATATTTTAGAACATTCATCATTTACCCTCATTAGAGCGATGGAATGTGATTTTCTATGTTCAAAGTGGTTAAAAGATTGGTTAAAGAATAATAAGATTGAACTAACGGATTTTAGAAAGGTAAAAAATGGATAGATGTTCTTGGGTCAGTGATGATCCTCTTTATCAAGAATATCATGATTATGAGTGGGGAAAACCTGTTTATGATGATCAAAAGCTTTATGAAATGTTTTTATTAGAAACATTTCAAGCTGGTCTTTCATGGATTACGATTTTACATAAAAGAGAGGCTTTTAAAGAAGCTTTTGATGACTTTGATGTTTTTAAAGTTGCTTATTATGATGAAAAGAAAGTAAATGAGTTAATGAATAATTCAAGAATTATTCGTAACTCAAGAAAAATCAAAGCGGCTATCAAAAACGCACAAATTTTTATTGAAATCCAAAAAGAATTTGGCTCTTTTTCTAACTATCTTTGGTCTTATACAAATCACAAAATTATCTATTTAGAAGATGAGGAACTTGCTACAACAAGTCCACTTTCTGATAAAATATCGAAGGATTTAAAGAAAAGAGGTATGTCATTTGTTGGAAGTATTACCATTTATTCTTATTTAGAAGCAATCGGTATTTATAATCATCATCAAAGAAATTGTTTCTTACATCCTTAAGAACAGTTTCTTTTTTTGTATTATTAGGTATAATAAAAATAGGTGAAAAAAATGAAAAAAAAGAGACCAATCCTATTATGTTCACTTACCATTGTTTTGATGTGTTTACTTACAATTTCAAGCACTTTTCAAACAATATGTGTTAAAACACTTGGTGATAATTATCTTGATGCTTTAACAATCAATCAAATTGTTGATTTGGTTATTGATCAAGATGAAAATATACAATTTAAACAATTACAACAACTTCAAATAGATTTAAGAATGAATAAAGAACTCTATAATTTTAATTGCTATGCTTTTGATTATACGATACGTCATATAAATGATGAAAAAATCCAATTAGATCAAAAGAAAATAAATCAATTCTCTAAATCATGTTATACAATTATTAAAGAAAATCATGATACAAACGTAAAAGTATCTGATATTTCTAAAATTGTTAAAGAGAATCATTTTTGGAAAAAATTAACACATAATATGAAAAAGAAAATGAAATCATTTTCTCAAGCGTTTATTTTTATTTATTCAATGGTTGAATCTTTAATCTTTAAGATGATTTTAATTCTTCTTATTTTAGTATTGTTTATAAAGATTTATGCTTTAGATAAAAAAGCTTTTTCATTATTTTTAACAGTTATTTTTATTGTAAAGAGTTTGGTGGATTATTTAATGATTTTATCAATTGAATTATCTAAGACTTTTTATATTAAGATGCTAAATATTCCTATTACTTCGATTGAAACAAGTTCTTATTTGTTGATTGCAACTATATGTTTAACAGTAGGTATGTTTTTATTGATAGGACATATATTGAAGACAGGGTAACCTGTCTTTTTGTTTATAAAAAAATTATTAAATTAATAACTATTTATAAATTGTATAAACGCATCACGTTTCACTAGACAAACAGGATTGTATACAATATAATGTTAGCAATACAAATAAGAAAGGAAGGTTTTATATATGACCGAAAAAAGAGTTTACAATTTCTCAGCAGGTCCTTCAATGTTGCCTGTTGCTGTACTTGAAAAAGCAGCAAAACAAATGTTGAATTATGAAAACAGCGGTATGTCTGTAATGGAGATGAGTCATAGATCCTCTTCCTACTTAGATATCTTTGAAAAAACAAAAGGATTATTAAAGAAAGTGATGAATGTTCCTGACAATTATAAAATTGTTTTCATTCAAGGGGGAGCAACTCAACAATTTTCAATGGTTCCTTTAAATCTTTTAAAGAATGGGAAAGCTGATTATGCAATTACAGGTGCTTTTAGTAAAAAAGCAGCTGCAGAAGCAAAAAAATATGGGGATATTCATATTGTTTATGATGGTAGTAGCAATGATTTTAAACACATTCCAACACAAGATGAATTAGATTTATCGAAAGATGCATCTTATTTACACATCTGCGCCAATAACACAATTTATGGAACAGAATGGAAATATGTTCCTGAAACATATGGTGCACCAATTATTGCGGATATGTCATCAAATATTTTATCTAAACCAGTAGATGTAAGTAAATATGGGATGATTTATGCTGGTGCTCAAAAGAATATGGGAATCGCTGGATTAGGGGTAGCGATTATTCGTGAAGATTTACTTCAAGATGTAGCTGAAACAACACCTGTTTTATTAGACTATAAATTGATGATTAAAAATGATTCAATGTATAACACACCACCAGCTTATGCTATTTATGTTTTAGGACTTGTTCTTGAATGGATTGATTCTTTAGGTGGTTTAGAAGTCATGAAAGAAAGAAATGAAAAGAAAGCTAAATTAGTTTATGACTATTTAGATCAATCGACTTTCTATAAAGCACATAGTGATAAAGAAAATAGATCACTTATGAATGTGACTTTTACGACACCAAATAAAGATTTAGATGCGAAGTTTGTAAAAGAAAGTATTGAAGCAGGTATGACGAATTTAAAAGGTCATCGTTCTGTAGGGGGAATTCGTGCTTCTATTTACAATGCAATGCCTTATGAAGGTGTTGAAAAACTTGTCGCATTTATGAAAGAATTTGAACAAAACAATCAGTAAGGGGACAACTATGTATAAAGTAAAATTAATGAATAAGATATCTTCTGAAGGATTAGATTATTTTAATGAAGATTATGAATATGGGGAAACGTTAGAAAATGAAGATGCCATTTTACTTAGAAGTGCATCTTTACATGAATATGAATTTACAAACAATGTAAAAGCAATTGCGAGAGCTGGTGCGGGGGTCAATAATATTCCTGTTGAAAAATGTTCAGAAAAAGGAATTGTTGTTTTTAATACACCAGGTGCAAATGCCAATGCCGTAAAAGAACTAGTCTTATGTGCTATATTTTTATCGAGCCGTAAGATTGTTGAAAGTATTGAATGGGTCAATACTTTAAAGGATGATGAAAATATTGGAAAAACAGCAGAAAAAGGAAAATCAAACTTTGTAGGTCCTGAAATTGAAGGAAAAAGACTAGGGGTTATCGGTTTAGGAGCTATTGGAGTTTTAGTCGCAAATGCTGCAAATAAACTTGGTATGGAAGTTTATGGCTATGATCCATTCATGTCTGTTAATTCAGCATGGGCTTTATCAAAACATGTGCGTAAAGCAAAAGATATGGATGAAATCTTTAAAACATGTGATTATATTACGGTTCATGTACCAAGTACAAAAGATACAAAGGGTATGTTAAATAAAGAAAAATTTGCACTAATGAAAGATGGAGCACGTTTATTAAACTTTGCAAGAGGGGACTTAGTTGTAAACGAGGATCTATTAGAAGCGGTTGAAACAGGAAAATTAAGTAAATATATTACAGATTTTGCTGCTCAAGAATTTATTGGAAAAGATAATATTATTGTATTACCACATTTAGGAGCGTCTACTCCTGAAAGTGAAGATAACTGTGCAAGAATGGCAGTTCAAGAATTAAAAGATTTCTTAGAAAATGGAAATATTAAAAATTCAGTGAACTTCCCAGCTGTTAATCAACCAAGAGAATCAAAAGTAAGACTATGTATTACCAATAAAAATATGCCAAATATTTTGGCACGTATTTCTAAACTGTTCGCGGATCACAATTTAAACATAGAAAATATGGTTAACCGTTCTCGTGGAGATTATGCTTATACACTTATTGATACAAATGATGATGTACGCCAGGATATCATTGAACGTATTGAAGCAGCTGAAGGAATTATTAATGTAAGAGTTATTAAATAGAACTTATATGTGATTTAAAGAGGTCCTAAATGGACTTCTTTTTTTTGGGCTAAACGTCCATTGAAGAAGAAAAAAAGGAAAGCTAAAATAATGATAGATAAAAGTTAAGTCGCCATGGTTAGAAAACGCACAAATTTGACACAAATTTGAGACAAATTATCTTTGATAACATGGTACAATAACATCAGAAAAACTCCTTATAAATA
>ENA-OPBE01000701-OPBE01000701.1-human-gut-metagenome-genome-assembly--contig:-NODE-701-length-32378-cov-3.203385_pt1 | contig 32378 bp, 29 predicted proteins | sample MGYA00241066_ERZ501448 | MGnify/ENA primary metagenome ERZ501448 (study PRJEB25962, sample SAMEA2042585) | human gut metagenome | biome: human gut; feature: human-associated habitat; material: faeces...
GCAACGTTATGCCGATTGCCCGTTCGCAACGATAAAGTATGTGCATTTGTGCTGACTCCGTCAATAGCGGTGCGTCGAGTCGCCGCACCCTACAAAAGTACCTGCTAAAAGAAAGCTTTTTCATTCAAATATTTCTCCGATATGTTCAGCACCCCGCAGATAAAAGTCTGTGGGGTGCTTGTATCAGAAATCATTTTCTGTCTTGCTGTTTATGTGTCAAATACCGAATCCATGTAGGGGTCGGCGACTCGACGACCCTATGCCGCCGACGGCGGCACGGCAACAATCAGCAATATTTTACATGGTCCCATTGCAGCAGTGTTATGCCGATTGCCCGTTCGCAACGATAGTGTATATAATTTGTGCTGACTCCGTCAATAGCGGTGCGTCGAGTCGCCGCGCCCTACAAAAGTACCTGCTGAAAAGGAAGCTTTTTCATCCAAATATTTCTCCGATATATTCAGCTCCCCGCGAATAAAATTCCGCGGGGAGCTATAATTTTATTTTATCTTTTATTCCTCTGTCTTTACGCCTTTATCCTTGAACAGCGTTTTCAGGCGTTCTACAGATGATGAGCTGAGTGCGGTCTTCGAGAGTATAAACGCGCTGTCCGCGGCGATATAGATATAAAAAGCGTGCTTTGTGATGCAGACTTTCTGTATCTTTGAATACGGTATGATGCGCTTTATGCTCTTTTCGCCGTGCTCGATAAGCTCCAGCTTATCCTCGTAGAAGTCGAACTCCTGCTCGGCGAAGAACGACTTATCGAGCTTTTTAAACGCCCTGTATGGCGCTAAATATTGGATATAGACATACGCCGCCGCGCAGAGTACGAGAACGGCGCTCACGACATAGAGAAAGATGTTGCCGCCGACCTTCACAAAGCTCACTATAACGGCCGCGGCGCAGGCGAGCAGAAGCCAGCCGGTCGCGCCCGAAAAGCGGGTCTTTCTGCGCTTGCTGTCCGTGTAGTGGACATATTTAAGATATGAGTCAAATGTATTTTTGCAGTTTGCGGTAACTATAAGCATATGTTTCTCCGTTTTCAGTCCATACCGAGCGCGTGCTCAAGATTTTTTCCGAGTATTCCCTCTTTTGCCTCTTCGGAGATGTCGAGGGAGATTATTCTGTTTATCAGCGCTTTTGCGTAGTCGGCTTTTTTATACGGGAAATCGAGCCCGAATATCGCGCAATCGTCGTCCCCCTGATGAATGAGCGTTAGCAGCTCATCGTCAGAGAGAGTCCAATAATCCGGCAGACCGTTGTCGTCCGGCATAATGCTCGTCAAGCCCGCGTATACGCGCCTCGGATCGCTCGCGCGGTGATGGTTGTTGCAGATAACAGCCAGCGCCTCGCGGAAAAAGTGATATCCGCCGACATGCTCCATGCTGAATTTAAGGCGCGGGAAGTTCCACGCGACTTCGTCAAAGAGCAGCGGCTGATAGTCCGCGATACGGTGCCAGTGCAGCCCCGTGTGAAACGACAGAAACAGCCCGTTCTCCTGGGCGGCAGAATAGGCCTCGCACGCTTTGTCGCCCATAATATTGAACTCCTGATATGCCGGGTGGAGCTTTATACCCCTGAAGCCGAGATCGGCTATTCTGTTGACCTGCCCCGTGATATCGCCGGAATCAAAATCTATCGTGCCGAAGCCGACGAGAGAATCGTCGTTCTTTATTGCGCCCGCGAGCCAGCTTATGCAGTCGCCGGGCATGTTATATTCTTTATACTGCGACGGGAACGGCGCGAAGCAGACCGCCCGCTCTATAGAACAATCGTCCATGAGCTTTTTGAGCGAATCTATCCCGCAGCCCGGTCTTGCTTCCTCCGGGAAAACATGGGCGTGGTTCGCAAATATATGATAATCCTTCATATTTTCTCCTTTGATTTAGGTCGAAGCCGACGAGGCGGTATTCGCCGCCGCCATGGCGGTGTCTATGGCGAGGACTATGCCGAGCGATATCAACTCATAGTCCGGGTCGAGGATATCGAGCTCGTAGCTGTCGCCCCAGGTGAACCACTCCTTGTGGATGTTCATGATGTTCCTGTCGCCGTCATAGAGCGAATATTCGTGCGCCCAGAAGTCGCCCTCAACGCGAAGGTCGGTATTTTCGAGCGAATATACGGGGCGGAAAAGCGAGAACTCCTTGACTATCTCCGCTATCTCCTCGCCGCCTATCTCGAGTATAAAGCGCGGCAAAAAAGTCCAAAGGCGGCTGTATATCTGCCCTATCTCCCCGCCTTGCGCGTCCATGATATGCAGCCTGCCGCGCAGGGAGAAAAACTCACCCTCGACAAAATATCTGTCGTTTCCCGCTTCGTCTTTCACGGTGAATTTTGAAGTCAGCGAAAAGACCTTCTGCTTGATATAGAGCTTCATTTTGTCCTCCCCTTTCCCTTTTTCAGTATATCATAAACCTCATGTCTTTACAACCGCGGCGGCGAGTTTGCGACTAAAATAAATAATTTTTGACCGAAAAAGCCCTCAACGATTGTAACAATGCAAAAAATTCAAAAACCTTGTCCCAAGTAATTGATACGCTTGTATTTTTTTGATATAATAGCTCTGTACGGGATACACAAAACGAAAGGAGACTACGTGTATGAATTATACTCAAGAAGTAGAGAATATGTGTATTGTCAAAAAGGGTCCGAACCACGGTCCTGCTCCCATCCCCGAAGAGGGCAAATGGGTCAAGGCTTATGAGATAAAGGACATCTCCGGTTTCACCCACGGTGTGGGCTGGTGTGCTCCCCAGCAGGGCGCATGTAAGCTCTCGCTCAACATCAAGGACGGCATCATCGAGGAAGCTCTCGTTGAGACCATCGGCTGCTCGGGCATGACCCATTCCGCAGCTATGGCAAGTGAGATTCTCCCCGGCAAAACCATTCTTGAGGCTCTGAACACCGACCTCGTCTGCGACGCTATCAACACCGCTATGCGCGAGCTGTTCCTCCAGATAGTCTACGGCCGCTCCCAGTCCGCTTTCTCGGACGACGGACTTAACGTTGGCGCGGGACTCGAGGACCTCGGCAAGGGACTTCGTTCGCAGGTCGGCACAATGTACGGCACAAGATACAAAGGCGTCCGCTATCTCGAGATGGCTGAGGGCTATGTCACCAGAATGGCTCTCGACGAGGACGATCAGGTTATAGGCTACGAGTTCGTGTCCCTGGGCAAGATGACCGACTTCATCAAGAAGGGCGACGACGCTCAGACCGCATATGACAAGTCGGTAGGCACCTACGGCAGATTCGCCGAGGCCGCCAAGTATATCGACCCGCGCAAAGAGTAAGGAGGATACGGACAATGGCATTATTTGAAAACTATGAGAGAAGAGTTGACAAGATCAACTCCGTTCTCGCTCAGTACGGCATTTCCTCCATCGAGGAGTGCAAAGAGATCACTCTTGCAAAGGGCATCGACTGCGACAAGATCGTCAGAGGTACCCAGCCCATCTGCTTTGAAAACGCTATCTGGGCATACACAGTCGGCTGCGCTATCGCTATAAAGAGCGGCGCTGTCAAGGCTGCCGACGCCGCTGCCGCAATCGGCATCGGTCTCCAGTCTTTCTGCATTCCCGGCTCCGTCGCCGAAAACCGCAAGGTCGGTCTCGGCCACGGCAACCTCGGCAAGATGCTCCTCTCCGAGGAGACAGAGTGCTTCTGCTTCCTCGCAGGTCACGAGAGCTTCGCCGCCGCTGAGGGCGCTATCAAAATAGCCCTCAACGCAAACAAGGTCAGAACCAAGCCCCTGAGAGTTATCCTCAACGGCCTCGGCAAGGACGCTGCGATGATAATCTCCCGCATCAACGGCTTCACATACTGCAAGACGGAGTTCGATCCCTACACCGAGACCGTCACCGTCACCGAGCAGAAGGCTTATTCCAACGGTCCGAGAGCGGACGTCAAGTGCTACGGCGCAGACAACGTTCCCGAGGGCGTGGCTATCATGAAGCTTGAGAACGTCGGCGTTTCCATCACCGGCAACTCCACCAACCCGACCCGCTTCCAGCACCCGGTCGCAGGCACCTACAAGAAGTGGTGCGTCGAGAACGGCGTCAACTACTTCTCCGTCGCTTCCGGCGGCGGCACGGGCCGTACCCTGCACCCCGATAACGTGGCTGCAGGCCCCGCAAGCTATGGCCTGACCGACTCTCTGGGCCGCGTCCATGGTGATGCTCAGTTCGCAGGTTCCTCCTCCGTGCCCGCACACGTTGAGATGATGGGCCTGATCGGCATGGGCAACAACCCGATGGTCGGCGCGACCGTCGCCTGCGCTGTTGCAGTCGAAGAGGCTATGAAATAAATCAAAGGCTCATAAAAGCATAAAGCAAAAACCACCGGCTGAGTCGGTGGTTTTTTGTTGTTTTATGAACACTTTTACTTTTGTAACGCGGGCGCAGAGGTAATGCTTCAAAACAGTTGCAATGGCGGCGCGGAAGTTGTATAATTAATTGATTTTGATAAATTCGCGTCGAGGGGCGGCGCATTTTGCGGCGACAAAGCGCGTCAAGCGCAAAAAATATACTGTGAGGTTTTACAATGTTCAAAGTGGGATTCGATAACGACCTTTATATCCAGAAACAGTCCGAGCAGATAAGCAAACGCATCAAGGAGTTCGGCGGCAAGCTCTATCTTGAGTTCGGCGGCAAGCTCTTCGACGACTACCATGCCTCGCGCGTCCTGCCCGGCTTCAAGCCCGACAGCAAGCTGCAGATGCTCAAGAATATCGGCTCTGATGTTGAGATAGTCATTGTCATCAACGCGAGCGATATCCAAAATAACAAGATCCGCCGCGACCTCGGCATAACCTACGACAGCGACGTGCTGCGCCTCATCGACGCGTTCCGCGCGATCGGTCTTTTCGTCGGCAGCGTCGTTATCGCGCAGTATAAGGGTCAGCCCGCCGCGCTTGCGTTCAAGAACAGGCTCGAAAATCTCGGCGTGCGTGTCTTTATCCACTATCCCATCGAGGGCTATCCCTATAATATCCCGCACATAGTCAGCGAAGAGGGCTTCGGCAAGAATGAATATATCGAGACCGAGCGCCCGCTCGTCGTTATAACCGCGCCCGGCCCCGGAAGCGGGAAGATGGCAACCTGCCTCTCCCAGCTCTATCACGACAACCTGCGCGGCATCAAGGCGGGATACGCAAAGTTCGAGACGTTCCCGATATGGAACCTGCCCCTGAAGCACCCCGTCAACCTCGCATATGAGGCGGCAACCGCCGACCTCAACGATGTCAACGTTATCGACCCCTACCACCTCGAAGCATATGGCAAGACCACCGTCAACTACAACAGAGACGTTGAAGTCTTCCCCGTGCTCAACGCTATATTTGAGAAAATCGAGGGCAAGAGCCCCTATAAATCGCCCACGGACATGGGTGTTAACATGGCGGGCTACTGCATCTCCGACGACGCCGCAACCCGCGACGCCTCTTTGAACGAGATAATCCGCCGCTACTTCAGCGCGCTGTGCGACCACAAAAAGGGTCTGACCGGCGACGCGGAGCTGACGAAGATAGAGAGCCTGATGAATCAGGCGGGAGTCACTGAGGAGTACCGCCGCTGCGTGCGTCCCGCGCTCGACAGAGCAAAAGAGACGGGCGCTCCCGCGGTCGCAATCGAGCTGCCCGACGGCAGACTGATAACCGGAAAGACTTCTTCTCTGCTCGGCGCGAGCTCGGCGGCACTGCTCAACGCAGTAAAGCTCCTCAGCAATCAGCCCAAGGAGCAGCTGCTCATCGATCCCGGCGTTATCGAACCGATACAGTCGCTCAAGACGAACATCCTCGGCAACAACAACCCGCGCCTGCACACAGACGAAGTTCTCATCGCGCTGACCATGAGCGCGATACAGAGCGAGCCCGCAAAGAAAGCGTTCGACGCACTCTCACTCCTGCGCGGCTGCGAGGCACATTCCTCCGTCATTCTCTCCCAGGTCGACGCGGATGTCTACCGCAAGCTCGGTATCAACCTGACCTGCGAGCCGCACTACCAGGTCAAGAAGCTCTACCACAAAGCGTAAATATAAATAATCAGCCTGCGGGGATATCCTCGCGGGCTGTTTTTTTTTGCAAGATGAGTCCTATAAATCACCCAGTGAAATGCCAAACCGCAAACTATGATAAAAGCCGCAGCCCACGCTAAAACGCAAGTTGCGGCTTTTTTGCTCTTTGGTCTGCGCCGAGTGTGACAACCCGGCTTATTTTGCGGGGACTGTGTGCCAGATATTCTTTGCATACTCGTTTACCGCTCTGTCGGCGGCGAATCTGCCGGAGCAAGCGGTGTTCATCAGTGACATCGAGTTCCAGCGCTTTCTGTCCGCCCAGAGCTCGTCGATCCTGTTCTGTGCCTGACGGTAGTCCGCGAAGTCCGCAAGAACCATGTAGGGATCGTGATAGACAATAGTTCCGCTGATTTCCGGGAACTGCTTGCCGCAGAAGCCGCGGTTTATGAAATCGATGACATTGCGAAGCTCCGCATTGTTGTTGTAGAAATTCATCGGCACATAGCCTCTGCTCCGAAGGTCGTTGACCTCGGGGGTGGTCATGCCGAAGATAACGACGTTCTCGTCGCCGACTGCGTCGTGAATCTCAACATTCGCGCCGTCGAGCGTGCCGAGGGTTATCGCGCCGTTCATCATCAGCTTCATGTTGCCCGTGCCGCTCGCCTCAGTTCCGGCGAGGGATATCTGCTCGCTGACATCGGCGGCGGGCATCATATATTCGGCCATGGAGACGTTGTAGTCCTCCATGTAGACGACCTTGAGCCTGCCCTTGACATCGGGGTCGTTGTTGATAAGATCCGCGAGGGCGCAGATGAAACTGATTATCTTCTTCGCCATGAAGTAGCCGCTCGCCGCTTTTGCGCCGAAGATATAGGTGTGGGGCGTGAAATCGCCCGAGGGATTCGCCTTTATCGCGAGATATTTCGCGAGGATGTTGAGCGCGTTGAGGTGCTGGCGCTTATACTCGTGCAGGCGCTTGACCTGAACATCAAAGATGGAGTTCGGGTCGAGCTCGATGCCGGTCTTCGCCTTGACTCGCTTGGCGAAGTCCGCTTTGTTCGCGGTCTTTATCTTCTCTATCTCTGCGAGCACGGCGGGGTTATCTTTATATTTTGCAAGCTCCGAGAGGCACTCGGCGTTATATACGAACTCTCCGCCGATGAGGTCGCTGAGCATCGAGGTCAGGCGCGGGTTCGCCTGGCAGAGCCAGCGGCGGTGGGCGATGCCGTTTGTGACATTGCAGAACTTGTCGGGCGTGAGAGTATAGAAATCATGGAACACGCTGTCCTTGAGTATCTCGCTGTGAAGAGCGGAGACGCCGTTGACGCTGTGGCAGCAGGCGACGCAGAGGTTCGCCATGCGCACGACTCCGTTTGAGATAACAGCCATTCTCTCGACCTTATTAGCGTCGTGGGTCTGCTCCCAGACGCTGCTGCGGAAACGGTTGTCTATCTCCTTGACTATCTGATAGATTCTCGGCAGCAGGCGACGGAAGAGATCCTCGCTCCAGCATTCGAGAGCCTCGCTCATAACTGTGTGGTTCGTGTAGGCGAAAACTTTCGTCACAACATTCCATGCGTCATCCCAGCTGTAGCCGCACTCATCAAGCAGCAGGCGCATAAGCTCGGGAATGGCGAGAGTCGGGTGGGTGTCGTTGATATGGATAGCCATCTTGTCGCAGAGATTGTCGAGCGAGCCGTACTTGCGCAGGTGGCGGTTGATGATATCCTGAACGGACGCGGAGACGAGGAAATACTGCTGGCGCAGGCGCAGGCTCTTGCCCTCGGGATGGTTATCCGCGGGATAGAGAACCTTGCTTATGACCTCCGCCATGGCGTTTTGCTCCATGGCGCGCAGGTAATCGCCCTGATTGAAGGAGTTCATGTCTATTTCCGAGCTCTTTGCGCTCCAGAGGCGCAGGACGCTGACGCCCTTGCCGTCCTTGCCGGCGACCATCATATCGTAGGGAACGGCGTGAACCTTCTTCGCGTTCTCTATATCGACGCTGTGATAGCCGTCCTCCCAGCGGTCAACGACATTGCCCTCGAAGCTGACGTCAACGCTCTTCTCCTCGCGCGCAACGAGCCAAACCTCGCCGCCGGGAAGCCAGAAATCGGGCATCTCGGTCTGCCAGCCGTCAACAAGCTTCTGCTTGAAGATTCCGTATTCGTAGAGAATGGAGTAGCCCATTCCGAGATAGCCGTCGGTTGCCAAAGCGTCGAGATAGCACGCCGCGAGACGGCCCAGACCGCCGTTGCCGAGACCCGCGTCCGGCTCGCAGTCATAGAGCTTGTCGAGCTTGATGCCGAAATCTTTGAGTGCCTCCTCCATAACGGGGATGAGATTGAGGTTATAGAGCGTGTTCTTGAGCGATCGTCCCATGAGGAACTCCATGCACATATAGTACACGCGCTTCGAGCCGCTCTCCTCGCAGCGCTTTTCAAACTCATGCCTGCCCTGTCTGAGCATATCGCGGGTTATCATCGCAATAGCCTTGTAAAACTGTTCGTAGTTGGCCTCCTCGGGAGTTACGCCGAAAAAGTGAGAGAGCTTTGCGGTTATCTGCTCCTCGGCGGCCTTCTTTGTCAGTGAATAATCCATTGTATCAAACCTTTCGTTTGCTTGTGCAGCATATACTGCCGGATATATAAAAATATACCAAATGTTATTTTATACCGAAAATGTAAATAATACAACCGAATACTCGCAATTACCGCTCGAACGCCCTCAGAAAAAACGAACTCCCCGACGAGAATTTTCAACAAAAATGCCTAAAAATGTCAGACACGATTGAAAAAGCAAGTATTGTTTACAATTTGTTCATATTTATGTATACTTGATGCAACACGGCGCAATTATTCTATATGTGTACCCAAGAGGTACTGAAGAGACAACTACCTATCTGGTTTTAATAATTGTCAACTTCTTTTTTCATTTTTATTTTCTCTTTCCCCAAAGCTAAAGCCGAATGCTGCACACATTCGGCTTTAACTTTTTTTCGGGGAACTTTTTTATTTTTACAGGTCGTCTACATCCTGCACGGGCTGCGAGCCGTCGAGCGGAGTGCCCGAATAACTGCCGAGAACATCGGTCGGAATAACTCCCTCTTTGTTCATCGGGTCGTTGTACTGCGGAATTTCGATTATCTTTTTCTTCTGCTTTTTCGGCTTGTCCACAAAAAATTCTCCTTTCTCTGCGTTTGCGTTTTTAGCTTTCCGCGCGGGCGCGCCGATATTCCGTGAAGCAGAAAGTTGAATTTGCGCGTTATTTCTGATAGAATCATCTTGTCCGAAAGACGGAGGTGCAAAAAATGAAAAATTTCAAAAAATATATCGCCGCTTTGCTTATTTTTGTTCTCGCGCTGAGCCTTTGCTCCTGCTCGCTGATTGATCGTCTCAAGCCCGCTCCCGCGCCGGAGACGGTCAGGCTGACCTTTCCCGAGGGTACGACCGTTATTCAGGCGGCGCAGAAGCTCGAAGAGGGCGGCGTATGCACAAAGGACGAGTTTATCTCGGCAGTCAACAACACCGAGAGGGATAACAAATTCGTTAAAGCTATAACCAACCCGCAGGAGCGCCCGTTCCTGCTCGAGGGATATATCTATCCCGACACATATGATTTCTATGTCGGCGAGGGCGCGGAAAAGGCGCTCGGACGCTTTCTCGCGAATACAGAATCGAAGCTCACCGACGATATGTATGCTAAAGCTCAAAAAATCGGCATGTCCATGGACGAGATAATCACGCTCGCTTCGATAATCCAGCAGGAGGCGTCGGTGCCGTCGGTCATGGCGAATGTCTCCTCCGTGCTCCACAACAGGCTCAATTCATCGGGCTATCCGCGCCTGCAGTGCGACGCGACGGTTTTCTATTTAAAGCGCAGCGTCAAGCCGTATATAAGCGAGGATCAGGCAGACAAATACGATGAGTTCTACAACACCTACGACCGCAAGGGACTCCCGGCGGGTCCGATAACGAACCCCGGAATTGAAGCGATAAACGCCGCGCTGAACCCGGCGGATACGAACTACTATTTCTTTGTCACCGATAACGACGGCAACTACTATTTTGCAAAGACCTATCAGGAGCATCTGAAAAACTGCAAAGCGGCGGGGGTCGCGCAGTAAAAATTTTGCAAATATTGCTTCCCGTGTAATTGAATTTTTCAGCCGCGCATAGTATAATTGGATTTTAGGCAAATCAAATATACTTCATCACAGGGGTATAAAAGAGGTATTATGAACGGTCTTATTGCATCGGCAAAGAGAATAGAAGAATACGGCGCACTGCTCGACTGCGTCAAAAACACCCGTCTGCCCATAGGCATGACGGGTCTTTCCCATATACACAAGGCGCATTTCGCCGCCGCACTGAACGCGGACTGCGGCAGACCCGTGCTCGTGATAACGGCGGACGAGGCGCAGGCTTCGCGCCTTGCGCTCGACATGAAAACGCTCGGCTGCCGCGCCCTGCTCTATCCCGCGAGGGATTTTGCGTTCCGCTCGACGGAGAGCCAGTCGCGCGAATATGAGCACAGGCGGCTCGGCGTGCTCGACAAGATGCTGCGCGGCGAGGCGCAGGCGGTAATCTGCTCCGCAGAGGCGGCGTCGCAGCTGACTCTGCCGCCCGAAGAGCTTAGAAACCGCACGATTGAACTCGCCGTCGGCGACGAGATGCCGCTCGAGGATATAGTAAAAGCGCTGCTTCGCGCCGGCTACTCCCGCTCGGCGCAGGTCGACGGAGTCGGTCAGTACGCGGTGCGCGGCGGCGTGCTCGATTTCTTCACGCCCGGCGAGGAATATCCCTGCCGCCTTGAGCTCTGGGGCGACGAGATAGACAGCATGGCGTATTTCGATATCGAAACTCAGCGCCGCACCGACAATATCGAAAAGATAAAAATAACCCCGTCAAACGAGATTCTCCCGCCCGACACGGAAGAATTTATCGAGCTGCTCGAGCGCTTCCGCTCGGAGATACGCGGCAAGGGTGCTGCCAAGGCGCGCGAGTGCGTTGACAAGGATATAGACAGAATAAAGGGCGGTCTGCGCCTGCAATCTACGGACAAATATATGCCCCTGCTCTACGATGTGGCTTCGATATTCGACTACGCTAAGGGCTATATTCTCTGCGTGAGCGAGAGCTTTTCCGTCAAAGAGCGGTTTAACGCCGCCATCGGGCTCATGCACGAGGCGATGAAGGCGATGTTCGAGGAGGGCGAGCTCTGCCCCGGACTCGACAGATTTTCTCTGCATCTCTCAGACCTGCTGAACAACTATGAGCAGATGGGCGCCATATACATGGACAATCTGCCGCGCGGCGGATTCGACACGCCCGTAAAGGAACTTATAGGCGTCAACGCAAGGCAGATAACAGCCTGGAACGGCTCATTTTCTGTTCTCAAAGACGACCTCGACGCATTGACGGATAAAACTAAGCGCACCTGCGTTATTTTCGCGGGCACGCGCAAGGCCGCCGACGCACTGCGCGGCGATCTTATAGACGACGGCTACAGTGCGCTCTACATGGACGAACTGCCGAACGAACTGGCTCCAGGCACGCTGACCGTTGTACCAGGCTGTCTCTCGGCAGGATTTGAATATCCGCTGGCAAAAATAACGGTATTCACCCACTCCGGCAGGGCAGCGGTCGCTCAGCCGAAGAGAAACGTCCGCAAAAGCTCAAACGCGTTCCACAGCCTTGACGAGCTTCACCGCGGCGACTATGTCGTTCATGTCGCGCACGGTATCGGCATATTCGAGGGTATAAACAAGCTCGAAGCGAGCGGCACGATAAAAGACTATATCAAAATTCGCTACGACAAGGGCGACATTCTCTATGTCCCGGTCACTCAGCTCGACCAGGTCTCGAAATACATCGGTCCGTCCGGCGACGACAAGCCCGTCCGCCTCAACAAGCTCGGCGGCAAGGACTGGCAGAAGACCCGCTCGCGCGTGCGCAGTGCGGTCAAGGATATGGCAAAGGAGCTCACGGAGCTGTATTCGCGCAGGCTCAAAATCGAAGGTCACGCATTCTCGCCCGACACGGATATGCAAAGCGACTTCGAGCGCAGGTTCGAGTTCGACGAGACCTCGGATCAGCTCAGATGTATCGACGAGATAAAGGGCGACATGGAGAAAAGCTGCCCCATGGACAGACTGCTCTGCGGCGACGTCGGCTTCGGCAAGACGGAGGTCGCGCTGCGCGGCGCGTTCAAGTGCGTTGCGGACGGCAAGCAGTGCGCCATTTTAGTGCCGACCACGATTCTCGCCTATCAGCACTATCAGACGGTGCTCAAGAGGATAGAGGGCTTCCCCGTGGAGGCGCGTATGCTCTCGCGCTTCTGCTCGAAAAAGGAGATAGAGGACACTCTGAACGGTCTGCGCCGCGGCAGTGTAGATATAGTCGTCGGCACACACAGGCTCATTTCAAAGGATGTTCAGTTCCGTGACCTCGGGCTGATAATAATAGACGAGGAGCAGCGCTTCGGCGTGGCTCAAAAGGAGAAGCTCAAGGAGCTTTATCCGAAGGTCGATGTTCTCACCCTGACCGCGACGCCCATACCGAGAACGCTCAATATGGCGCTCTCCGGCATACGCGATATGTCGATTCTCGAAGAAGCGCCGCACGACCGCTCGCCGGTGCAGACATATGTTGTCGAGCACAATCCCGAAATGCTCGCGCAGGCGATGAACGCGGAACTCAGGCGCGGCGGACAGGTATATTATCTGCACAACCGCGTTGAGAGCATCGAGCACACGGCTGCAAAAATAAAAGATATGCTGCCCGACGCCGTTGTCGGCATAGCCCACGGCAAGATGAGCGAAGACGAACTGAGCGAAGTCTGGCGCAAGCTGCTCGAGGGCGAGATAGATATATTGGTATGCACGACTATAATCGAAACGGGCGTTGATGTTCCGAATGTCAACACCCTTATAATTGAGGACGCCGACCGCATGGGTCTCGCCCAGCTTCATCAGATACGCGGGCGCGTCGGACGCTCGTCGCGCAGAGCGAGCGCGTATCTCACATTCAGACCCGGCAGGGAGCTGACGGAGATAGCCACGAGCAGGCTCGACGCGATAAGGGAGTTCACGGAGTTCGGCTCGGGCTTCAAGATAGCCATGCGCGACCTCGAACTGCGCGGCGCGGGCAATGTGCTCGGCGCACAGCAGCACGGACACATGGAAGCTGTCGGCTACGAGATGTATCTCCAGATGCTCGAACAGGCGATAAGCGAGGAGCGCGGAGACCAGACAAAGAAGCCGAAGAAGGAATGCCTTGTCGATCTGCCGATAGACGCGCACATCCCGCCGACATATATCGAGAGCGTGCCGCAGAGGCTCGGCATCTACCGCCGCATCGCGGACATAACCTCGCGCGCAGATGCGGACGATGTCACGGATGAGCTCATCGACCGCTTCGGCGAGCCGCCCGCTCCCGTGCTCGGACTGATAAGGACTTCACTGCTCCGGGCGTATTCCGCCCAGCACAACATCTATGAGATCGGGCGCAAGGGCGACAAGCTGCTGCTCTATATCGACGACCTCGATATGCAGGAGATCTCCGCCATAGCCGCGGGCTTCCCCGGCAGGGTGACAGTCAGCGCCGCAGGCAAGCCGCACATAGCAGTGCGCATCATGCCGCAGGATAAGATGCTCGACCTGCTCGAAAAAGTGCTCATGCTCATGAACACCGCGAATAAACAGAAAGACAGCTGACCGAAATCAGCTGTCTTTTTTTATATTTATCTGTCCGTGTGCCCGTATTCGAGAATGTCCGCTATTCTCTCGCAGGCGTGTCCGTCGCCGTAAGGGTTCGCGGCGTGGCTCATTTTTTCATATTCCGCCTTGTTTTCAAGCAGAATCTTGAAATTGTCGTATATTGTCTGCTCGTCCGTGCCGACAAGCTTGAGCGTGCCTGCAGCGATGCCCTCGGGTCTCTCGGTCGTGTCGCGCATGACCAGAACCGGCTTGCCGAGGCTCGGCGCCTCCTCCTGGATTCCGCCGCTGTCGGTGAGGATCATATAGCTGTGCGCCAGGAAATTGTGGAAATCGACAACATCAAGCGGCTCGATTATTTTTATATGCTCGCATCCGCCGAGTTCCGCGTCCGCCGCCTCGCGCACGACGGGGTTCATATGAATGGGATATATCGCCCTGATGTCCGGATGCTCCTCGACGATGCGCCTTATCGCGCGGAACATGTGGTGCATCGGCTCGCCGAGGTTCTCGCGCCTGTGTGCGGTTATCATTATCAGCCTGCCGTCGGCAGCCCAGTCGAGCCATTTGTTTGAATAGTCCGCACGCACGGTGGTTCTCAGCGCGTCTATCGCGGTGTTGCCCGTGACGAACACGGTCTCTTTCTTTTTGCCCTCTCTGAGCAGGTTTTCGCGCGCCGTCTCGGTCGGGGCGAAGTTATATTCGGAAACTATGCCGACCGCCTGGCGGTTGAACTCCTCCGGAAACGGGGAATGTATATCATATGTGCGCAGACCCGCCTCGACATGGCCGACTTTTATTCCGAGATAATAGCACGCAAGCGCGGAGGCGAAAGTAGTTGTAGTATCGCCGTGAACGAGAACCGTATCCGGCTTCTCCTTTTCGAGCACGGGCTTTATCTTTTCGAGGATGCTGACCGTGACGTCAAAGAGAGTCTGCTTGTCTTTCATTATACTCAGGTCGTAGTCCGGCTCAACATCGAATGTCCTGAGCACGCTGTCGAGCATCTGGCGGTGCTGGCCCGTGACGCAGACGACCGTTTCGAGTCCCTTGCGGGTCTTGAGCTCTTTGACGAGCGGACACATTTTTATCGCCTCGGGTCTTGTGCCGAAAACGAGCATTATCTTTTTCATGCGAAGCCTCCCTGCCGCGAGTGTTTTCTCAATTATAACCGTTTTTCTTTTTTCAGTCAACAAAAAGGGAAGCGGCCGGCTGACAGATATCAGACGGTCGCTTGTCTTCTCCCCAAATAGATGCTGCACGCTTAGCGCACAGCCTAGCTTCTTTTTTCATAAGGCTATTATATACTGTTTCTGTTTGGGAAGTCAATATTTTTCGCAATAAATAATATTTTACTTATTCGCCGCGTTCTCTTCTCGCCTGCTCAGGCGAGATCTCGGCGTGGGGGCAGACTATCTCGTCTATTATCTCCTGCGGAGCCGCCCAGCGCACGGCGTTTGTCAGTATCTGCTGAACCTGCGGGATGTAGTAGGTGGGGTTGCCCTCGTGGCCGGGCTGGAAATAGAATACTTTTCCGCGCCCTCTTCTCCAGCAGCAGCCCGAGCGGAACACATCTCCGCCGGAGAACCAGCCGATAAAAACAAGCTCGTCCGGCTCGGGGATATCAAAACGCTCGCCGTACATCTCTTCGACGGGTATCTCAACGTATTCGCCGATACCCTTTGCTATCGGGTGCGCGGGATTGACTGTCCAGAGGCGCTCAAAATCGCCGTCGCGCCAATGCAGGGCGCAGGAGGTACCCATAAGGCGCTTGAAGGGCTTCGAAAAATGCGCGGAGTGCAGCGCTATGAAGCCCATGCCGCGCAGGACTCTGTCGTGAACGCGCTCAACAAGCTCGTCGGGCACTTCGTCGTGCGCCTTGTGTCCCCACCAGATGAGCACATCAGTGTTTTCGAGCACTTCGGGCGGCAGACCGCAGTCTGGGTCGTTGAGGGTCGCGGTGCGCACCTCGATATCCTCCTGCGTGTCGAGGAAGCTCTTTATCTGGCCGTGGATTCCGTGGGGATAAACTGCCGCTATCTCGGGCGATTCGACCTCATGGACGCCCTCGTTCCAGACGGTAACTCTTATCATTTTATCAGTTCCTTTCGGGAGAAATTTTATCCAAATCAAGTATATATTTTTGCCCGCCCGCTGTCAATGGATTTTCTCCCGTATTGCAAAATCGACCGCCGTTTGATATACTTTAATAAAGATTTTTCGGGGTGATATTTTGCTTCTCAACAAAAATGACGACATTGAACTTCATATAGATTCGGTCTCGCTGACGGGCAGCGGAGTCGGCAGATACAACGGGCTCGCCGTGTTCGTCCCCGCGACCGCGCCCGGAGATATAATAGAAGCGCACATAATCAAGGCGAAGAAGAGCTACGCCGTCGGCAAGTGCACGAAAATAATCAAGCCGTCGCCGGACAGAACCGACAACGACTGCCCGGCATATCCCGGCTGCGGCGGCTGCTCGTTCCGCCACATGAGCTATGGCGCGGAGCTAAAGCTCAAGGCGGACGCCGTGCGCGACGCGTTTTCGCGCATCGGCGGACTTGATGTTGAACTAAAGCCGATAATCGGCGCAGACTCGCCGGACGGCTACCGCAACAAGGCGCAGTACCCTGTAGGGTGCGAAAACGGCGAACTGAAAATCGGCTTCTACTCCCGCCGCTCGCACAGGATAGTTGACTGCCGCGCGTGCCGCCTCGCGCCGCCGGAGTTCGAAAAAATACTCGGCACGGTCGCGGATTGGATCGAGAAATATAATATTTCCGTCTACGACGAAACAAGCAGAAGCGGGGCTGTCAGGCACATATATCTGCGAAAAGCGTTCGCGACGGGCGAGATAATGCTCTGCCTCGTCAGTGCACAGGAAAACCTGCCGCACACCGACAAGCTCATCGAATCGCTCAAAGATGAAAAAGCTATAAAAAGCGTGCTGATAAACATAAACCCCGACGACACGAACGCAGTGCTCGGCGAAAAGTGCATCCCGCTCATCGGCGACGGCTGCATAACGGACATACTCTGCGGAGTAAAGGTACGCATATCGCCGCTGTCGTTCTATCAGGTCAACCGCACGCAGGCGGAAAAGCTATATAAAAAGGCTGCCGAATACGCCGGAGACAAAAAAATAAAGCTCCTGCTCGACCTCTACTGCGGCGCGGGCACGATAGGGCTTTCGATGGCAGACAAGGCGGAGGAGCTCATCGGCATAGAGACCGTCGCGCCGGCGATAGAGGACGCAAAGAAGAACGCAGCCGCAAACGGCATAGAAAACGCGCGATTTATCTGCGCGGACGCGGGCGAAGCCGCCGAAAAGCTTCTCGGCGAGGGCAAGCGCCCCGAGGTGATAGTCCTCGACCCGCCGCGCAAGGGCTGCTCGGAGCAGACGATTAAAGCCGCCGCAAAAATGGCTCCCGACAGGATAGTGTATGTCTCCTGCGACCCGGCCACGCTCGCACGCGACTGCGCTGTGTTCAAAGAGCTTGGATATGAAGTCGAAGAAGCGACACCCGTTGATCTCTTCCCGAGAACGGCGCATGTGGAGACGGTGTGCCTCTTAGTTCTGAGAAATCCGGTGACACATATCAACATTGATGTGGATGTAGAAGAAATGGTGCAGGATAAAAGAGGACTGGCAACCTATGAGCAAATCAAGGATTATGTTCTGGAACACAGCGGATTGAAGGTTAGTAGTCTTTATATCGCACAGGTAAAACAGAAATACGGCATTATTGAGCGCGAGAACTATAATAAACCGAAATCCGAGGATGCCAGGCAGCCACAATGCCCACTGGAAAAGGAAAGAGCCATTACGGAGGCATTGAAACATTTTGGAATGCTATAAAATAAAGGAGGTGCTTCATGTATAACCCACAGCTTGAAACTTTTCTGCGCGTGGCGGATGCAGGCAGTTTCAACAAAGCCGCCGAAGAAAGCTACATCACGCCCACGGCTGTCATCAAGCAAATCAATCTTTTAGAAGAATCCCTCGGCGTGAAGCTCTTCGACCGTAGCCACCGGGGGCTGCAACTCACAAAAGCTGGGCGCTCTATGTACCAGGATGCAAAATATATCATCCAGTATTGCCGGGACTCCGTGACTCGGGCAAAAAACGCCATGCAGGAGGATGAGAATATCATCCGCATCGGCTCGTCCCCCATGACGCCCGCACAGCTTTTGATGGATCTCTGGTCGAGAGTGCAAGCATTGCACCCCGATATTAAATTCCAGATCGTGCCCTTTGAGAACACGCCGGAAAATGCGCGGGAAATTCTTGCCAATCTCGGCAAAAACATTGATATTGTAGGCGGTATTTTTGATGAGACCATGCTGCACCTGCGGGGCTGTGCCGGGTTGGAGCTGACGCGGGGGCGCTTCTGCTGTGCAGTCTCCATCCACCACCGGCTGGCGGACAAAGACAAGCTGCAAGTTTCTGACCTCTATGGGGAGAATCTGCTGCTGATGCACCGCGGCTGGAGCCACTATGTCGATCAGCTTCGGGACGATCTGTGGCAGCACCACCCGCAAATTCACATTGTGGATTTTGATTTTTACAGCATGGACGTGTTCAACCGCTGCGAGAACACCAACGATGTGCTGCTGGCGATTCCCGGCTGGGCGAATGTCCATCCGCTTCTAAAGGTCATTCCTGTCGAATGGGAACACAACATCCCCTACGGCATCCTCCATTCCCCGGAGCCGACGCCTACGGTACGGCGGTTTCTGGATGCGGCGAAGGCCGTCAGAAAAGAACTGTACGGCTGATTATAACCCAAAGGTATATACTGATGAACAAAGCGAGACTTCTCTTGAAGTCTCGCTTTTTTTATACTATAGGCAGAAGTTCAGGAAAAGGCAGATGATGATATGAAGCTTGGATGTTTCTCTGCGCTGCTGTTTTGTACGGCGCTTCTGCTGAGCGGTTGCGGCGCTCGTGAACCACAGGAACCTACGGAAACCACTCTACCCCAAACAGCAGCATTTACAAGGGAAAGCAAAATCAAAGATGTGAAGAATGCTCCAATATTCGGTTCTTACGGACGGTTGCTGTTCCCTGTAGAGGATGCCTATTACAGCGGCGACACTCTGGAAGAACTTCAACTGACCTACTACAGCCATATTGATCCAGACGAAACGGTGGAGATCGTGAACACCCTGCGAGAGCGGGCAGCAGACGGCCAAACCATCTTCTATGACATCTACACCGACGAGGAAAAGGCGGCTGACCCTGCCAAAGAAGATACAGGATTGTTTTTCTTCAAGGGAATCCCCGGCGAGAAGTTCGCCATCTGCAATGCAGGCGGTGCCTTTGCCTATGTGGGGGCCATGCAGGACAGCTTCCCTCATGCGCTGGAGCTTTCCAAAAAGGGCTACAACGCCTTCGCTCTCATTTATCGCCCCGGCGCACAGACCGCCTGCGAGGACTTGGCAAGAGCCATCCGCTTCATCTTTGACCATGCGGACGAACTGGAAGTGGACACCGATTGCTACTCCCTATGGGGCGGCTCGGCAGGAGCGCGAATGGCGGCGTGGCTTGGGTCTTACGGTGCAGAAGCCTTTGGCGGCGGCGATCTGCCCCGTCCCGGTGCGGTCATCATGCAGTACACGGGACTGAGCGAGTATTTCGAAAGCGATCCGCCCACCTATGCCTGTGTCGGTGACAGGGACGGCATCGCCAACTGGCGGGTCATGCAGGCGCGACTCGAAGCCATGCAGCAGGCCGGGATCGATACGGAGTTTCATGTGTATTCCGGTCTGGGTCACGGCTTTGGACTTGGGACTGGAACCAGCGCCGAAGGCTGGATCAATGATGCCGTTTCCTTTTGGGAACAGCAAATGAAGAAATAACATTCAGAAAGGATGCGTTTTTATGAACAACTTTATTTTTGAAAACAAGACCAAGGTGTATTTCGGCAAGGGCGGTGTCAAGGAGTATCTTGGCTGTCTGCTGGGGAACTACGGCGAAACCGTCATGCTGGCCTACGGCGGCGGCTCCATCAAGCGCAACGGCGTGTACGATGAGATCATGGGTATCCTGAACGCCGCCGGCAAGCGCGTCGTGGAGTTCGACCGCATCATGTCCAACCCCACCTATGCCAAGGCGCAGGAGGGCGCGAAGCTGGCGCGGGAGAATCATGTGGACCTTATCCTCGCCGTGGGCGGCGGCAGCGTGTCCGATTGCTGCAAGGTCATCTCCGCGCAGGCCAAACTGGACGAGGACATTTGGGAACTGGAAAACATCAAGCACACATTTCCAACGGAGTTTATCCCCCTCGGCACCATCGTCACGGTGTTCGGTACCGGCAGCGAGATGAATAACGGTGCCGTCATCACCCACGAGGAAAAGAAAATCAAAGGCGCCCTTTGGGGCGCACAGGCGGATTTTGCCTTCCTTGACCCCAGCTATACCCTGTCCGTTCCCATGAAGCAGGTTATTTCCGGCGCGTTCGACACGCTGAGCCACGCGATGGAAACCTACTTCGGCAAGCCGGATGAAAACAACCTGTCCGACGATATTAACGAAGCCGTCATGCGCAGCGTCATCCGCAACATCCGCGTGCTGCTGACCGACCCGGAGAATTACGACGCAAGAAGCGAGCTGGCCTGGGCGTCTGCGATGGCAGAGAACGGCGTTCTGAAGATCGGAAAAGTCACGGACTTCCAGTGCCACATGATCGAGCATCAGCTGGGTGCCTACACCAACTGCAACCACGGTGCGGGGCTGGCGGTCATTCACCCGGTTTTGTACCGCCATATCTGCAAGTCCGGTGCAGCCCGCTTCGCCCGCTGGGCGCAGAATGTCTGGGGCATCGCATCCAAAGGCAGTGACGATGAAACTGCTTCTGCCGGTGTGGAAGCACTGGCTGCGTTCATCAAGGAAATTGGACTGCCCACCACCTTTGCAGAGCTGGGCATTTCCGCCGACACCGACTTTCGTGCCATTGCGGATTCTACCGTTTTCACCCCCGGCTGCTGCAAAAAGTTGACCCACGATGAAATATATGACATTCTCTGCGAATGTAAATAAAACTAAAATTGAATTGAAAGGATGATTTTATCATGAAAAAACTGACTGCACTACTGCTGAGCGTCGTACTTAGCCTTGCCGCCTGCGGCTCTGCCAACAAGCCTGCATCTTCCACCACGCAGCCCGAAACCTCTGTGCCGACTGAACAGCCCGAAAGCTCCTCGACCGCTCCCGCAGAATCCGAGCCGGAGACCCAGCCCGAGACCGGCAAGACACTGGTGGTCTACTACTCCGCTTCCGGTAACACCGAGCGGGTGGCCAAGGATATTGCAGGGGCCGCCGATGCCGACCTCTTTGAGATCGTTCCCACCGAAGTCTACACCAGCGAGGACCTGAACTGGACGAACCCCGACAGCCGCGTCAGCCGTGAACATGATGACGAGTCCCTGCGGGATGTGCCCCTGACCACCACTGAAGTTCCCGATTGGGATTCCTATGACACCGTGTTCATCGGTTATCCCATCTGGTGGGGTATCGCAGCGTGGCCCGTGGACACCTTTGTAAAAAACAATGATTTCACCGGCAAGACCGTCATCCCCTTTGCCACTTCTTCCTCCTCCGGCATGGGTCAGAGCGGCAGTTTGCTGGCCGACATGGCCGGTACCGGCGAGTGGCAGGAAGGCCAGCGGTTCTCCTCCGGCGTTTCCAGTGATGATGTGCAGTCCTGGGTCAATGGACTGGGTCTGTAATGCGTAGGAACAGAGTTTTCGCCGCAATGCTTGCAGTTCTCATGGTCGTGTCGCTGACCGCCTGTGGCCGGGAGTCCGTCGGGACTCCCGGTGGTGAGCTGGAAAACGGCGTTGCGGCTATTGAGGATGCTATGACAACGAAACCAAACGAAAGCAGTTCTGCTTCCACCACCCCCATCGATGATCTGCGCGACGGATCTTCGACGGACACCGTAGCCACGCCGGACGATTTTCCTGATGCATATAACTACGGCAGCGGCAAGATTTCCGATTATTCCCGCACAGCCATGCTGCAAAAGATGCCGGAACCGGCAGGTAATAACACCGTGCTGAACACGGCAGCAGACCCTGCAAACATTCAAGTGCTCTATCTCTGGGAGGAAGGCAATGTCCCCGCCAGGACGAAATTTACGCAGGACATGACCGGATATTTCGATGACTGGAACTTCCGCCCCTATGTCACCGCTATCCCCGTCCGGGATGGCGTGAAGCCAAAAGGCGCGGTGGTGCTGATGGCGGGCGGCGCTTATCAGTTTCGGGGCAACTACACCGATTCGCTGCCCACCGCCGCAGCACTGCGAGAGCTGGGCTTTCAGACCTTCATCGTAGACTACCGCCTGTCTCCCTATACGCAGGAGGAAGGTGCGCTGGATGTGGCGAGAGCCGTCCGTTTTGTCCGCAAAAATGCGGAGATCTATGGTATTGACCCAGATGATATTGCCGTCATGGGCTTTTCGGCGGGCGGCATTCAGGCTGGTGAATTTCTGATGCACTATGACGAATATGTGACCGGCACGGCGCTGGACAGCACCTATGTGCCGGACGAGCTGGACGCCGTTCTCGCCTATGCCTCCGCCGCAGGCATGATCTATTCCTTCTATGGCCGCCTCAGCGTGGGAAATATGAATGCAAGCTGGTTGACCGAGGGCGATTTGCCGCCGACCTTCTATGTCTACGGCACCGAGGACCCCTTCTATCGTCAGTTCCAGCAGCAATATGATGTGATCTCTGGAATGGGCATTTCCACCGGGCGCATCGTGCTGAACGGCTGGCCTCACGGCTTCGGCTCCGATGGTGGTTGGGTTAAGGACTACGCCGCATGGCTGGAAACAATTTTCGCATAAGGAGTGATTTCGATGAAAGCACTGTTAGTAAACGGTAGTCCCCATCCAAGGGGCTGCACATATACCGCCCTGACCGAACTGAAAAACACCCTAGAGGCCGAGGACATCGAAGTGGAGCTGCTCCATGTGGGCAACAAGGACATTCGCGGTTGTATTGCCTGCCGCAAATGTGCTCAGACAGGCAAATGCGTGTTTGACGATGTGGTCAATGAAGTTGTACCAAAACTGGCAGAGGCGGACGCCTTTGTCATCGGCTGCCCGGTATACTTTGCCTCCCCCGCAGGCGGAGCCATCTCCTTCATGGACCGATTGTTTTTCAGCACCCTCGGCATCGACAAGACCATGAAGGTGGGGGCGGCGGTAGTCACCTGCCGCCGGGGCGGCAACACCGCCACCTTCGATGTGTTGAACAAGTATTTTACCATGACCGGGATGCCGGTAGCCTCCAGCCAGTACTGGAACATGGTCTACGGCGGCTCGGCCGAAGAAGTAGCGCAGGATGCTGAGGGCTTGCAGACCATGCGGACACTGGGGCGCAACATGGCGTTTATGATGAAGTCCTTTCAGTTGGGTAAGGAGCAGATCGGCTTGCCTCAGAAGGAACCACTGATTTTCACAAACTTTCACAGATAAGGGGTGTTGCTTTATGAGAAAAATTACAGCAGGCAGAGATGTGCTTGGTGAATTTGCGCCGAAGTTCGCACAGCTCAATGATGATGTTCTTTTCGGTGAGGTTTGGAGCCGGGAAAGCGAGCTTTCTGCACGCGACCGTTCCCTCATCACCGTGACAGCACTGATGGCGCAGGGGCTGACGGATACCTCCTTCGGTCATCATCTGGCAATGGCAAAAGAAAACGGTATCACCCGCAGCGAAATTGCGGAGATCCTGACACACGCCGCATTTTATGCGGGCTGGCCGAAAGCATGGGCGGCGTTCCGCATGGCAAAGGATATCTGGGCAGACGAGGAAAGCACCGACGAAAAGCAGCGTCATCAAAACAGTATGATATTTCCCATCGGAGCGCCCAATGACGGTTTCGCACAATATTTCAGCGGGCAGAGCTATCTTGCGCCGGTTTCCACGGCGCAGGTCAAAATATTCAATGTAACCTTTGAACCCGGCTGCCGCAACAACTGGCATATCCACGAGGCGGACAAGGGCGGCGGGCAGATCCTTATCTGCGTGGCCGGGCGCGGTTACTATCAGGAATGGGGCAAAGAGCCGCAGGAACTGCACCCCGGCGATGTGATCAACATTATGCCCGGTGTAAAGCACTGGCACGGCGCTGCGCCGGACAGCTGGTTTTCCCATCTGGCGGTGGAAGTACCTGGAGAAAACTGCCGCAGTCAGTGGTGTGAGCCGGTGAGTGAAGAAGATTATCAAAAGCTAAAATAAGGAGCATTGCTATGAGCATTTTATTTATCAACGGCAGTCCCAACAAAAACGGGAACACCGCTGCACTGGCGGCGGAGCTGCTGAAAGATCACGAATATGAAACCCTGAATCTGACTGACTACACCATCGGTGCTTTCGGTCAGAATCTCCCCGGTGACGAGCTGAATGCCGTTATTGCCGCCATGAAGAAGGCGGACACCATCGTCATCGGCTCTCCCGTCTACTGGCACAATATCTGCGGCAGCGTCCGCAATGTGCTGGACCGGTTCTATGGTAAGGTGGAAAACGGTTCTCTGTCCAGCCGCAGGCTGTACTTTGTATTTCAGGGCGCTGCCCCTGAAAAATGGATGCTGGAGGCGGGCGAGTACACCATGAAGCGCTTCGCCGCGCTCTACGGCATGGCATATAGCGGCATGGTGACCAGCAAGGCCGATGCCGCCAAGCTGAGCAAGGAAGTGTAAGATGCAGTACCGTACTTTAGGCAGTGATCTGACTGTTTCTGCGGTCGGTCTCGGCTGCATGGGCATGAGCCACGCCTACGGAGCCCCTGCCGACAAAAAGGAAATGACGGAGCTGCTGGCACAGGCAGTGGATCTGGGCTATACCTTCTTTGATACTGCGGAGGTCTACGGTACACCGGAGCACCCACATGACAATGAGGAACTGGTGGGGGCGGCGCTGAAGCCCTATCGGGACAAAATCGTGCTTGCCACCAAGTTTGGCATTCACTTTGACATGAGCAGCACCGCCACCAATAAGCCGCTGGTACCGGATTCCCGTCCGGAGGTCATCCGTGCATCGGTGGAAGCGTCTCTGAAACGGCTGGGCACCGACCACATTGACCTCTATTACCAGCACCGGCTGGACCCGAAGATTCCCATTGAGGAGGTGGCGGGCGTAATGGCCGACCTCATCCGCGAGGGCAAGATCACCCACTGGGGGCTGTCCGAAGCTACGGAAGACACGATCCGCCGCGCTCACGCAGTCTGTCCGGTGACAGCCATTCAGAACCGCTACTCCATGATGGCACGGTGGTATGAAAATCTGTTCCCAGTGCTGGAAGAACTGCACATCGGCTATGTGGCGTTCTCGCCGCTGGCCAACGGTTTTCTCTCCGGCAAGTATGATAAGAGCTCGCAGTTTGACGCTGAGACAGACTACCGCAGCGTCATGCCCCAGTTCCAGCCGGAGAATATCGACCGCAACCACGATCTTCTCACTTTGCTTCAAAAGCTGGCAGAGCAGAACAACGCCACTCCCGCACAAATCTCACTGGCATGGATGCTGTGCAAGAAGCCGTACCTCGTACCTATTCCCGGCACACGCCGGTTGAGCCGCCTGCTTGAAAATGCCGGTGCGGCAGATGTTACGCTGTCCGCCGAAGAAGTCAGCGTCATCGACGAGACGCTGAATGGCATGGAAATGTCAGAGGTGTTCGGCGGCAGCAAAACCGTAAATAGATGATTTTATCAGAAAGGATGTTGTTTTATGGAATATGCAAATCTTAATAATGGCGTGAAAATGCCTATGGCCGGTATTGGCACATTTCTTTTGACCCCGGACGAGGCAGAGGCCTCCTGCGTCAGTGCCTTGCAGGACGGTTATCGCCTGATTGACACAGCCAACGCCTATGTGAACGAAAAGGCAGTTGGCCGCGCTATGAAGAAGTCCGGCTTGCAGCGGGAGGAAATTTTTCTCGAAACCAAGCTGTGGCCCAGCTTCTATGAGCAGCCCGACGCAGTGGACAAGACACTTGCCCGTCTGGACACCCCCTACATCGACCTGCTGCTGATTCACCAGCCCGCAGGCAATTATGTGGCGGGCTACCGTCAGATGGAGAAGGCGTACAAGGAGGGCAAGGTGCACGCCATCGGTCTGTCCAACTTCAAAAAGGAGCAGATTGAGGAGATTCTTTCCCTCTGTGAAGTAAAACCCACGATTTTGCAGACCGAGCTGCACCCCTATAACCAGGAACCGGAGCTGAAAGCCTTCCTGAAGGAGAACGGTATCGTGCCGCAGGCATGGTATCCGCTGGGCCACGGTGACAAGGCGCTGCTGGAGGAGCCGCTGTTCGCTCAGCTTGGCAAGAAGTACAGCAAGTCCGCGCCCCAGATCATTCTCCGCTGGCACATTCAGAGCGGCAATATCGTCATCCCCGGATCCAAGAACCCCGACCATATCAAGTCCAACTTTGACCTGTTCGACTTTGCTCTGACAGAGGACGAAATGGCGCAGGTCGCTGCCCTCAACAAGAACGTGCGCTACTACACCAGCACCCCGGAAATGCTCAAAAAGTACGCGGAAATGGTTCCGCCGGTGGACGAGCAGAAGTGAATCGATTTTTTTCGCTTTCGGTGACTCTTGTGTTGATACTGACTCTCGCGGGGTGCGGAGCCGGTACAGCAGTGCCGACCCAGCCGGAGACAACGCCTGCACCGAGTGCCGAACTGACGGAAGAACCGTTGGAAAGCACAGCATCGGCTGTCACATCGGAGCCGGTTCAGACTGGCCTGTTTGCAGAGCAAATCTTCTCCGGCGCGGACGGTGACATCCATTACAGCTATTATTTGCCAGACAGTTACGATGGCAGCCGCAAGTTTCCGATGATGGTCGTTATGCCAGGCTATAACATGATGTGGTTCGGTGAAGATTCTTCCGGCAGCAATCTGAATTGGAGTGGCTTTACCGCATGGACAAGGCTGGACACCGAGATGGTCGTGGTTTCTGCACAGCTCACTGACTGGGGAAAAAAATCCGCCCGGCAGGCCATTGAACTAACGGAATACTTTATCAATCGTTTTGCCGTGGATACCAGCCGGGTCTATGCCGCCGGGTATTCCGCAGGCGGCGAGACCATGTCCCGTGCGGTAGCCATGCGGCCCGACCTGTACGCCGCCTATCTCCACGGCGCTTCTCAGTGGGATGGCAGCTATGCACCCATTGCGGAGAATAGCGTGGCGATTTATATCTACATGGCCGACGGTGACGAGTATTACGGCAGCGCCAAGGCCCGCTCGGCCTACGAAAATCTCCACGAAGCCTATGAAAACGCCGTTTGGAGCGATGCCGACATCGACCAGGTTCTTCGTATTGAAACGCCCAATAATGCCTTCTTCAACGAAAAGGGCATTTATAACTACCACGGTGGAGCTAATGTGGTCTTTGATGACCCAGACAATTTGAACTGGGTGATCTCTCACAGCAAAGGATGAGAACATGAAACCGATTCTCAAAATAAAAATCGCAGTCGATGCCGCAATGACCGTCGCGCTGCTGCTTTTGATGGCCTACGGTCTTGTGGGCGAGGCAGCCCACGAGTGGATCGGTATGGGAATGTTCGCTCTGTTCGTGGCACACCATGTTTTGAACCGCCGATGGATTCAAGCTGTGCCGCGGGGGCGCTACACGCCCCTGCGCATCGTGCAGACGGCACTGGCAGGGCTGATTTTCCTGTGCATGGTCGGCTCCATGATCAGCGGCATTGTGCTGTCCCGCCATGTGTTTGCGTTTCTTCCCAAGCACGGTGGCTATGAGCTTGCACAGCAGGTGCATATCCTCTGTGCTTACTGGGGCTTCATCTGTATGAGCCTGCATCTGGGGTTTCACTGGAGCATGATGCTGGCGATGGCGCGCAAGCACTTGCAGCCCTCGCCTTTGCGGACGTGGAGCCTGCGACTGATCGGCTGGTTCTGGGCAGCGTATGGCACGTTCGCTTTCCGACACAGAGGTGTTAGTTTATATCTGCTGCTTAGAAGCCACTTCGTATTCTACGATTATACCGAGCCGGTGCTCATCTTTCTGATCGATCATCTCTCCGTAATGGTGATGTTCGTGCTGATTGGATATCTTATATCAATGCTGTTGAAATGGCTGCCCACTTTTTGTTTACATTGAGTGTGATAAAATGCTGCAATTTTCGTCCAATTATATGGCGAAGATTGCAGCGTTTTTTTATTTTCAAGCTGTTGCTTTTGCAGTTTGCATATGCGCCTGCGAAGAAAATGAGGGATTTCAAAGGGAACATCCCTTTGACGCTGGGTTTCCAATAGGGGTGCGAGCATCCCTGTTGGCACACGATTTTCCGCAGGAAAGTCTAGTGTGTTATACCTTTGCTTCCGGCTGACGCGGGAAAGGGGTTGACGGCGTACTCAGCAATGGGGCAGAGTGTGGCGGCAAACGCTTTTTCGCGGCAGTAGGACAGGCGGGTTTTGTGACGTGAGTTGCGGCACAAATGCAGGATTTTTGAGAAACAAAATCCGCCTGTCCGGAAAAGGAAGCAGAGGTATATAAAAGCCTTCGTCCCACCACAGCGATGCCTTTGTTTCAGCGTTTCTTCCGCTTTCCCTTGCCGTGGGTCATGGTCGTTTTCCCACGCTGGCTGATGGGAGTTTTCAGGTGCTTGGACAGCTTTAGTACCTCGATCAAGTTGACAAATTGTTCCATTGTGATGGCATCGTAATCAATCCCCAATGTGGAAAGCAATGCTTTCGCTTTCTTTTCCTCGGAGCTTCCCTCAAAGTTCATCGCATCCTGTAACTGATCCTGCATAGTTGCTGCAAGGGAGATTTCATCCGCCGTCATGGTGTCGGGGCGGTGTTCACTCCGAATGTCACGAAGGATACCTTTCAGATCATCCGCAATCAGGCTTCCGAAATATTCATCTTCCCGAATCTGCGCCACTTCTAATGTCCGCAGATGCAGGTCATTTTCTTCGCCGCCATTTTTCATCAATGCCATCTGCCGGACAGCTTCCAGCACGGCATTCATATCGTTGACCCGCATATCCGCGATCCGGTCAACGTAAATCTCAGCGTCCAGCATGAACCGCTGGAAATCCTTGTGGCAGATCAGCTCCGACAGCAGCCGGTGGTTGAACTTGCCTGTTCTTAATACATCAATCGAAGCATCACCCAAATGCAGCTCATGCAGAGCTGTGTTTGGGTGATTTTTTGTTTCCGTCCGCCCCATCAGATAGTCGCAGGAAACACCGTAATAGTCAGCCAGCACCAAAATGCTGTACGGGCTGATGTCCTTGCCGTTATCCGATTCATATTTGCCGAGTGCGGATTTTGAGATACCCACCTCGGCGGCAAGCTGCTCCAACGTCAGCTTTCGCTCTACTCGTAAATCTTTCAACCGCTCTCCGATTGTCAGCTTGACTTGCATACAGCAGTCTCCTTTTCCATTTTTCTGTATTATATCATGCTTTTCCGTTTTTGTCTCAAAGCGTGGAAAAATCCTACTTTCATCCGACTTTTCCTACCTCTTGGATATACGGGAAAGAGCCTGTTTTCTTACTAAAATTTAGACGTAAACCACGCAGCACCTTGAAAATTTCATGATCGTCCGATGAGGATATGCTTCCGGAGAAGTATCGCATTCCGCGTACCAAGGAAGAGGCAACGCCGGGGTAAGGACTCGGGCAGGAACGGCATCGGGTAGAACGGCGAAGTTCAATTATTTTACAGGAGGAAACAGGTATGGATTTATTTACACAAATCAAGATGGGAGTTTCCGTAAAAGAGGCTGCCGAATACTACGGATTGGAAGTAAACCGTGGCAACATGGTCTGCTGCCCCTTCCACGCCGACCGTACACCCAGTATGAAGCTGAATGAGGATTACTTCTACTGCTTCGGGTGCGGAGCCCACGGCGATGTGATCGACCTTGTGGCAAAGCTGTTCAACCTGAGCAGCTATGACGCAGCGAAAAAGCTGGCGTATGACTTTGGGATCGACCCGGACAAGCCCCCGGCTGCGGCAGCGCTGCGGAAACCGAAATATCCGCTGGCAAAGGCGTTCCAGAATGAGACGCTGCATTGTCAGCGGATATTGTGCGATTATCTGCATCTTTTGGCGCATTGGAAGGTGCAATACGCGCCCAAAACGCCGGATGATACTCTTGATGACCACTTTGTGGAAGCCTGCCAGATGCTCGATTATATCGAGGATCTGACAGATATTTTAACCTTTGCGGAGTTGGAGGTTCGCGTGAAAACCGTGGATATGCTTCAAAAGGACGGCATGATTGACCGGCTGGAAGAACGCCTGAAACGGACGGAAAAGGAGGTGGATGCCCGTGACGAAACGGAAATCGGCTAATTTAGACGCGCCCATATGGTTTGATGGCACAAATATCAATGAGGCGCTGTTCTGTGATGAATTTCTGAGCAGTCGGAAAATCATCTTTGCCGATGGTGCTTTCTTTACACCGGACGGCAGAGTGACCGACGATCTGCCGCTTCGTGGCGAAATCTATGAGAAACTGAAATGCTGCGCCGTGAACAATATCCCCCGCAAAATCACCAACATTCTGGAAGTGATGAAGCTGGCGGCTCATGTGGAGGACTTTGCACCGGAAGCAGATAGAATCCATCTGGCAAACGGTACTTTGAAGCTGGACGGCAGCTTTACCGAGGGCAGACCGAACATTGTGCGGAGCAGACTGCCGGTGGCATACCGCCCTGACGCACCGGCTCCCGTCCGGTGGCTTTCTTTTCTGGATGGGCTTCTCTATACAGAGGACATTCCAACCTTACAGGAGTTTATTGGCTATTGCCTGATTCCCAGCAATAAGGGGCAACGCATGATGGTGATTAAGGGAAACGGTGGTGAAGGAAAATCACAGATCGGTGCTGTGCTGGTTGCGCTTCTCGGCAGCAACATGAAGGATGGCAGCATCGGCAAAATTTCTGAAAACCGCTTTGCCCGCGCCGACCTGGAACACATTCTGCTGTGCGTGGATGATGATATGCGGATGGAAGCACTGCGGCAGACCAACTATGTCAAGTCTATCGTGACCGCCCAAGGTAAGATGGATCTGGAACGCAAGGGCAAGCAGAGCTATCAAGGGTGGATGTTTGCCCGCCTGCTGGCGTTCTCCAACGGCGATCTGCAAGCGCTATATGACCGGAGCGATGGATTTTACCGCCGACAGCTTGTGCTGACTACCAAGGAAAAGCCTGCGGGACGGATAGATGATCCTGACCTTGCCGAAAAGATGAAAGCCGAAGCCGAGGGGATTTTCCTCTGGGCGTTTGAGGGCTTGAAGCGGCTTGCCGCCAACAACTTCAAATTCACGGAAAGCCAGCGCACACGGGATAACCGGGAGGCAGTGAAGCGAGATAACAATAACGTCTTTGATTTTCTGGAATCCGAGGGCTATATCCGGCTGAAGTCGGACTGCACCATCAGCTCTAAAGACTTGTACGAAATTTACCGGATGTGGTGTGAGGAAAATAATCTGACACCGTTAAAGCGCCGCAGCTTCAGCGAGAGTGTGATTGCGAACCAAAGCAAGTACAATCTTGAATACTGCAACAAGATCACCAATGCTGCCGGACGGCGTGTATGGGGCTTCTTCGGTATTGAAGCGATTGCCAGACCTAATATAAACGGGTTTTCTGATGTTTCAGAGTATACGTACGTACCGAAGGACTGGCGATGATTTTTCTGCGACTGCGCCGTGTACGTATGTACGTTTTACTTTCCTGAAACGCCGCTATATGAAAAAATCTGACCGGCAAAGCCTATATTTTCAGGCACGAAATCAAGCCAAGTGAAATCCGTAAATTATTTGCCTGATGGCAGAAATGGTTTCACGGAATCGCGCTTCTCGGAACAGCAAAGCGAGTACGTGGAAGCGTGGAGAATCACACGTTTTAGAGTAAAGTCACACAGAACAGAAAAGTCGATAGGTGCCACCTGTGAACAGGACATCATAACGGCGATTCTGAGCGGATTTGACGACAATAGAATTTTTCACGATACAGCGAAGCGGATGCGCCGAATGGCGTGCTGGCTTCGCTTTTTCATCATCTGAATTTTGGAGGGAATTTGAATATGAGTGTACGCAATGAGATCAAGGCGCAGATCGTTCGCGCCGGTTTTACCATGCAGGAAGTTGTTGACCTGTTACATGATGAATATGGCTGGTCGGACAGCGTTTCCAATTTGTCCGCCAAGTTGCAGCGGGAGAGCATCCGCTATAAAGAGGTCGTCGAGCTTGCCGACGCGCTGGGTTATGAACTGATCTGGCAGAAACGGAGGGAAAAATAAATGAGTAAGCCACAGTTTGCGATTCTCCGCTTTGCAAAGTATAAAGGACCGGAAATTTCTAATATTGAGGCGCACAATGAGCGCACAAAAGACGAATACGCCAGCAATCCGGATATTGACAAGAGCCGCAGCTGTCTGAACTTTCATCTGCTCGAACCGGAGCACAAATATCGTGCAGAGGCAGAGCGGCAGATCAAGGACGCCGGTTGTCGCACCCGTTCAGACAGCGTGCGGCTGGTGGAGGCTCTTGTGACCGCAACGCCAGAGTTCTTCAAGGGTAAGAAGAAAGCTGAAATCAAAGCCTATTTTCAGGAGGCGCTGGATTTTATCCGGGAACA
>ENA-OPBE01000720-OPBE01000720.1-human-gut-metagenome-genome-assembly--contig:-NODE-720-length-31860-cov-5.442069_pt1 | contig 31860 bp, 7 predicted proteins | sample MGYA00241066_ERZ501448 | MGnify/ENA primary metagenome ERZ501448 (study PRJEB25962, sample SAMEA2042585) | human gut metagenome | biome: human gut; feature: human-associated habitat; material: faeces...
ATTTGGTTGCGGGGGATAGACTCGAACTACCGACCTTTGGGTTATGAGCCCAACGAGCTGCCAACTGCTCCACCCCGCGATGTCTGAACTTTTTTTATTATACAACTTATATAGATACTTGTCAATAAAATTTTTTATTTTTTCCATATTATATTGTATGATTTTTATTCTAAATATATTCCAAAAAAATAAAAAAATGAAAAATAAGAATAACCCTAGGGAAATCAATATGATAAGAATATTGCTACAATTCACATAATATAGGAATGAGCCGCAAGAATGTTGAAAAATAAGCCTTTATTCGACATTATATGAAAAATATGCATATTTCAAAAAACACAGCAAATAAAAAATGTAATAAAAATTTAATAAAAGTGCTTATAACCCCTTCCGCAAGCGAATTTTAGTTACATTAATAGTAAGAAAAAAATACCCATTGCAAAACCTAAATTAAAAATGTAATAATAAATATATATAAATAATTCAAGGAAAATAGGGGGAACAAAATGCAAGTAAGATTATCTAAGTTTATAGCCGTAATGTTAGTTGTAATTATCTTGGGTTCAATTTCATGGCCGGTGGTAAGCTATTCTGCGGAATTATTTTTAAGTGAAAATGAATTGGAAAGCCAAAACACTACATCAAAAGATGGTAGTGTCAATTTTGATGTGCAATATGAAAATGGCAAGCATGGAGCGATAATAGACCAGGATAAAAACGATGAAAAAATAAATATTGCATTATCTTTGAAAAAAGATGGGTATATAAAAGAGGCAACAATAGACTTATCGAATACAAATTTTGAAATATCTCAAGTAAATAAATCTGATAAAGTGCAAAACTTTGACGCAGAAAATAAAAAGATAACCTTTGGTCAAATGACCAGCAAAGAGAAAATTGCTGAACAAATAATAATTACCCCAATAAATAAAGAAGAAGTAAGCGAAGATAATTTTAACAAGGATAATCACATAAAACTTACATGTACATTCGTTAATACAAACTTGAAAGAAACCAAAGTAGAACAAGAGATAGTTATTCACACAGAGTGGATGGCAAAAAATATAGAAGCAAATTTAAATTATGAAGTAACAAAATATATTCCATATGTAACAGAAAATGAAAGCAATTTAATTGTTCAGGGAAAAATAACATCAAATGTAAAAGATGATGTATTGCCTGTAAAAAATACAAAAATTAATATTAATACTCCACAAATTGCAGGAGAATACCCAGAAAAAGTTACGGTAATAAATTCTACAGAAGAAACAACAGAAGAAATTAATAAAAATGGTGTTACTTATGATGAAAATACTGGTAAATTAACAATAGAGGACAAGAATGAGGTAGAGAATGGTAAGATAAAATGGCAAAAGAATAAACCACAAGCATATATAGTTACATATATTTATTCAGCCAAAGTTTATGAAAACATAAAAGACAAATCGATAAAATTAAATTACCAACTAGATTCTGAACTTGCATTATATAGCAATAAAGATATTACAGTAAAAGCCAAGGCAACAGTTGAAAAAGAACAAAAAGAAAAACTAGGAGAAATTGCAGAAGTTATAATTGAAAATCCAACAAATGAGGACATATATAAAGGTTACATGTATAACAACAAAGTTACTGCTGAGGAAAATAAAAGAGAAACAGACATCGCAAATAGATACACATTAAACATTGCATATTCAAATTTAATAGATTCTTTTACAATTTCGCAAAACGATGATAAGTTTACAACGAGTAAAGAACAAGAATATAAAGCAAACACTTATAACAAAGAATTAAAAATATCAAAACAAGAATTTGATAATGTATTGGGAGTAGATGGTAAGATTGAAATTCAATCTAAAGATGGAACACTTTTAAGTACAATTGATAAAGATACAAAAGCAGAACAAAATGAAATTAAAATTGACTTAGCATCATTTAAAACTGAAAACATTGTATTGGAAACATCAAAACCACAGACTGAAGGGAGCTTAAATTTTGAAATTACAAAAGCGATCGCAAAAGACAATGATTATAGCATAGAAGAAATTAAAGAATTTACAAACTTAAAATCTTCATTAAATGTTGTTGCAAAGAATTCGGATATAAATATAGTAAATCAAAGCGTAGATAATATAACACAGTTAAAAGAGCCTACACAAAAGGTGAACATAACAACAAATAATGATAGATTATCAACTGTTGAGAAAAATGATAATATCGAATTAAAAATAACTTTGGAAAATGATGGGGCAGATGATTTAATGTATACTAACCCAAAAATAAAAGTTAATTTGCCACAAGGTATAGAAGAAATAAATATAAAAAGTGCAAGAATATTTTTTGACGAAGAATTAAAATTAGAAAATATTAGTGTACATACAAATGAAGATGGAACAAAAGTTATTGAGACTGCATTACATGGAAGTCAAACAAGATATAATAATCCCTCAGCACAGGGAACCACAGTTGTAATAACAACAGATATAACATTAAACAAACTGACACCAACTACAAACGCACAAATAGATGTTTTTACTGAAAATGACGATGAAAATAAAACAGAGGCGAGCAATAATACAAATTTAAAACTTATAGCCCCAACAGGAGTAGTTACAACAAATAGTATGAAAGGCTACAATGGAGATGAAAAGCTAGAAGTTATAAATGGAGAACCAAAAGAGGCATTAATATCAGCTAAATCTAGTGAAAAAGAATTAACATTTGAAATGAATGTTATAAATAATTATGAAAACTCTTTAGAAGAAGTGGTTGTATTAGGAAGAACGATGTTTAAAGACAATAAGGATATTGCAACTATGCTAAATATGGGTACAACAATAGATATTCCGTTATCATCAAAAATCACAATAACTGGTATTCCTGAAGAAAATGTTCAAATATATTATTCTACAAATGGTGATGCTACAACAGATTTAACAAATGCTAATAATTTATGGAAGAAAGAAATAACAGACTATGCTACTATAAAATCATATATGATTGTATTAAAGGATTACTCAATGGAAATGGGTGATACATTTAAATTTACTTATACTGCAACAGTACCGGCAAATTTAGATTACAATAATACAGCATATGAAACATATGGAGTATATTTTAAAAACAATAAAGAAACTGTGATAATTGATGATAAGGCTTTTGCTACTAAAATAGGCATAAATACAGGCAAAATAGCTACATTGGAAGCTAAAATAATACCAAAATTAGATGATGGAAAAGAAATAAAAGCAGGGGAAAGTCTAGATTATACTATATCTATAAAAAATTTTGGAACGATAGATGCTGAAGATGCAACTATAAATATAAATATTCCAGAAAACGTAGAATTTATTCCTCAAGAAGGAGATTCATATAGAATAAAAACAATAATGCCTCGTCAAAAGTTTGAAATACTTGAAGAGCCAGAACTTACAGAAGAAGATATAGATAATAATCCAGATTTAACAGAAGAGCAAAAACAAGAACAAAAAGAAAATTTGAGACAGTATAGAGAAGCTATGGAAGAACAAAAGAAACAAATAGAAGAGTATGAAAAAATGATAAAAGAGATGGAAGCAGAGGGGATCGAATTTGATGAAAACATTACAGAAACAAAAAATGTTTTGATAATTGATATTGGGAAGATTAAGGCAAATTCAGAATTTGCAAAAAAGATAACTTTTTCAACACTTAGTTCAGAACTGATAATAAATGATGGAAAAGTAGAGATTGAGGCAACAATTAAGTTTAACAAAAATGAAAGTGTAACATCAAATAAAGTAACAAATTACATAAAAAGAGTACACTTTACAACATTTGTAGATTGCTTAAATGATGAAGATATATATGAAGTAGGAAAAACTTTTCAATACATTGTAGCAATATCTTTGAATGATTATTACAAAACAGTAAAAAATGGTAAATTGGAATTAACAATTCCAGATGAATTAGAAATAAATGATATTACTGATAAAAGTGGTAATAAATTATCAAAAGAAAATATAAGTCAAAAGAATAATATAGTAAGTATTAATTTGGGTGATATAAATTCAAATGAGCCTATACAATTAAATATTAAATTTTTGATAAAAAATTTTGACGGAGAAAAATATAAAAAAGAAATAACAGTAAGTGGAAATGTAATGGCTGCTGATGTTGAAAAAGAAAAAATTTCAGATATATCGATTGAAATTAATAAACCAGGAATAAAGATTACACAAAGTTGCAATATACCAGAAAAAGCAGAAATAACAGCTGCTGAAAACTTTAAATATATATTTACAATAGTTAATCAATCAGCAATAACACTAGAATCAAATATGTTTTCTGATAAATTACCAGAAGAAGTACAATTTAAAAGATTGGAAATTATATATTCAGATGGTACAACTGATTCAGATGTACAAGTAAACGATAATGGTACAATACAGAAGTCATTTACGCTAAAAGGAGAAGAACAAGTAATAATTAATATTGAAGTTGTTGCAAAATCATTAAGCAAAGATACAGTAATAAGCAATAAAGCAACTATAGAACAAGAAAAAATTGGAAAATTAGAAACTAATATTATAACACATTTAATAAAAATGTTTGATAAGAATAACATAAAACCAAACCCTGGAGAAGACGATACAAAAACAACAAAGAAAATAATTGGAACTGTGTGGATAGATTCTAATAAAAACGGAATAAAGGATGATTATGAGCCAAAGGTTCAGAATGTACCAGTATTATTGTTAGATGAAAATGGAAATATTGTAACAAATTCAAAAAACGAAGTCTGTGTTGTATGGAGTGGAAACGATGGTACTTATATTTTTAGTGATATATATAAAGGAAACTATACAATAGTATTTTTATATGAATCTTCAAAATACAGTGCAACAATATATAGAAAAGATGGAATTGACGAATCTAAGAACTCGGATGCAATAGATAAGACTGTTGTATATGAAGGAAAATCTAGAATTGCGGGTGTTACAGAAAATATATTAGTAAAAGAAGAAAATATATATAATATAGATTTTGGTTTAATAGAAAAAGCAAAATTTGATTTAAAATTGGATAAAATAGTTAAGAAAATTACGACAAATAATGGCAAAAGAGTGGAAGAACATCAATATGAAAATAATTTTGCGAAAATTGATTTTGAATCTAAATATGTGAATCAATCATCTATGATAATAGAATACGAAATAAAAGTAACAAATGAAGGAGCAATAGAGGGATATGCAAAGAAAATAGTTGACTATATACCTAAAGAGTTTAAGTTCAGTTCAGAGCTAAATAAAGATTGGTATGAAGGCGGAGATGGTGCAATATACAATGTAAGCCTTGCAAACGAAATAATAAAACCAGGAGAAACAAAAAAACTGACTGTGGTATTAACTAAAAATATTAATAGCGAAGGTTTTGGAATGTTTAGCAATACTGCAGAAATATATGAAGCTTCTAATAATTATGGAATGACTGACATTGATTCAACACCAGGGAATAGAGTGCTAGAAGAAGATGATTATTCTAATGCTAATGTGTTGGTGGGAATAAAAACTGGTGAAGTAGCAATATATACAACTTTAACTATATGTATAATAGCTATAATTGGAACTGGTGTATATGTAATAAGAAAAAAAGTTTTAAGATAGAGAAAGGGGAAAGAATAAGTGATAAGTAAATATTTAAAAAAATTGAATAAAATGCTTATAATAACAGGCTTTATTTGGATAATTAGTTTATTCTTTGCCCACAATACAGTATTAGCTTATGGAACTTGGCAAGGAGACGAAACAAGTGGTATGCCACAAAAAGGGCAATACTCACCCAAAGGAGGATTGTTACCACAAATATTAAAGGAAAAAACATTTTCTGGTGATGCAGACACAGAGTTCCCGTATACGCCATGGAGCACAGACGTAAGTGCTGGTACTGTATACTGTGCAGACTCTGGTTCTGCAATTAGATATGGTAAATATGATCCCGCATTGCATTATGCAAATGAAGGTGTAGGGGCAATATTTGGTATTGATTATACAAATTATAGTTCATATAAATTGCTCATGACAAAGTTATGTGATGAAATTGGTAGAGAAATATTTGATAATATGAATAAATTCTTAGAAGGATTAATGACCAAAGATTGGAAATACATAGCTACAATACCAACAAGCATTGGTTATAAACAAATACAAGGGCCAACATATTATAATGACATTTATGACATTGATACGAGCAAGCCTATCGTTGTAACCAAAGCTAATGCTGAATACGGAGATGGTGAAACAAGTTATAACTATACAAGAGCTGAAATGTCTGCATTAAAAATAGCAACAAAAATATTTAAAGGACTGTCAAATTGGGATAAGACATATACCACAGATGATAAATCCACAAATATGAAGGCATGGGAAGTTAGTTTATGGCTTGGTGACAAAATAGACGGACCAAAAGCAGTAATAATGGAAACTGAAGACAGGGCAGAGAATGGATACAAGCAAAAGGGAAATACAAAAACTGCCAATAACTTTACTAACAGTAAAAGTGCAAATGTTGCATATATTCTTACTGCTATGGAGAATGCTTATAGTGGAGCAACAAATTCAATAAGAGAAAGATACAATTTAGCAGATATTCAAACTGCATATTGGGAGGCTGTTGATTTCGATGGAATAAGCAAGGCTCATGAAACACAAAATGGTCTAACTTTATTTGAAAGAGCTAAAAGTTATCAAACATTTGTAAACAAGGATCTTACAAATTTTCAAGCTAAAATAGATATGTCGCAAACGCAGATAATTACAAATAGAAATACGAATAATTATATAGTTGGACCAATAACAATAAATTATCCGTATTACGAAGATATATCATATTTAAAATCAATATATTTAAAGATAAACGAAGATAAAGGAGCATCATCAAAAACATTAATATATGATGAAAATAATGATGACTTTGAAATAGAATTTATAGGGCAAAAGGTATCTGGCTCAAATGGATTAAAAAAGGAATATCCTGCATCTGGAAGCCAATTTTATATAAAATTTTCTGCTTCTGAGACAGCATATCCGACAAAAGTTGGATTGTATGCAGATGTAGAACACATTAAAAGTTCGAAAATTGAGTATAACGAGCTTGACACAAAAGCTAATGTATATCAATATATTGGATTTGTTGCAAGTAGTAGAGATTATAATGCAGACCATAGAAAAAAACGTCTAAGACTGGCATATGGAACTGCACATGCTACAATTACATATTCATACAAGGTGCGTGTGCCCAAAAAAATCATATATGTTTTTGGAATTCCAGTTGTAGTATCTTGGAAATGGGTAACTAGCTATGGATGGAAAAATTTCACTATAGATTCAAACCACTATAGAGATAGAACATATGATATTGCACAACCATTTGTAATGATGACAAGAGAACCTGTAGATGAGATAAAATCTCAGAAATTGACAGTCACTTTGGAAGGAAAACGTGAGTATGATGTATATCATATAGAACAACATAAAGATAATATAACTCCTCCAAAAAATCCTGGTATAAATACAGATACATCAGTAATTGATTTAACTATGAAGATTTCAGGTAAAGTATGGGTAGATGGAAGTGTAGGAAAAGAAAACCAATATGATGGTAAAAATGGTGAAGGGGATACTCCGATGTCAAATGTAAAAGTTTCGTTATACGAGGTATCAAAAAAGCCAACCACAAGCACAAAACCAAAGCCAACATTACCAACACCAACAAATCCAGATGAACCTCAAACACCAACAATAACTGCTCCAAGATTTCTAGTATATAATAGAAATACTGGAGAAGCTCTTTTAGAAAGAGGAAGCACAACACAATGTTCAGTTGCATCTATTACTAAAATAGTAACAGCATTAGTTGTCGCAGAACGAATGAACCTAGACGATGTAGTAACAGTTAATAGAACTGCTGCAGGTGAAAATCTAAGAAAAAGTACTTGGAGTCCAAAATTACAAATAGTAGGACTTGAGGCTGGAGACAAAGTTACAGTAAGAGACTTGTTAAGAGCAGTACTTGTATATTCAGGTTGTGATGCGGCGCAAGCGCTTGCAGACTATATGCCTGGAGGTAGCCAAGCTTTCGTAAATTTAATGAATGAAAAAGTACGTTCATTAGGCGCAACTTCTAGTCACTTCGTTACTCCATTTGGTGTAAAAGCAGAAGATAAATCTTCTGCTAAGGACTTGGCTAAAATACTAGATGCTGCAATGGATAACCCAATATTTGCAGAGTACTTTAAAGAAGGAGAAAATCAATCAACATCTATAACAATTACAAGAAATGGTACAAGTTTCCAAAGATCACTTTACAGTACAAACCCATTAAAAACAACACCAGGAATAGAAGGAACAAAAACAGGTCAAATTAGGGTTTCTGGCTACTGTGTAATTGCTTCATTTGTATATAAAAATGAAGAATATGCAATAGTTGTACTAGGTGGAACAACAAAAGAAAATAGAAATTCAGATGCAAGAAAACTTGCTCAATGGTTATTAGAAAAAATATTATATGAAAAGAGCAAAGAAGGAAAAACAGATTCTACTACCGGTTCTACTGGAAGCACAACAGGAGGAAGTACTGGTGGAACAAGTTCTTCAACGTTTATTGAAAAAGGAAGATTTGTAGCAGCAACAACAACAGATGAGAATGGATATTATGAATTTTATGGTTTGAATTCTATGTACAATTATTACGTAAAATTCACATATAATGGACAATATTATGAACCAACAAAATATAATGCTAACAGAGATGATGAAAATTGGGACAACAATTCTAAAGGAATGGATGTCGCGGATGAAAGAAATATATTTAATGCTAAGTTTAGAGATATTGGTTCGGCACCAGAGAACTTACTAGAACCGGCTGCCGAGATGCATACAAGAGCAGAATTAAAAGAACAAGGCTTAATAGATGATTTTGGCAACATAGTAGGAGAAGTAAGCGAAGATGGAACAAGAGAATCTACAGACACATATGTAAACGAGAGCATGATGGATTCATATACATGTAATGGAACAAAAAAGATGGATTTATATCCAAACATTGATGTATTCGTAAATGATGACAAAAAACATAGTTTACTAGAAACATCTCAAGTATTAGACCTAATAGAAAGTAAGGACGTAAAAACATTATATGCGGATCCAGATGTTATGAGACATGTAAATCAAGGTCTTGTTGAAAGAGAAATTGTAGATTTAGCATTAAGAAAAGATGTATACAAAGCAACACTAGAAATTAATGGAGAAGTGGAAGAATATACATATGACAAGAGAAACAGCGTAATTTATGAAGGTTGTTGGGATATAAAAGGCAGAAATAATGGATATTATAATCAAAACTATACAAGAGAAATTTATAGAGAAGACTATTCGTATAAAGTGGATGATTATAGTAATTTAGGAATTGCGTCGAATTTACTTGGATTATCACAAGATTCTGAATTAAAGGTATTTATAACATATAGGTTTACTATACGTAATAGTTCATATGGAATTGCGACTGCTGTAACAGAAGTTGTAGATTATTATGATCCTGATTTTACACCGGTTCCAGAACGCTCATATTTAGGAGATAAGGACGGAAAAAGTATAGGAAGCATAACATTAAATGAAAAGAGTAGATATTCAGAATCAACAATGAAGAAAATGGATGGATATAATACAATATATGTAACAGGTTCAAATATATATAGTAGTGCAAAAGATGATGTGGCAACAGCAGGCTGTTTCCCATTATCAGATCCAGATAAGAATAAAGACATATATTTCTATGTAACATTTGAAGTTAAGAAAGATGCAAATAGAAACATACTTCTAGATAATGATTCAGGTAAAGAAAATGTTGCAGAAATAAATGGTTATAAATCTTATTATGGAATAAAAGCAGTTGCTCCAAACTTTGGAAATACACAAGCTATGGCAGAGTTTGTAAGAGGCGATATTGCAGGTATTCCAGATACAGATTCAACACCAGGTAACTTACGTGAAATCGATACTTCTAAATTTGAAGATGATACAGATAAAGCTCCAAACATTAAAATTACGTTAAACCGTCAAAATGTTAGAACAATAAAAGGTACTGTTTGGGAAGACAAGAGAACAGAAGAAGTAAATAATGCAATGGTTGGAAATGGAAAACGCGATGATGGGGAAACCGGAATAAATGGAGTAAGAGTACAACTTGTAGAGCTAAAGGAAAAATCTAATGGAGATGGCGTAGATGGAACAAGGTATGAATATATCTGGAAAGAAGTAAAAACTGGAGATACTAGCCAGACTCTGTCGACGGTAATACCAAGAAGAGGAAATGTAACATTCTCAGACTTAACGTCACAAGGAATTGGAACTGGAGAGTATTTATTCCAAGGATTAATCCCAGGGGAATACATTGTGAGATTCATATATGGTTCAACAGATGAAACTGTATTATCTGAACAAGCTATTGATTATAAAACAGGAAAAACAATAACAAATCCAGTAACACAAAAATTGGGATATAATGGAGAAACAACAATAAATCAAAAATCTTATAATGGTAATGATTACAAATCTACATCATATCAAGTAGAATCTGAATTGTTTAATGGTGTTGGAGCATATATAAACAACACATCAGGCTCATATAAATATAATTTTGAAGAAGCTGATGGAAAGAATCAATCAGATGCAAAAGATATAATGAAAGATATGGATTATAGTAATCTTGCAAGCATAATAGAAAGTATAGGAAATTGGAGACTAAAAGTAGCTAAAAATCCACAAAACTTAACAAGTATTGACCATACAAGAGAAATAGTAGAGAAATATTCTAATGGAGATGTAACAAATGAACTTGCTGAAATATTAGCATCATATGAGCATTTGCCATCAAGCGAAAGCAAGGCAAGAGAGAATTTAGATACATTTATTAAGAATACGTATATGGTAGCAGAAACTGGTATTATAGACATGAAATACGAATATAATAGGGAAGAATCTGGTACAAGCTCTACAGGAAAAGGAAATATAGGAAGTTCAAATGATGATGAACAAGGTGGACACTATGTACTTGAAAAATTAGACTTTGGATTAGTTGAAAGACCAAAAGCACAATTAAAAGTTACAAAGCAAGTAACAAATGTAAAAATGACTTTAGCTAATAACAGTGTGCTATTTGATGCAGTTGAAAAAGCAACAAACGTATTATGGATGGATCACACAGCTCACGGACAAGACACAAAAAATGTTTATAGTACAAACAAAAACTATAAAAATTATCTAATGTTGAATCCTATTGTAAGAGCAAAAGCGTCAAGCAAAGGCAAAATTCAACTTACAATGGACCAAGAACTTATGCATGGTGCAACACTTCAAATAACATATGCAATAACTGTTGCAAATGTTGGTGAAGTAGACTATAAAGAAGATCAATTCTACTACACAGGGAAAGTAGGAGACACAAGTACAATAGTAAAGACAAATCCAAGAAAGTTAATTGACTACGTTGGAACACAAGTTCACGAATGGGATGATAGAGATGATAATACGGCAACTAGAAACAATTTACAATTCAGTAGCGAGTTGAATCCAGAGTGGCAAGTAATTGACAAAGATAATGTATTAGGTAGTTTGGTAAATAAAAAATATGAAAGTGGTGTAAAAAAATACACCAAAGACCACATAATTATAACAGAAGCTATATCGAAAGACTTAATTCCATTAATTGCAGACAATTCGAAAGCAAAAGATAATATTGCAAAGGAATTCAAGGAGAACCCAATGAACGCATTAGAAACAGTAAATGCATCACAAAGTGTAAGCGGAGTTCAATTAATATTAACTCAGATGATTACACAAGATAACACAGATGATGATAAAACTTACAACAATATGGTAGAGCTTGTAACAACAAAGAATACAGTCGGAAGAAAGATGGCATATTCAATTGTTGGCAACCAAGACCCAACAATTGAACCATATGAAATAGACGCAGACGACTCACAAGATGTTGTAATATTACCACCATTTGGAAACACACCAATATTCTATGTATTAATAAGTGCAGTAGCATTCATATTAATAGCAGGTATTACTATAACAATAGTTGTATTAAAAAAGCATAAATAGAATAAATAAAATTCTAATTATTAAGATAAAAACTTGATAATTAGAATTTTTTTTGCCGAACAAGTGAAAAACTTAGGGAAATATATATAGTAGGAATAATAATAAATTAACATAAAAACGTACAAACTGCAAAAAGCTTGAAATAAGCGGGAAAAATTAATTACTTTTAGAAGTAAAAATAATTATAAAAAAATAAATGATTAAAATGTAATAAAAATTTAATAAATGTGCTAGTAATGCCTTCCGCAAGCGGGTTTCAATTGCTTTTTTATCGTAATTTAAAGATCCATTGAAAAAACTGGGAAAAAATGCAATAATATAATATGAATAATAAGATTACATAACTTTAAAAAAGATTAAAAAAACATTGAAAAATAAGCAAAAATAGAGTATAATTAATTATAGTGAATTTTTTAAGGAGGAGCAAAGATGCAACAAAAATTAATTAAAGTAATTGCGATGCTATTAACTACAACAATATTGTATGCCAATTCAGCAGCAGTTGTAAGCTATGCGGCAGACAATTTTTTAAGTGCAAAAGCATTAGAAAATCAAGGAACATCAACTACAAATGAGAATGTAGAGTTTGATGTTTATTATGATGGAGGAAAACATACTGTTTCAGCAGATGTTAATGCAGAGGATACGAAATTAAATATTGCATTAAACGTAAAAAAGGCTGGATATATAAAAGATGCAGTAGTAGACTTCTCAGACACAAACTTTAAAATTGCAAAAACAGAAGAATCTGATAGCATTCAAGCAGTAGATGCAGAAAACAAAAAAATAAGCTTTAACCAAATAAACAATGGCGAGAATGTAACAGAAACAATAAACATAGCATTAGACAAAAAAGATGAAATAAGTGAAGATATGTTTGACAGAGATAATACAATAAAATTTACTGGAACATATGTAAATGCTAAAGGTGAAGAAGTTGCAGTTAAGAAAGATATAGTAGTTCACACAAGCTGGACAGCATCAACTGCAAAAGCTAAGTTGGATTATGAAATTACAAAATACATTCCATATTCAGCAAACAATGTAAGCAAGCTAATCACTCAAGGCAAAATTACATCATATGTTGAAAACAGTGTGTTGCCAATAAAGAATACAAACATAGAAGTCAATGCTCCAAAAATTAATAATAAATACCCAGAAACAGTTACAGTAGTTGCAAACTCTACAAATGCAACAAATGGAGATGCAAACGGAGATAACTTCTCTAAGAATAACTGGTCATATGATAGCACAACAGGAAAAATAACAATTACAGTAAATAATAATGCTGTAAATGGAAAAATCCAATGGGCTAAAAATACAGCAGATGAATTTATAGTAACATACATATATTCATCAGATGTATATGAGGCTGTAAAAGATTCAGTTACAAGAGTTACATATGATGCAAGCTCAAGTATGAACTTATATGTAAAAAGTGGAGTAAACAAAGTAAGTGCACATGTAGATGGATACGAAGATCAAACTAAAAAAATAGGAGATATAGTAGAATTTACATCTAATGCAACACAAAGCATAAGCAAAGGTTACATATATAATAACAAAAATGCTGCAGACGAAAATAAAAAGGAAACAGAATATGTGGCACAGTATACAGCCCATGTTTCATATGCAGATGTAATAGATGCAATAGTATTAAAACAAGATGTTGACAAATTTGTAACTGCAAATGGAAGCGAACAATCAACAACAGTTGGTGGAGTAAATTATGCTTACAACAAAACACTAGCAATATCAAAACAAGAATTTAACAAAGTGTTTGGGGAAAATGGTGAAATTACTATTTTAAATGAAGCAGGAACAACACTTGCAACAATAAACAAAGATACAGAAGTAAAAGACAATAAAATAGTAGTAAACTTAGTACCATTTAATACAAACAGTATAACAATAAAAACATCAAAACCACAAGCAGAAGGAAATGTTATATTCGAAATAACAAAAGCTTTAGCTAAAAATATTGAATACAGCACAAGCCAATTAAAGAGTTTTACACAAATAAAAACTCAAGTAACAGGAACAGCAAAAAATTCTGATATAGATATTGTTAGTACAGAAAGTACAAAAAATGTTGATTTAACAGAACCAACACAAAAAGCAAGCATAACAACAAGTAACAATAGATTATCTACAATAGTAAAAAATGAAAATGTAGAAATTAAAGTTACACTAGAAAATGACAGCGCAGATGACACAATGTATACAACCCCAACAATAAAAATAAAATTTCCAGCAAATATAGAAACTTTAGATGTGAAAGATTGGAATGTATACTTCGATGATGAGCTTGAAATTGATGAAGATTCTATAATGTTTTATGAAAATGGTGACGGTACAAAAACACTAGAATTAAAATTAAAAGGAACACAAACAAAATATAATAATGTTGCTGCCAAGGGTGCAACAGTTGTATTAACAACAGACATTACATTAAATACATTAACACCAACAACAAATACACAAATAACAGCGGAAATAACAAATGGAGATTCAACAGTAACAAATGTAGCAACAGACGTTAAATACATTGCTCCTTCAGGAGTTGTAACAACAAACTCAATGACAGGATACAATGGAGATGAAAAAATAGAAGTTATTAATGGAGAATCTCAAAAAGCCTTAATACCAACAAAAGCAGAACAAAAAGAAGTTACATACACAATGAATGTAATAAACAATTATGAAAACACACTAGACCATGTTGTTGTATTAGGAAGAACACCATTTAAAGATAACAAAGATGTATCAACATCATTAAGTTTAGGCTCAAATATTACAATGCCACTTGCATCTGGAATAACAGTAACAGGAGTAGATGCTTCAAAAGTTACAATATATTATTCAGAAAATGGGGAGGCAACAACAGACCTATCTAATTCACAAAATGGATGGACAACAAGTGTAACAGATTATACAAAAATAAAATCTTACATGATAGTGTTAAATGAAGATTATGCAATGAACGGTGGAGACACATTCACATTTACATACAAAGCAACATTACCTGCAAACTTAGATTATGATCAAGAAGTATATGAAAATTATGGAGTATTCTTCAACAATAATAAAACATCTGGAACAATTACAGATAAAGCAATAGCAACAAAAATAGGTTTAACAACAGGAAGTATTGCTAAATTAGATGCAAAACTAACATCAACAATAGGCGAAGGTGCAAGTGTAAAATCTGGAGAAATACTTGAATATGAATTAACAATAAATAATACTGGTGTAGTAGATGCAGAAAACACAACAGTAGAAATAAAATTGCCACCTGAATTAAGCTTTATTCCACAAGATGGAGATGACTATACATATAAAGTTCCAGAAGATGAAGAATATGATGAGTCTAGATATGAGGAATTATTGAATTTACCAGAAAATGAAGTAATTGATCTAACAAAATATGAAAATTTGATTAGTGAATTGCAACAATATGAAGATAATGATGTTGATTCTGAAGTATTAAAAATTAATTTAGGAAAAATTACGGCTAATTCAACGTTAAAAAAGACTCTTAAATTTAGAGCTCAAAGTGATGAAACAAAGAAAGTTGAATTAAAAGCAACAGTTGGATATAGTGATATGATATCAGTAGAAACAAATACTGTATCAAATATAATTGAAAAAGTATATTTCGACACACAAATCGGTTCAAAATATAAGAGTCTCAAAGAAGGAGAAACATATTCTTTCCAAATCGCACTAAGATCATCTCAATATAATTATGAGTTTGAAAATGAAAGTGTTGATAATAGCAGAAAAAATACAGTTGTTACAATCACATTGCCAGATGAGCTAGAGTATGACTCTATAAAATTAACAAGATTTAATGAAGATACATTTGAAGAAGATGATATTACTTCAACAGCAAATGTCAAAGTAAGCGGCAGAAAAGTAGCTGTAAAAGTCGGAGATGTAGATGGAGAGAGAGGCAAAACCTTAATTATAAACACAAAAGTTGGAAAACTAGCAAATGAAGTTTACAAAAAAGAGGTAACTATTACAAGTAATATAAAAGCTGACAATACAGAAACAGAGAACATTGATGATATATCAGTTACAATAAATAAACCAGGAATTAATGTTGCACAAACAGCCAATATTCCTACTGGAACAACAATATCAGCAGGAGAAGATTTTGCATACACATTTACTATACAAAATTTATCAGACATATATTTAAATGATGTAGAATTTACAGATGCATTACCTACAGAAGTAACATTTAAATATTTAGAGATTGTATATGAAGATGGCACAATTGATAGTAGTTTTGATATAAATAGTGATGGAAGTATAAATACAAAATTCTACTTATCTGCAGGTCAAAAAGTAACAATAAATGTACATGTAGTAGCAAACTCAATAGACAATGATACAGAAATATCAAATAAAGCGAAGTTTAAAAATGAGGATATTGGAGAAGTAGAAACAAATTCAGTATCACACATAGTTAAACATTTTGAAAAAACAGATGTAAACGTAGATCCAGATGATACAAATAAGGAAACAAGAAAAGTAATAGGAACTGTATGGGTTGATGCAAATAAAGATGGTGTAAAAGATGCAAATGAACAAAGAGTTTCAGGAGTTAAAGTTTTATTATTAAATAATAATACAAGCAATATTGCAATGAATTCAAACAATGAACAATGCATAACAACAACTGGAACAGACGGTTCATACATGTTTAACAATGTACCACAAGGCAAATACAGTGTAATATTCTTCTATGATTCAGCAAATTATAGCCCTACAACATATAAAAAATCTGGAGTAAGTGATGAACAAAATTCAGACGCTATAGATAAAACAGTTAACTATGAAGGAAAAGATCAAATAGCAGCTGTTACAGAGGAAATAGTATTAGCAGATACAAATCAATTCAATATTGATTTGGGTATAGTCGAAGATGCTAAATTTGATTTGAAACTAGATAAAGTTGTACAAGCAATAACGGTAAACAACGGAAAAAATACAAAAGAACATGTTTACAATAGTAAACTTGCAAAATTAGATTTTGAATCTAAATATGCAAATACATCATCAATGGTTGTTGAATATAAATTCACAATTACAAATGAGGGTGGAATTGCAGGATATGTTAAGAAATTAGCAGATTATTTACCAGAAGAATTAAAATTCAATTCTGAATTGAATAAAGACTGGTATGAAGGTAAAGATGGAGTAATATACAATGCTTCACTTGCAAACACAATAATTAATCCAGGAGAAAGCAAAGAAGTAACATTAATATTAACAAAGAATATGAATGGTGACGATGATTTTGGATTAATAAATAACTCAGCAGAAATATATGAAACATCAAATGATTATGGTGCATTAGATATTGACTCAACACCTGGTAATAAGGCTACAAATGAAGATGACTACTCAACAGCAAATGTACTAACATCTGTAAAAACAGGTGACGTAGTAATTTATACTACATTAATAATCACGATAATTACAATAGTTGGAGTAGGAATTTACATGATAAAAAAGAAAGTATTAATATAGAAAGGAGATAGAGTAATGAAGAAAAATAAAACATTAAAAAAATGTTTAATAACAACAATAGCAACTGCAGCAATTTCAATAACAGCGTTTTTTACTACAAGCAGTGTCTCATTAGCATATGGAACTTGGCAAGGAAATGCGACTAGTGGTATGCCACAATTAAGCTATAGTGATTCTGGTCTATTTCCTCAAATATTAAAACAAAGAGCTTTTACGGGAAATGCAGATAATCAATTTCCATATGAAGCTTGGACAACGGATATGAGTACTGGTACAGTATATTGTAATGATGCTGGTAAAGCTGTAAGATATGGTGAATTCGATTCCGAGAAACATTATATAGATGAAATTGGTTATACAACAAGTAATGGATATGGATATTCGGCTTTTGAGAGAAAGGTAAAACAGTATTTATGGCAGGTGGCAAAAGAAGATGCAGACCGTGCAGGAAGAACATTTTTATTTGCAGTATGTAGCAATATACATTACGAACAAAAATATGGACCTGGAACCCAAGGCTCTGAAAAATGGGCAATTGAAAAAGACAAACCTATGATTTCGGTAAGGTATGGGGCTATAGTTGCAGGAAACCAAAACCTAGCAATTATGAGCGCACAATCTAAAGCCAGAAGCAAGTCTAAAGAACTTATGAAAGAGTTATTATCTAAATTAGGCGATTGGAAGACTCCAAAAGATACTGACGACGATACAACAAACCCAGCAAATAAACAAAAAGACTGGAATGGCGATGCAATATATGGTCCGGAAGTTGTTATAATGGAAACTCAAGACAGAGCAGAAGATCATTATAAACAGGTTGGATCTACAGAGGCCACAACAAATACACAACTATCTTTTGTATTAACTACAATGGAAAATGCTTATTCAGGAACAACTGGTTCAATACGTAATAGATATTCTCTATCAGATATTCAGACTGCACATTGGAAGGTTGCAGACTTAGATGGAATTATACCTAATGGAAACCATTTAACAAGCAATGGATTAACACTTTACAACAAAGCATTATCATACCAAAAGTTCTTGGATACATATATTAATGGCAGTGGATATAAAGCACAGGTTCATGGTATTAAGAGTGATTCATATTCTTCTGGAACAAAAACAGGAAAACAAGACGAAGAAAATACTAACAGTGTTACAGAAGACCCTCAAGCAGAAGCACAGGTAATTGTAAACCAAGCAACTAAGAGCTATATTGTAGGACCTCTAAGCGTTACATACCCATATTATGAAGATATTTCATACATGAAGGCAATATATTTAGTAACAGATAAGGGAACTGATAACGAAAAAACATTAGTATATGATGAAAATACAGATGACTTTGAAATAGAATTTATTGGAGCAACTGTATCGGGTTCAAACGGATTGAAAAAGAAATATCCTGCATCAAATGCTAAATTCTACGTAAAATTCTCGGCTGAAAAAACAAATTATCCAAAAACAGTAAACATGTATGTGGACCTTGAATATCTTGAAAAATCAACTGTTAAATTTAATATATTAGATACAAAAGCAAATGTATACCAATATATTGGATATGTTGCAACAACAAGTTATAGCAAATACCGTTTAAGAGAAGGATACGGAATGGGAACAGTTAGATATGCATATGAACGTAAGACTTTATTTGGGTCATATGTAGCGTATAAAAAGTTGACTGTAAATTACCTTTCTTCTTCAAAAGGTGTAATTGTCGTACAACCATTCGTACAGATGACTGAATATCCAGTTAGAAGCCTACGTGCTCAACAGTTAAGGGTTGCTCTTGAAGGAAGCAGAACATATAACATATATACTGCAACAGTAAGTGCAAAACCAGACAGCAAAAAGCCAGATAAGCCAGATACACCAGACATAGACATTCCAATTAATTTAACATTCGAATTAGGCGGAAGAGTTTGGGTAGATGGCACAGTAGGAAAAGAAAATGATTATGATGGATTATTTAATAAGCAAACAGATACACCAATGTCAAATGTAAAAGTTTCACTATATCAAGTATCTGGATTAGATGGAAATCAATCAGGAAAATTTATTGCGGCAACAACAACAGATAATAATGGAGAATACTTATTCCAAAAACAAAATGCAATGTACCAATACTATGTAAAATTCACATATAATGGTCAATATTATCAACCAACAGTTTATAATGTAAACAGACAAGATTCAAACTGGGATAATACATCAAAAGGCTTAGACATATTAAAAGAAAGAGATACTTTCAATGCAAGCTTTAGAGAAATTGGTTCAGCTCCAAAGAATACAGTTACAACAAACAATCCAAGTGAAATGCATACAAGAGATGAACTTGAAAAAGCTGGAACAATTGATAAGTTTGGAAACATAAAGGGAGAAGTAAGTTCAAATGGAGAAAGAAAGTCTAAAGACGAATATGTAAATCAATCTATGATGGATGCGTATACATGTAATGGAACATCAACCAAAGATTTATATCCAGGATTCCAAGTATTTGTAACAGAAGATTTCTTAAATGCAAAATCAAATACTGCACAAGTATTGAAATTTGTAGCAGCACAAAAAATTGAAACATTGTACAAGAATCCAGATGTAATGCATCATATTAACTTAGGATTAGTTCTAAGAGAACAATTAGACTTAGCCTTAAGAAAAGATGTATACAAAGCAACATTAGAGATTAATGGAAAAACACAAGTGTATACATATAATAAGAGAGATGGATTAGAAACAGACGCAGCTGGAAACTCTTACTGGGAGGTCAAGACAAGACTTTCAGATGCAAGTTACTATGGAAATGATTACTCAAGAGAGCTATACAGAGAAGATTATGATTACAAAGTAGATAATTATTCAATAGTAGATAATGCTACTACATTAGAAAATTTAGGATTATCTGAGGATTCTGAATTGAAAGTATATGTAACATATAAATTTACAATACGTAATAGGTCAGAAAATATCGCAGCAGCTGTAACAGAAGTTGTGGATTACTATGATGCGGATTACGCATATGTACAAGACCGCTCATATTTAGGAGATAATAACGGAAATAAGATCGGAAATGTATATTTGAAAGATGCTAGTAGATATGGGGTAGAAACTCAAACTACAATAGCCGGATATAAGAACTTATATATTACAGGTGATCAAAGCTACAGTAATGCAACAAATGATGCTGTAACAAGCAACATGTTCCCATTATCAGACCCAGATGACAACAAAGATGTATACTTCTATGTAACATTTATGGTAAACAAAGATGCTGCAAGAAACATACTTCTAGATGAAGATGTTGCAAGTGGAACAGCCAAGGGTGTTGGTAAAGAAAACATTGCGGAAATTAATGGTTACAAATCATATTATGGCCAAAAAGCAAAAGCTCCAAATACAGGCAATTCACAAACACAACAAGAATATAAGACTGGAGATATAGCAGGTATAGCAGATTGCAACTCTACACCAGGTAACCTAAACCCAACAGATGTACCAAAAGACGGAGTAATCAAGTATGAAAACTTCGAAAATGATACAGATAAAGCTCCAAATATTAGAATTATTCTAAACAGAGATAACTTAAGAACAGTAGAAGGAACGGTATTTGAGGATACTAGAAATGTAGATGAACAAAATGCAAGAGTCGGAGATGGACTAAAAGACAATGAAACCGGAATAAACGGTGTAAGAGTACAATTAGTTGAGTTAAGACAAGGAAAAGACGGAAAAATATATGAGTATATATGGAAAGAAGTTCTTTCTGGAAACACTGATTCAACAACACCAATTATAAACAACAGTGGTTTAGTACCAAATTATACAATAGACACTGCAAATGCTGATGGAAAATACAAATTTACATCATTTGCACCAGGTAACTACATTGTAAGATTTATATATGGTTCTGGTGAAAGCACAGTTCTCGGAACAACATATACAAATTATAACAATGGAAACGAAGAAGAAAATCCTGTAACAAACTTATATGCTTCACAAGAAGGGTATAAGAAGAAAACAGAAGGAAGTGGATACTCTGCTTCATCTGCAAACATAGGATTAAACAAGAATTCTTATAATGGTCAAGACTATAAATCAACTTCATATCAAGTTGGTGTAAACAATGGCTCAGGAGCATACACGAACAATAAAACAGGTTCATATGAATATAACTTTAGAGAAGCAGACAAAGGACAATATTCAGATGCCAAAGATATAATGAACAAGGATGATAATGTTGTAAATGTTGCACCAAATGCAGATTACTTAGTAAACTGCAACAATGCAAGAAAAAATGTTGAGGCTTACTCTAATGGAGATATGACAAACCACTTAGCAGAAATATTAGCTTCTTATGAAAGCATACCAGAATATAATGGTACAAAATATACTGCTGAAGAAATGAAAAACTTGTTAAATGAATTTATGAAAAATACATATATGATTGCAGAATCTGGAAAAATAGATGTGAACTTCGAATATAACAGAAATGGTGAAGAACCTGGAGTAACAAATACATCTGGTACAGGACATGACAATATAGGTAAAGAAAATTATCAAATGGCTGGCTACTACGTATTAAAAGACTTAGATTTAGGTTTAGTACAAAGACCAAAGGCACAGCTTAAAGTTACAAAACAAATTACAAATGTTAAATTAACACTTGCAAACAATAGCACATTATTCGATGCATCGGCTAGAGCAACAAACGTATTATGGATAGATCATAAAGCACATGGACAAGATACAGATAACGTGTACAGCACAGACAAGAACTATAGCAATAGTTTAATGCTAAACCCAGTAGTAAGACAAATCTCTACAAATAAAGGTAAAGTACAACTTACAATGGATGAAGAATTGATGCATGGTTCAACACTTCAAATAACATATGCTATAACAGTAGCAAACGTTGGTGAAGTTGACTATAATGAAGAACAATTCTACTACACGGGAAAAGTTGCAGACACAAGCACAATAGTAAAAACAGATCCAAAAGTTTTAGTTGACTATGTTGGAACACAAGTAAATGATTACAATTCAAACGATGATAACACGTCAACAAGAAATAACTTACAATTTAACAAGGCTCAAAACCAAAATTGGAATACAATTTCAAGTGCAGACTTGTTAAACAATGGATTGTTAAATACTGGATTAAAAGATAATGTTAATAAGTATACAGACGGTCACATTATAACAACAACAGCTGCTTCGAAAGGTTTAATACCAGTAATTGCAGACCAAAGAAATGTAAAAGACAAAATTGCCAAAGCATTTAAAGATGACCCAATGAACGCATTAAACACTGTAAACAGTACACAAAGTGTAAGTGGAGTACAATTAATATTAACACAAATGATTACTCAAGACAGTAGTAGTGATGACAGAATATATAACAACATGACAGAACTTGTAACAACACAAAATACAGTTGGTAGAAAAATGTCATACTCAGTTGTAGGTAACCAAGACCCAACAATGGAACCACGCGAAATAGATGCAGACGATTCTCAAGAAGTAGTAATATTACCTCCATTTGGTAACACACATCTATTCTACGTATTAGGCGGAGCAATAGCCCTAATCTTAATCGCAGGAATAACAATAACATTGGTAGTATTAAAAAAGAGAAAATAATCTAAACAATAAAAATTAGAGATATGTGAAAACATGTCTCTAATTTTTTTACTATATAGAGTTGTTTGGAATTTATTTGATACGATTAATTAGTCTGACTTAAAAATTATTTTTGATATAGGAATTATAAAACGATTTAAAACTTCTTGAACCGTGAACAACAAAATGTATGTAAACTGTTTTTGAATCTTCAGAAATATCATAAACTATTCGATACTTTTTATAAATGAGTTCTCGTAAATGTTTATCTGGAAGTTCGGGAACATATCTACCTAAATGTGGAGCTTTTTCCAACTCATATATGCGAGAATATATGCTTTCGGAGGTTTCATTCGCATATTTAATAGAGTCATGTGATATATATTCAAAAATAGAATCTATATCTTCATGAGCCTCATTTAACATGAAAATTTGCATATTTTTTCCTCATCCTTTCTTTAGATTCTTCAATAGACATTACTCTACCATTTTTTATATCATCTTTACTTTTTTGTAATTTCGAATGTAGATATAAAGTATAAACTGCATCGTCCCAAGTTGTATTGTCAGGTAAAGTATTGACTGTTGCAAGAATTTCTTGCTTTTCATTAATCATAAATTTCACTATCCTTTCTTAAAAAATCTAATAATAGTATAACACGAATATATTAAAAATACTATGCTTTTTGATTTTTATTTTCAAATTCAAAACGAGAAAACAAGTGATACCATTTTTGAAAGCAAGACCCGAGTTCGCCTTTTGAGGAGTTCGAAGGAGCTCCGACTAAGAACAATGTGTCGGGGCTAAAAAATGGTATCATTAGTTTTCTTTTTATGTACGAAACAATAGAAAGTTTTTCTAAATTTTTCATATTTTCTATTGACATAAACATACCAAAAATTGTATAATTAGTATAGTGTTGATAATATGGAATATTTTCAACAAAATTTAAATTTTATTAATCTCCAACGAGATAGCAAGGGTGGTTAATATTAATAAATTAGTAATCAAAAGTACTAAATAAAATAGGGAACATACAAAAGAACTAATTGACAAAAACAGCATAGATTGTCAATAGGTTTTTTGTTGTCTTTTTATGTTATTGATAAATTATCAAAAAAGAGGAATTGTTTTAGAAAATACTAGTAAAAAGCAAGCTTAAAGGAGCAGTGAGCAAGCAATTTACAGAGTGACTAAAAACAAGAAGGACTTTTTTGAAATCTTATATATTTCAAATTCTGCTTTAATTTTTATTATGAGGTGAGTAACTTTGAATCTAAAAGAAGTAAAACACGAAAAATGCACAAGAAAATCTTTTTCTAAGATAGGTGATTTCGTAGAAATGCCTAACTTAATTCAAGTACAAAAAGATTCTTATAATTGGTTTATAGAGGAAGGTTTAGGCGAAGTATTAAAAGATATTTCTCCAATAGTTGACTACTCTGGAAACTTAGTACTTGAATTCTTAGACTATCACATGGAAGAAAAAACAAAGTACACAATGGAAGAGGCAAAAGAGAGAGACGCTACATATTCAACAAGATTACATGTTAAAGTTCGTCTTATCAACAAGGAAACTGGTGAAATTAAAGAGCAAGAAATCTATTTAGGCGATTTCCCAGTAATGACAGACAGTGCGACATTTATTATCAATGGAGCAGAGAGAGTAATTGTAAGCCAATTAGTTCGTTCTCCATCTTGTTACTATGCACAAGACTACGACAAAACAGGAAAGAGAATATACACATCTACTGTTATGCCTATAAGAGGTGCATGGCTAGAATACGAAACAGATGGAAATGATATTTTCTATGTAAGGGTTGATAGAACAAGAAAATTACCTGTTACATCTTTATTAAGAAGTATAGGATTTGTAACAGATGAGCAAATATTAGACCTATTTGCAAATGATCCAAAAATCAAGGCAACTCTTGATAAGGACACAATAAAAACTCAAGATGAAGCAATAATTGAAATATATAAGAAATTAAGACCAGGGGAACTTCCAACAGCTGATGCTGCTAGAAACTTATTCGATGGTTTATTCTTCGATAACAGAAGATATGATTTAGCAAAAGTAGGAAGATACAAATTTAATAAAAAATTATGCTTAGCAACTAGAATAACAGGACAAGTTGCTTATGATGATATAGTAGATCCATCAACAGGTGAAGTTTTAGCAGAAAAGAATACAAGAATTACTGCAGAAGCTGCAGAAGCTATTCAAGATTCTGGAATTAATATAGTAGATGTATTAGTTGATGACCAAAAAGTAAGAGTAATAGGAAATGGAATAGTAAATATCCACAAAATGTTACCAAATGTGGATTTATCTGACCTTCACTTCAAAGAAGGAGTTAATTACAATGTATTAAAATCTATAATGGATACAACTCCAGACGAGAAATTACATGATGTAATTAAAGAAAGATACAACGAATTAGTTCCTCTAACAATCACAACAGAGGATATGATTGCATCTATCAGTTACTTATTAAATCTAGATTATGGAATAGGAAAAGTTGATGATATAGATCACTTAGGAAACAGACGTATTAGATGTGTTGGTGAGTTACTACAAAACCAATTCAGAATTGGTTTAACAAGACTTGAAAGAGTTGTTCGTGAAAGAATGACAATACAAGACTTAGACTCTGTAACACCACAAACATTAATCAATACAAAACCTATTACATCATCAATAAGAGAATTCTTTGGAAGCTCTCAATTATCACAATTCATGGATCAAACAAACCCATTATCAGAGCTTACTCATAAGAGAAGAATTTCTGCATTAGGACCTGGAGGTCTTTCTCGTGAAAGAGCTGGATTCGAGGTTCGTGATATTCACTATACTCACTATGGTAGACTATGCCCAGTTGAATCTCCAGAAGGACCAAACATTGGACTTATCTCTGCACTTTCATCATTTGCTATGATAGACGAATATGGATTTGTAGAAACACCATATAGAAAAGTTGATAAAGAAACAGGTAAATTAACAGATATAGTTGATTATATGCCTGCTGATGAAGAAGATAAATATACAATCGCACAAGCATCAGAACCAGTAGACGCAGAAGGCAGATTTGTAAACAAAATGGTAAAAGTAAGACGTAGATCTGAAATTACAGAGGTTAAGGCAAGCGAAGTAGACTATGTAGATGTTTCACCAAAACAATTAGTTTCTGTTGCTGCTGCCATGATACCTTTCTTGGAGCACGATGATGTTAAGCGTTCTCTAATGGGATCTAACATGCAACGTCAAGCAGTTCCACTTTTAATACCAGAGGCTCCAATAGTTGGAACAGGTATGGAATACAAAGCTGCACGTGATTCTGAAACAACAGTAACTGCTAAAAATGAAGGTATTGTTGAAAAGGTTACAGCTGACGAAGTACAAGTAAGAAATAAGAAAAATGAGATAGACCATTACAGACTACGTAAATTCAAGAGAACAAATGGTGGTACATGTATTAACCAAAGACCAGTTGTTCAAAAGGGTGAAGTAGTTAAAGCTGGAGACATCCTAGCAGATGGACCAGCTACAAAGAATGGCGAAATGGCATTAGGAAGAAACGTAATTATAGCATTCTCTACATGGGAAGGTTACAACTACGAGGACGCCGTATTAATAAGCGAAAGACTTGTTAAAGAAGATGTGTACACATCAATCCACATCGAAGAATATGATTGTGAATGTCGTGATACAAAATTAGGTCCAGAGGAAATTACAAGAGATATTCCAAATGTTGGTGACGACGTATTAAAAGACCTTGATGAAAACGGTATTATAAGAATAGGTGCAGAAGTAAGACCTGGAGATATATTAGTTGGTAAAGTTACTCCAAAGGGAGAAACAGAGCTAACAGCAGAAGAAAGATTACTTCGTGCAATATTTGGTGAAAAATCTAGAGAAGTTAGAGATACATCGCTTCGTGTACCACACGGAGAAGCTGGAACAATAGTAGATATCAAGATATTTACTAGAGAAAATTCAGAAGAACTAGCTCCTGGAGTAAACCAAGTAATTAGATGCTATATAGCAACAAAGAGAAAAATATCAGTTGGTGATAAAATGGCTGGACGTCATGGTAACAAAGGTGTTATTTCAAGAATATTACCAGAAGAAGATTTACCATTCTTACCAGATGGTACACCAGTAGATATAGTTCTTAACCCAATGGGTATACCTTCTCGTATGAACTTAGGACAGGTTCTTGAAGTTCACTTAGGTATGGCTGCTCGTGCATTAGGCTGGAAAGTCGCAACACCAGTATTCGATGGTGCAAAAGACTATGAAATTGAAGACTTGCTAGAAGAAGCAGGACTACGTCGTGATGGAAAAACAATTCTATACGATGGAAGAACTGGAGAGCAATTCATTAAACCAATTACAGTTGGTGTTATGTATATGATGAAACTACACCACTTAGTTGATGATAAGATACATGCTCGTTCAACAGGACCTTACTCATTAGTTACACAACAACCTTTAGGTGGTAAAGCTCAATTCGGTGGACAACGTTTCGGAGAAATGGAAGTTTGGGCATTAGAGGCATATGGTGCTGCATATTCACTACAAGAAATGTTAACTGTTAAATCAGATGATGTTGTAGGACGTGTTAAAACATATGAAGCTATTGTCAAAGGGGAAAACATTCCAGAGCCAGGCGTTCCAGAAGGATTCAAAGTTCTTGTAAAAGAATTAGAAGCTTTAGGCTTAGACATAAGATTGTATACACATGATAACAAGGAAGTTGAGCTTAAAGAAGATATAGACGATTCTACAAGCTTTAGTAATATAGAAAATAAATCTCTACATGAAGAAAATGTTGTAGATGAAAATGAATTATCAGATGGATACACAGAAGAATCATCAGATGACGAAGATTCTGAAGATGACAAATTATTTGATGACCTAGATGATGAAAACGATGACATCATACTAGATGATGATTCAAGCATCTTAGAAGATGAAGATTTTAATGATGACGATGAGTAAAACTAAATAGGTACTTTTAATTCCAAGGGGGAAAAAATAGTGGATGAATTAGAAAATTTTGATAAAATGAAAATTGGCATAGCATCTGATGAGAAAATAAGAGAATGGTCACATGGAGAAGTTAAAAAACCAGAGACTATCAATTATAGAACATTAAAACCAGAAAAAGATGGTCTATTCTGTGAAAGAATATTTGGACCAACAAAAGACTGGGAGTGCCATTGTGGTAAGTACAAAAGAGTAAGATATAAGGGAATAGTTTGCGATAGATGTGGCGTTGAAGTTACAAAATCTAAAGTAAGAAGAGAGAGAATGGGGCACATAGAGCTTGCTGCCCCAGTAGCTCACATCTGGTATTTCAAAGGAATACCAAGCAGAATAGCTTTAATGTTAGATGTTTCACCTAAAGCCTTAGAGAAAGTTATATATTTTGCATCATACATAGTAACAGATAAAGGTACATCAACATTAACAAAAGGACAAATACTTTCTGAGAAAGAATTTGTAGAGGCTCAAGAAAAATTTGGTAGAGACTCATTCAAAGCAGAAATGGGTGCAGAACCAATAAGAAAATTACTATCAGAAATTGATGTTGATAAATTATCAGAGAAATTAAAGAAAGAACTTGAAAAGGCTAGCGAACAAAAAAGAGCCAAATTGGTAAAAAGATTAGATACAGTTGAATCGTTCAAACTTTCAAACAATAGACCAGAATGGATGATAATGCAAGTTGTACCAGTTATACCACCAGACTTAAGACCAATGGTTCAATTAGACGGTGGAAGATTTGCAACATCAGACTTAAACGATTTATATAGAAGAGTTATAAACAGAAATAACAGATTAAAGAGATTACTAGAACTTGGAGCTCCAGAAATAATCGTTAGAAATGAAAAGAGAATGCTTCAAGAATCAGTAGATGCTTTAATAGATAATGGAAGACGTGGAAGACCTGTTACAGGTGCTGGAAACAGACCACTTAAATCATTATCAGACATGTTAAAAGGTAAACAAGGTAGATTCAGACAAAACTTACTAGGAAAACGTGTTGACTATTCAGGACGTTCAGTTATAGTTGTTGGACCAGAACTTAAAATTTACCAATGTGGTGTTCCAAAAGAAATGGCAGTAGAATTATTCAAACCATTTGTAATGAAAGAACTAGTTAGCCGTGGAATAGCACACAACATAAAAAATGCAAAGAGAATGGTAGAAAGATTACGCCCAGAAGTTTGGGATATATTAGAGGATGTTATTAAAGACCACCCAGTATTATTAAACCGTGCTCCTACATTACACAGACTTGGTATTCAAGCATTTGAGCCAGTACTTGTTGAAGGTAGAGCAATAAAACTTCACCCATTAGTTTGTACAGCGTTCAATGCTGACTTCGATGGTGACCAGATGGCTATTCACTTACCATTATCACCAGAAGCACAAGCAGAAGCAAGATACTTAATGCTTTCAGAAAACAACTTGTTAAAACCACAAGATGGTAAGCCAGTAACAACTCCTACACAGGATATGATTCTAGGAAGTTACTTCTTAACAATGGATGTTGATGGAGAAAAAGGCGAAGGAACATACTTCTCATCTCCAGAAGAAGCAATAATGTCACTTGCAAACAACGATGTAACAATGCACTCTAAGATTTTCGTAAGAAGAACTAAGATTGTAGACGGTGTAGAAAAACATGCAAAAGTTGCTACAACACCAGGTAAGATAATATTCAATAGAGGAATTCCTCAAGATTTAGGATTTATTGATAGAAGTAAGCCAGAAAACGAATTTGAATATGAAATAAATGGAGTAGTATCAAAGAAAAACCTAGGAAAGATTATAGGAAAATGTATTTCTGTACATGGTCTAAGCAGAACAGCAGAATTACTAGACTATATTAAATCTACAGGTTACAAATATTCTACATTAGGTGCTGTAACAGTATCTATAGATGATGTTAAGGTACCACCACAGAAAAAGGAAATAATTGCAAAAGCTCAAGCAGATGTTGATAACATATTAAAACAATATGGACGTGGATTAATTACAGATGATGAGAGATACAGCGAAGTAATTAAGATTTGGGAAAAAGCTACTGATGATGTTAAAAACGCAATGAGAGACAACTTCAGTAAAGAAAACCCAATGTTCATGATGTCAGACTCTGGAGCCAGAGGTAACTTAGACCAGTTAAAGCAAATTGCTGGTATGCGTGGACTTATGGCTAGTACAACTGGTAAAACAGTTGAAATCCCAATCAAATCATCATTCAGAGAGGGACTTGACGCATTAGAGTACTTCATTTCTGCACACGGTGCTCGTAAAGGACTTTCAGATACAGCTTTAAGAACAGCAGACTCTGGATACTTAACAAGAAGATTGGTTGATGTATCACAAGACATAATCGTAAGAGAAGATGATTGTGGTTCAACAGATGGACTTGAAGTATATGATATAAAAGATGGAAACCAAGTAATCGAAAAAATGCAAGAAAGATTATTAGGTAGATATCCATTAGACGATATCAAGAATCCAACTACTGGAGAAATAATAGTAGACAAAAATACTCTAATTACAGAAGAATTAGCAGATAAGATAGTAGATGCAGGAATTACACATGTTAAAGTACGTAGTGTATTCGGATGTAGAACAGAACACGGAGTTTGTGCTAAGTGCTATGGTATGGGATTGGCATCTAGAAAAGAAGTTGATATAGGAGACACAGTTGGTATAATCGCAGCTCAATCAATTGGTGAGCCTGGTACACAGCTTACAATGCGTACTATTCACTCTGGTGGTGTTGCCGGTGTTGCCGACATTACACAAGGTCTTCCTAGAGTTGAGGAGCTTTTCGAAGCTCGTAAACCAAAGGGTGTTGCTATAATTACAGAAATCGCTGGAAAAGTTTCTATAAGAGACGAAAAGAAGAGAAAAGAAGTAACAGTAACATCAAACGACGATAGCAGAACATATTTAATACCTTTCGGATCTAAACTAAAAGTTAGAGAAGGAGATGTTCTAGAAGCCGGAGACCAAATAACAGAAGGTTCTAAAAACCCAGCAGAAGTACTTGCAATTAGTGGACCACAAGGTGTATTCGAATACATCATTGCCGAAGTTCAAAAGGTTTATAGAAACCAAGGTGTTGATATCAACGACAAGCACATCGAACTTATTGCAAGACAAATGTTAAAGAAAGTTAGAGTTGAAGACAATGGAGATACAGACATGTTTGCAGGTTCTTTAGTAGACATGTATGAATTCGAAGACAAGAACAAGTTAGCCGAAGAGCAAGGATTAAGACCTGCAACAGGTAAACGTGTATTACTTGGAATAACAAAAGCTTCACTTGCAACAGATAGTTTCTTATCTGCAGCATCATTCCAAGAGACAACAAGAGTATTAACAGAAGCTGCAATAAAAGGCAAAACAGACGAATTAATAGGATTAAAAGAAAATGTTATCATTGGTAAGTTAATCCCAGCCGGAACTGGTATGAAGAGATACAAGAAAATAAGAATAAACACAGAAGAACCAGAAAACAC
>ENA-OPBE01000752-OPBE01000752.1-human-gut-metagenome-genome-assembly--contig:-NODE-752-length-31123-cov-2.137344_pt1 | contig 31123 bp, 31 predicted proteins | sample MGYA00241066_ERZ501448 | MGnify/ENA primary metagenome ERZ501448 (study PRJEB25962, sample SAMEA2042585) | human gut metagenome | biome: human gut; feature: human-associated habitat; material: faeces...
AGGACGGAAGCCGGGAACAGGAGGTAGAAATCTTCTACCGCTTTATCGGCAAAATCGAATGACACATCTTGAAATACCCAACAATATCTTTAACTAAGGGAAACGGGTGCATCGGATCCAAGTACAACGAATCTAATGGCTTTAGCTAAGCTATTTGGAGTCACTGCTGAAGAAATTTTAAAGGAAGTTAAATAAATTCTTCACTGATTGAAAGATATTTATCAGCATAAATACTTTCTTTTTGCCAGATGATGTCAAAGTCATGTTGTAGTTTAAAATCATTTAAAGTAATTTCTTTGAGTTCTTTTGATTTTAATTCTTTTTCTACAGCTATCTTATATAGGAAAGAAATTCCACAATCTTTTTTCAATAGATTCATGATGGTATGCATATTTTCAACTTGTGTATAATGTGTGAAATTTGAAATATGTAGACCATGGGCAATTAGGCTTTGTTCAAGAATATTTCTTGTTCCAGAACCTTCTTCACGAACTAAAAGATGTTCAGATATTAAATCGTGAATGGTATGGGGTTCTTTTGTGAAATGGTGGGATGTAGCACAGACGGCAATATAGTCTTCTGTGCTATATTTTATGTGAGAATAGTTTTCTTTTGGATAATTACCTTCGACAATGGCCATACTGATTTGACCTTGATCGAGTAATTCGAGCAGTTTAGATGTGTTGCCATAGTGAAGGTGGATGTTAATTTCAGGGTGGTTTTGAATAAAGTTTGCCAATTTATCAATAATCGCATATTCACCAATAGTCATAGTGACTCCAATGGATAGTGTTTCAATGTAGGATGTGATATTGTTGATTTCATTCATTATGGCTTGTTCATTATTTTTCATAGCTAATAGATGCTTATATAGTATTTCACCAGAAGGAGTTAGAGATAACTCTTTATTTTTGTATGCAAATAATGTGGTATTGTATTGTTTTTCTAAGAAATGGATGTGTTGTGATACGGCAGGTTGAGTGATATTTAATTGTTTGGCGGCTGTTGTAAAATTTAAAGTCTTACATACAGTAAGAAATGTTTTTGTTCGATAATCTAGCATAGGTACCTCTATTGATAAGAAATAATTATTGTTCGATAGAATTATATAATTTTACCTTATTGTTGTATAGTGATACAATTCTTCGCATGGAGGGAATTTTAAATGAATTTTGTAAATAAATATGGAAAAGGCATTTTGGTTTGTCTTTTAATTGCGATTCCATCATGGATCATTGGAAAGATGTTTCCAGTCATTGGTGGGGCTGTCATTGCGATTCTTGCAGGAATGATTATCGCGATGTTTTGGAATGATAAACAAAAAGCAGAAGCTGGTATTAAATGGACTTCTAAGATAGTTTTACAGACGGCTGTTGTATTACTTGGATTTGGAATGAATTTAGGTGTTATTTTTGAAACGGGTAAACAATCTTTACCAATTATTCTTTGTACAATTACGACATCCTTAGTGTTTGCGTGGATTATGAAAAAGGTTTTAAAAGTACCTACAAATACATCAATACTTGTTGGTGTTGGTTCATCTATATGTGGTGGTTCTGCCATTGCGGCAACGGCACCTGTTATTGATGCGGATGATGATGAGATTGCCCAATCTATCGCAGTTATCTTTTTCTTTAATGTACTTGCTGCTATTTTCTTTCCAATGTTAGGAAAAGCACTTGGCTTTGATACAATGCATGGCGATGCCTTTGGTATTTTTGCAGGAACAGCCATTAATGATACATCAAGTGTAACGGCTGCAGCTTCAACTTGGGATAGTATGTGGGGTCTTGGTAGTGCCACATTAAATAAGGCGGTAACAGTAAAATTAACTCGTACACTTGCGATTATTCCAATTACACTCGGACTATCTTTTGTTCGTGCTAAAAAAGAAAGACAAGCATCAAACTTTAGTTTGAAACGTGCCTTCCCAATGTTTATACTTTATTTTATTTTGGCAGCAATCTTTACAACTGTATGTGTAAATTTAGGAGTAGACTCTAGTGTATTTGCACCACTTAAAGAATTATCTAAATTTTTGATCATTATGGCTATGGCAGCCATTGGACTTAATAGCAATGTAATTCAGTTGATCAAAACGGGTGGAAAGCCAATTGCGGTTGGTGCAACATGTTGGTGTGGTATCACAATTGTAAGTTTAGTGATGCAGCATGTGATGCATATTTGGTAAATTTTGAATTATAAAGAAAGCGTATCAATAAATTTTTGTGTGGCAATATTGGTTGCTCGACTTGCATCCTGGACAAGAAGAATATCTCGTTCAGGATTTTTTATATTTGTTTGAATTTCAAAAATATCAGAATCCATAGAAATTAATTCTTTAGGATAGAATCCAATGCCTAGATTGTGTTTGACTAATGGAAGAATTTGATCGGCAGTAGCCACTTCTAAATCGGTATGAAAATGAATTTTGTGATTTAAGAACAAGTTTGAATAATAGGTATATGTACTTGTGTTTTTGCCTAAGGTAATAAATGGATAATGCGATTTGTTGGATGTCTAGAATTTCATTGCTTAAGCTTTCATATTCTTTTCCACCAATTAATATTTCTTCAAAGCAGTAGAGTGAAGTGGTATGTAATGGCTTTTTGATGTTGATTGGACTTGTAACTACGGCAATATCGACAATTCCTTTTTCTAAGGCGTCAACAGCTTGAATAGAGGAGTGGTTGGATAATTTGATTTTAACGTGGGGATAGGCTTTGTGGAAATGTTCAAGCTTGGATAATAAAAAGATATTTAGAGCCGTTTCACTTACGCCAATTGAGATGTGTCCATGTTCTAAGGTTTTATTTGAAAGAATTTCACTTTCTCCTTGATAAAGTTGTTCAATCGCTATCGCAACATGTTCATAGAGTTGTTCACCTTCGGGTGTTAGAGTAATTCCTGAATGGGAGCGTACTAAAAGCTTACATCCAAATTCACTTTCTATGTTGTTCATGGTTCGCGAGATGTTAGGCTGGTTGTTGTGTAGGATTTTTGCGGCTTTTGAAAAGCTTTTGTATTTAGCTACATAGTAAAAGATGCGGTAATAGTCTAGTGTCATTGTATAACCTCCATATAATTTTTATATAATGCATATTTAAAATATACATTTCACATATTTTATAGGTGTTAGTATAATACTTTTAGTCTGAGTAAGCAAGCCATCAAAAACAGATACAAAAAGTGTGTTAAAGGAAGACTTCTTGTATCTGTTTGCCCAAAGGACTAGAAAAGAAGTGAGAATCATGCCAACAATTTTTCCTAGGGAAGAAAAGGCAGAGGCTTTGTTTGATAAAATTGCCAAGGATCCTAGAGCTTGTAAACGATTAATGGATGCCTTTTATGAAGGTGTTGCCTGTGATGAGGATTCAGGTGTAGAAGAAGAAAGGGTACTTGTAGATAAACAAGTATTTACCAATGCCTTATTTACTGCATATAAGAACAAAGATCTATCGGCATTTTTAATGGCTGTATGCGGTAATAGTATGTTTGACTTATTAAGAAACGCATTTTTGATTCCATTGCGATTTAACGATAAGGGAAAAGAGAATCCGATTCTTTTAAGTGATGAAAATGGAAATTTTATAGAAAGTGATGTTCATATTCCTGAATCAAAGAAGCATATGTTTAAAAAGCTTGTAGAAAAAAATCGATACTTAGCTTATGGCTTTTTAGAACAGCATAGCTTTAAAGAGGACATGTCCATTCAAACAATTCAAAATGAATCACATTTAGGTATCTTAGTTGTTCAAGAAATGCCTGAAGAGGTTCATGAAAAGTTAAGTGATGCACAAATTTATTCTGGCTTGTGGGATTCTATGATGAAGCTTGAAGATTTGTTGTATAACGCCTTCTTCTATTGTGGTGATTTTAAAGGAAAGTATTGTGTAGGTGTATTTTTACCATTTACACATTTTGAACATAATTTAGAGAAGAATATTGAAGTTTCAAATAGTATCTTATATGAATGTATACAAAAAATGCTGAACGATTAAGTTCAGCATTTTTATGTGCAATATCGAAATGAGGGATCGGTTATGATACGGGCAAATATAAGTCCCATTGGAAGGGCTAAAACAATCAATAAAGATTGAATGAACCAGTTAGCTCCAATTGACATGGTAGATGCAAGTTCGAGATTATAGATAGCTCGATACATGTATAAGCCTGGAACCATAATCACAATGGATGGTACGGTTATGGCAATTCTAGGATATCCTGTATTTCCTTTGATCATAGAGGCAAGTAGTCCAGCTGTTAATGCGCCAATAAAGGCCGCGGCTGCAGCAGGTAAAGATAAATCGACAAGTGTTAGTCGTAATGTGTTTGCGATGGCTCCAATGCATCCGGCACTGGCGGCTATTTTTTTTGAACTGTTAAACATAATGGAGAATCCGAATACGCCTCCAAAACTGGTTAATAGTCTTAAAAGCAACTTAGTTGATGTTGAAATGTGTAGTTTTACAAAATCAACGGGTTGAAGATGTAAGACTAAAGCACAAATCCATGCAGTAAGTGTAGCAGCTAGAATAATGATAATGGCATAGGCAAGTCTTTCTATACCGGATCGTAAATCTAATTTAGCTAAGTCAATACCGCTTGTAATGAAGGGAAAGCCTGGAATTATAAAAAGCATAGAACAGATGTATCCGGCTTCGTGTTGTGTGGCTATGCCAAAACAAGTTTCTAAAAAATTAAATAATAAGGCATATGCAAGACAGGCTAAGGAAACACTGGCAGCGACATTTAAAAATAGGGTGTAGTTATGTTTAATGAGTTTCATTCGAAGTGTATTGCCAAGTCCTGCACCAACAAAGGCACAAAGCATTTCAATGGGGCCTCCTCCAAGTAGAAAGGTAAAACAGCTACAGGCAAGAGCTGCAGCTAATCCTAGAATAATGGGGGAGTAGCTAGAGTGAATGCTTTCGATTTCGTCTAATTGATTGTGAATCTCATTGCATGTGCATGTTTTACATTCGTCTTTAAAGTGATAGACAAAGTCTTCCATACGAGCAAGTTTAGATGTGTTGACACTTGTATTATGTAAAGACAAGGATTGGGCGTGAGAGTCAATTCCATCAATGCATGTGTAGGAAATATTTGTAAGTCCAATATCGGCAATACATGTAATATTTAATTCACTAGCAATGGTGTTCATTGAACTTCTAACTCTCCATGCACCTGTACCACAGGCTAGAAGCATCAATCCAATTCTTCCTATAACGGAGGATTTTTCTGTAAGACTTGCATTTTCAATCTTAACTTTTGAATCTTTGTTCGTATATTCATGCCATGGAATGTCCATATGGTTGTTCATAAGATCATCTCCTATATCATTTATATATAATACACATAGTATAAATATATATTCGATATTTAATTCCATGAATAGTATAGTCAAGAAAAAAAAGAAGTCAATTTCTTAATCAACTTCTTTATGAATCCACGTCATTAATACTTTAACAATATAGGCTTTTTGTCTAGGGCCTAGTGGCTGATTGGGTTTGATCTTATGCCATTTGTATAGACATTGTCTGCAACAACAGCCAGTAGCATGTTGGGCAATAAATACAGGGTGTCCTTTAAATGGTGTTTGTTTACCGTCGTTGGGTATATAGGCTGGAGCTAATCGTTTTTCAACAAAATCTATGGCATGTTTTTCAATGGTATCCATTCCTTTGGCTTGTATATACTCTTTCTCTTTTTGTTTCAGATGAAAACTACTCCTAAATTTGGAGTGGGATAAGCGATTAAAAAGTTGTTCAAACCATTCGGATTCTGTCATAGTTTCTCCTTATATATAATAAAAAAACCAGCATTGCTGGTTTTATAATCAAGTGGCGCCTGAAACAAGACTCGAACTTGTGACCTGCCGGTTAACAGCCGGATGCTCTACCGACTGAGCTATTCAGGCATTTGTTTTTCACTTGATTGCCTGTATATAATACCAAAAGATGTTGTGTTATGCAAGTACTTTTTATAAAATTATGATATATTATTTTTTAAATGGGGGAATGAACTATGTTAGATGCGATTGTAATGGATATGGATGGTACTTTATTGGATCCAAATAATAAGATTTTACCGGAAACAAAAGAGGCTTTGATTGCTTGTCAAAAGCAGGGGACAAAACTTGTACTTGCCAGTGGAAGAAGTTATACAAGACTACTTTCATATGCTAAAGAATTAGAGATGGATGTATATGGTGGCTATTTGTTAGAGGTAGATGGTATTGCGTATTATGATGTTCAAAAGGATGAGCGTCATGTTTTAAAGCAGATGTATAAGGAAGATGTTGAGCCTGTTTTTGCGTATTTGATGCATAAAAACTGTGAGACAATGGCTGTGTTTAATGATGGATTATTTGATTATATTCCAGATCATATAATGGAAAAGAAAAAAGCATTAAGAAATTCACAAGAATATCCAGAGGATTTTCCTTGGACGGGTGGTCCTTGGTCTTGGCTTGCAGATATGCGTGATGGCTATCCTAAGATTACTTATATTAAGAATCTTAGTGAAATTCAATATCCTGTAAATAAGATTCAGACAATTGAGGATGAACAGGTAACGACACAATTGGCTTTGGATATTCAAAATGAATTTAAAGATCAATATGAAGTATTCCGTACTTGTCCTAGAGAACTTGAAGTATTGCCTAAAGGATATAGTAAGGGAGCTACTTTAGTTCGTATGATGGATATGTTTGGTTGGGATAAGGATAAAGTTTTCACGTTTGGAGATGGCGAAAATGATGTGAGTATGTTTGGTGTTGTAACTCATAGTTTTGCGATGGGTCAGGCTTTGGATTATGTAAAAGAAAAAGCAGCTCATGTGACCAAGTCCAATGTGGAACAGGGTATTGTAGCTGCTTTAAAGGATTTTAATATTTTGTGATATAGCTAACAACAAGCTTCATTGTGCTTTCTACACCATCATAGTGTGTTCTTTCCATTCCGTGGCTTGCATGAACACCAGGGCCAATCAAGGCTCCTTTGATGTCGTTACCACCGCGTAATGCGGCACTGACATCAGAACCGTATTGTGGGTAGATATCAACGGCATAATTAAGCTTGTTTTCTTTTGATAGTTCAACTAGACGTGTAATCATTTCGTAGTCGTATGGTCCGCTTGAATCTTTTGCACAGATTGAAACATCTTGTTCAGTACAAGCAAGATCTGTACCGATGCATCCCATGTCTACGGCTAATAATTCTTCAACTTCTTCTGGTAAACAACTTGCTCCATGACCAACTTCTTCATATGTGCTGAACATAATGACTAAGTCTCTTTGAGGTGTAATGTTGTTGTCTTTTAAGTATTTTAGTACGCCCATTAAAGCAGTAGCTGAAATCTTATCGTCTAAGAATCTAGATTTAATGAATCCACTTTCTGTAATTTGTGTTTTTGTATCAATACAAATGAAGTCTCCGTTGTTGATACCTAATTTTTCAACATCTGCTTTTGAGTGAACAACTTCATCAATTCGAACTTCCATTGTATCTTCTTTTCTTTCTAATGTTGAAGCATCTGGATATACGTGTACGCTTGGTGAACAAGAAAGAATCGTTCCTGTATATACCTTTCCATCACGAGTATAGATCTTACAATATTCTCCGTCTAATGTTGGTAAGCATGGGCCTCCAACTTTAGTAATGGCAAGTTTTCCATTGTCTTTAATGGAACGAACCATAAGTCCTAATGTATCTAGGTGAGCACTCAATCCTAGTGTGTGTTCAGAATCTTTTCCGTCTACATAGATCAATAAGTTTCCTTTTTGGTTACGTCCTGTTGTATAACCTAATTTTTTGGCTTCTTCGTCCATGAAATCAATGGCTCTTTTTGTATAGCCTGTTGGTGAATCAATATTCAAAATTTGTTTGGCGATGTCACAGACATATTCTTTATCAAATGGTTGCATATTTTAAAACTCCTCCTGTATGTATTATACGCTTTTATACAAATTCTAAACAATGTATTCAAATTTTTTTTCATTTTGTGCTATTGTACAAGAAAAGGAGGCTAATTGTATGGAATTAAATGTAAGAGAAGAAAAGTTAAAAGGTTTATTTAAACAGTTTCAAGTGGAACATAATGAGAATTGTAAAACAGTATTTATTGATAATAATGATGAAAATTTAGAAAACTATTTAAATGAATCAAGTACGGTATATTTACATATGGTGGATAAAGAAGTAAGAGATCTTGATTTAAGTAAAGTAAATACAATATTTGTGAATAAAGAATATGCGAGTAAATTAGAAAATGGAATTCAAGATGAACAAAGAATTCTAGAATTATTGTTAAATAAATATCCCAATCTTAGAGTTGTATTAATTACAGATAAAAAGGGTGCTTATTATAAAGATAAGGACATGATGATTTATCAGAAAGAATTGGCTTCTAACTTTGATAAGAATCTATTCTTAGTTAAATATATGGCTTCAGAATTAAAGGGGAATTCAGAAATGACATCTTTATATCGAGGCGTAAATCAGTAAAGACTACTAGATATGTTAGAGTGCCTAAGACAAAAACTTGAATTCGCGTACGCCTTTGGAATTAAAAGACTTTGGAGGTAGATTAATCCATGAAAACTACCCTACATATCTAGTAGTCATTTCCATTATAAAGGTCCAATGTGAAAAGATTGTTAAAAGTTAAAAAGTTTTTCAAAATATTTTAAAATACATGTGTAAATCGGCAAGTTGATATTTATCATCTTTCTCGTTATAATACAAGTACAGAAAAGACTACTAGATATGGTGGTCACTCTGGATGTTGCGAGAGCGCTAAATCCTTTGTGAGAGGTGGTTAGCGCTTTTTGTTTTATTCATGATTGTATTGGCTTGCAGCATTTAAATAGGAATTTTTAAATTCTGTTGCCAAAACCTTTGGACTGATGATTTTTATGTCTTCTGCAAAAATGTAGAAAAAGGTTTTTGCCTGGAAATAGGAACAGTCAAACTCTAATAGATATTGATTGTTTTCTAATTGTGTTGTTTTTATTGGCATAGGTTTATTTAAATATCTAATTTTAAATAGATCATATGCTTTTTGATTAAATTGAATAATAATATGTTCTTCATTATCTCCATATTTGAATTGAACACCATTTTTAATCATTTTATGAAAAGTTTTGATATCTGTATCGGAAAATGTAATGTCAGATTCACTATTGAAGTGAACAGATACTTCGGTAATATTCATTAATTTTCTTGTTGCGATTTCATAACAACCACTCTGATTATTTCTAACTTTTCCAATCACGTAATTATATATTTTTTCTTTGTGTTCCATAATTAGGTAAGGCTTCATTTCAAAAATACTATTATCATTTGTTTTAATGGAAATTGATTTTTGTTGATCAATCGCATTTTGTATTTTTGAATAGTTTTCTTTAAATAAGTAGATTTCTCTTTTATATATTGGTAATTGAAAAAAAGAATCAATCAACATTCTAATGTATATAGGAAAGCTTAAGTTGAGTGGAGAAATGAAATTAGATTGGATATTATCTAATAATACGGAGATATCTTTTTGAGGTTTAAATGATATAGTTTTATTTTTCTTTTCATTACTAGAATCTAGAGATAGATCATAAAACATTGTTTTTAATTTGATCTGTATAGTTTGATCATAAACGGTATCGATTACGGAAATATAATCCTTTATAGGATTTAGTTTTGTGCATTCAAAATCCGAATGATAATTTCGAATCAATATATTAATAAATCGGTTTATGTTTGGTTTGTTTTTATTGCATATTTGAAATCTGTTTGCATCTTCTAAAATAGAATTGTATTGAGAATTTGTGAAATATAATCGTATAGGGTCAATGAAGTCCATGATAATTTCCTCCTTTTTTCAAATAAATTATAACATATACTAATTAAAGTAGTACATAAATATATAATATTATTCGTAATATAAGGTAATAAACAATAAATAAGTAGTACATAAAACGAAAAAAGTATCCATATTAAAACTACTTTTATTTTGTTAATATTCATGTGTAAACAGGGATGACCTGTAGGAGGAAAAATAGTATGAATAAAGATCAAAAAAATTATGAATCAAATGTATCTACAGGATTGAATTCTGTACAAACAATTTATGAAGGAAGTGTGAATGCTCGTGTCGTTGAAAGAGCTGGAAATCTAGCTTCTTCACAAAGTAAGGGGATTGCGCATGAAATTATGTATGCAGATAAATTAAATGTTACACGTCCAGAATTTGGTGTGACAAAACTATCTACAAAAACCAATGCAGTGCGCGATGATTTAGTGAGTGTAAAGGATGGTGTGGTCAAGTATCGTGCACAACTTAAGGATACTGTATCTTCTTCTGGAGTGAACAAAACGGTAACTCAGGGAATGAATGGAAAGTATCAGGGTACGAATTTTATGGGGACAAAAGAAACCACAGAACTATACAATCAAGCAACTAAAAATACGGCTGCTCAGAAAATGAGTTCGACTGGAATTTCATCGAAGGATACTTCTAGAATCACGGAATCTTTTTCAGGAAAGATGACAAGCTTAGAAAATATCGCACACAATTCAACTCGAGCAGGATCATTCGGCGCAGTTGCAAGTGTTGCGGTTGGAGCCGTTGAAGATATTGTGAATAGTGAATCTGGCGATGAAATGTTAGCTCATGCAGCATCTAATGGTGTTAGAGGCTTTGCGTCTGGATATGTAGGATCTGCAGCAGCTACAGTAGCAACTTCAGCAACAGCAGCTGGAATTGCATCTGTACCAGCATTAGCTGCAGCACCATTAGTAGCGGTAGCAGCACCGGTGGCTGCAGGTATTGTGGCTGCAACTGTTGCAGGAAAGGTTGTCATGGATGCCACAGATGGAGAAGTCAAAGAAGTATTAGAAGATATTGGTCGGGGTGTTGGAGACTTTATTTCTGATGCAGCTGACGAAGTCGCTTATAGGGTTGTCGACAGCATTGGTGAAGGACTAGATAGAGTTGGCGACAAGGTTGATGACTTTATCGACAGTGTCAGTCTATTCTTCAATTTATTCTAGGGAAAGGAAGGTGAATATCATGGATAATCAAACAGTTGGAGTTGAACATTAAGTTTAAGGTAAAACACAATTTATGTGTTTTACCTTAGATTAATGAATTGAAAGTTTAATAATCAAACTGAAAGTAGGAAATGAAATAAGTATGTGCTAAAATATATACATATATGTAAGCGTTTAAATGTAAGTGAAATGAGACACTTACCTGTAAAATTCTACTTTCTTAAAAGTAGAAAGAAGGTATTTATTATGATGTTAAATTTAACACAGCATATTTTAACTAAAGAACAAGCCCAAAATAGAATCATAGAGCCTTTGAACAAGCGTTATGTTTGTTCTTTATTAACTTTTTATGATATTCCAACAGAATCTGATTTAAAAAATAGAGCAAGTCAATTAGCTGATTATGCATTACATGAAAATGCTGATTCAGTATTGATCGGTGGTGCAATGTATTTGATGCCATTTTTGATTTTCGAATTAAATAAACGAAATATTGATGCATATTATTCTTTTTCAAAGCGTATCAGTAAAGATGTTATTCAAAAAGATGGCAGAGTAAAAAAGACTATAATATTTAAGCATTGTGGTTTCATAAAAGCTACATTACCGAAAGAATGAGAAGGTTTAGACAATGAATGTATTACTATTAGCATTAAGCACAGTTTCTGGAGAAACTTTAAAATGTTTTGAATATCAGTATGGTGAAGATCCTTGTTTTGATGGATATTATCAATTGGAACCAATCCCAAAATTTTTAAATGAAAAATTAAAAGAGAATCATCAAACATTGGACTGCATTATAACTTTAAATACGCGTGAAGTGGATACTGTTATTTTACCTAGAGTTAGATGTATAAAAGAGGATGTTGAACAGTATAGCTTTATTGATATTAATGCAAAAGAGTTTTTTGAAAAAATGTTATGTAATGGGCAAAAGGCATTTCAACAAATTCCAAAAATCATATCCATTCCTATTGATGTAGATGATATTATTCCGGGTATTATTCTTGCGATGAATCAATTGAGGAAATTAAAAGAAAAAAGTAATGATTTTAACTTATATATAGATATGCATGGAGGACCACGAAATACTCAAATGACTTTTCAAACAATACTTTCATTGTTAAAGCATGAATCTATATATCCATCTGCAATTTATACGATTATTATGAATAAATCAAAACCTAATACAATCAAAGATGATACAAAGTATTTTGATTATATAGATTTCGTTAGTGGTATGAATGAATTTTTAAATTTTGGGAAGCCGATTTCAATTAAAAGTTTAAATAATTTAAATGATTTATCACTTCGTGATTTTACTGAAAAGGCAAATCAAGTAGCGGATGCGCTAACCCTATGTGATATGTCGGTATTTCAAAAGTCGCTGGAAGATATGTCGAATTGGTTAAACAATCGTGAAATCAAACAAGATTCTTTGCTTGAATTATTTATAAAAAATATTCGTATGGATTATGGAGTATTATTAAAAGAAGATCATGATGTTATTGATGAAATTCAATGGTGCTTAACAAAAGGGTATTTGCAACAAGCATTAACTTTAATAGAAAGCAAAATGCCAGAGGAATTATTCAAAAAGGGTATATTTCACTACGATGAAAATTTTATGGTGGAAATAAAAAAGGATCCAGACAAATCAAAAATAAAAGTTAAGGATGCGATAGAATGTGCAAAAGCTATGCAACATCGTGAGTGGGAATCGGATATTAATTTTATTTTTATTAAGTGGATCAAAGCTCTGAATATTTTTAATAAAGATGATAATGGTAAACAAATTATATTTGAATTAAATAAGACCCATCAAGAGTATTTGAATTTTTCAATGCAATCTACACCAAATTTTAATAATAAAGTATTTTTAACTATTTCATATAAAAAGAACGTACTTTTAAAAGTAATGTTAAAAAAAGGTATTTATATAGATCAATATTTACAAGATATGTGCATGAGATTTTTATTTTTGCATTATACATTAAAACAAGAAAGAAACATTGCGAATCATGCAATTGGTGAAAGAAAAACAAATGTATATGATATTAAAGAAGCTATTGCAGGGTATATTGATCTAGCCAGAATTTTATATAGAGCATAAAAGAAAGGGGATGTGTTTATGGAATATAAAGTTTTAGATGTTGCATTTTCAGGGTTAATGCATGACATAGGCAAATTTTATCAAAGAACAAAGATGGTATCGGATTTAACAGAACGAGAAAAATTAGTGACACCCATGGCTAAGGCTGGATATTATACTCATTTACATAGTGGTTATACGTCTAGGTTTTTTCATGAATATCTTGGAATGGATAATGAATTAGAAATGATCACGAGTTCTCATCATATTGATGATCAAAGACCATTGGCTAAAATTTTGCGTAAGGCAGATCAAATTGCATCATCAATTGATAGAAAAGACGAAGAACAGGATTATGAAGAAAATAACAAGAAAGGGACATTTCAACAAGTTCGATTATCGTCTGTAGTGCATGAAGTAGATTTTGGAAAACAGAAGGCTTTGGCAACTTATCCGTTACGACCATTTCATAAGATGGGGTATCCAACAGTTGATTTTGAAATGACAGATAAGAATGAGAGTGTAGGAGAGTATTTAGGTCTATTTCAAGCCTTTATTAATGATTTGAAATCTGAGGATTATTTTACTTCAGAAGTTGATAAATATTGTTTTGATCGTTTGTATGCTTTGATGTATGAATATACAACATTAGTTCCTGCTTCAACTTATGAGGGAAGTAAAACATATGTAAGCTTGTTTGATCATTCTAAGTTAACGTCTGCAATTGCGAGCTGTTTGTATTTAAATGATACGGAAGACGAGAACTTTATTATGTTTGAATTTGATGTTTCTGGAATACAAAAATTCATTTTTAAAGTAACGGAAGGTAAAGATACAAAAAGGGATGTTGCTAAATCATTAAGAGGTAGATCTTTTTTGGTTTCCGCAATAACAAATATTATCACTTATAGTTATCTTTATGAATTTGGGTTGACTCAAAGTAACATTATTTTTAACACAGGTGGAGGTGCTTTATTGTTGCTTCCAAAGTGTAAATATTTTGAAGAAAAATTAAACAAAGTAACACAAGAAGTTCAAGAAATTCTGCTTGATAAATTTAGTGTAGATATTAATTATGTATATGCATGGGTTGAATGTGATAGAAAAGAATTAGAAACATTCAAAATTTCAAAAGCAACAAAATTAAAATCGAAATTAGATGAAGAAAAGAACCGAAAATTTAATAAAGTATTAAATAGTGATTTTTTCTTTAACAAACCAAAGTCAAATTATGTATGTAAGATGTGCGGAACAAATTTTGTAGAAAAAGAAAATGATACATGTGATATCTGTAAGACGATAATTGAAATATCTGATTTCTGCATAAAGCATGATGATTTCTTCTTGGTTTACGATTTCAATCACAGATTAGATAATGAAGTGAGTGATTGCATAAAAATTGATATGGGATATATGGATTTTTATTTGATTTCAAAAGAAGATTATCCACTTATCATTGGTAAATATGATTATGTTGAATCATTAAATCAATCTCATTTGGGGAATACTCGTTTAATAGCAAACTTAGTACCTAAAAAGAATGATAGAATTATTCCTTTTGAAAATATGGTAATAAATTTAGTGGATACATCTTATGGGGATCCTAAATTAGGAATTTTGAAAATGGATGTGGATAATTTAGGTGCAATATTTGCGTTTGGAATGGAAAAACAAAGATCATTATCAAAGTTTTTGACATTGAGTAGGATGATGGAAAACTTTTTTGGACATGAATTGATGAATATTTGTGTTGAGGTTTCAAAAAAGATGAATTCAAATATTAATCAATTAAGCGATAATGAATCTATGTTTTATATCAATTATGCTGGTGGTGATGATTTGGTGATCATGGGGCCAGCCTCAGGAATTTTAGAATTATCTAAAGTCATTAATGAAAGGTTTGGTGAATACACGTTAAATAAGAATATAACGATTTCTGGTGGTATCACTGTTCAATCACCAAGTGCACCGATAAGATTTGGTATTAAAGAAGCAGAGGAATATTTAAGTCAATCAAAAACATTGGATGGAAAGAATGGAATTACATTGATACATACATCTTGCAAAATGAATGAGTATGAACAAGTGTTACAGCAGGTTAATGTTTTCAGAAAGTATATTACGAATCAAGATATTTCACGAACAAACTTTTATAATATGATGAAAGTACTGGATGTAGAAAACATGGAAAAATACTATCGCAATATTCCTATTCTTTTATATTCATTAAAGCGAAATGTTAAGAATAAAGATGTACGACAAGATTTAATATCAAAAATAAGTATGGCAAATATGGGTTATGACCAATTAAAAAAATTGGTTTTGGAAATGAAGTTAGCTATTATGCAAACTAGGGGGTAATTAATAATGGAACAAAGGAAAAATTATACTGGTTATGGTCAACGTACCAATAATTATTCAAATCAAAATAGAGAGCAGGAAATACATAAAATAGAAAAGCCGTTGCATATTTATTATGCAGATAAATCAAAATTATTCTTGCCAGACGGAAAAGCTTATAAAATCGCATTAAGTTTTAAGAGTATTACTACGCATCAATTAAGAAAAATTTTAAACCAAGTAAAGCTATGTATACAGGAACTTGGAAATAAAGATGCTGATTTTAATGATGTAAAAAATCAATTGTTTATGTTGTTGCCTTTGTCTGCATATAATGGCGGAAGGGATCCAAAATTAAAAAAGATTTATCAATTTCTAGTAGAGCATTTAAATCAAAATTCAATTACATGTGAAAAGGATATAGAAGTATTTGATGAATTGTTTACGAGTGTTATTGCATATCATAAATATTTAGGAGGAAAGTAAGATGTTGGAAAGTGTTTATAGATTAGATTTTGAAATTGAGTTATTGACAGGGTTACATATTGGAGGTTCTACAGATACATTTGATATTGGTGGAGCTGATTCAACAGTTATAAAAAATCCATTGACGCATGAACCATATATTCCTGGTAGTTCTATTAAAGGAAAACTGCGTTCTTTATTGACTCAAAAGTATGGGAAAGTATCATTTGAAAAAAAAGATCCTGAAATGGTACTTGAAAAAGATGAAATACGATGTCTTTTTGAACCTGTTTCAACAAGTGACGAGTTGATGGTTTCAAGATGTATTTTTAGAGATGCATACTTAACAGATGAAAGTAAAGAGGAGTTACAAAAACATCTTGGTTTAGGAGCGTTTACTGAAATTAAGGCCGAAAACAGTATTGATTTATTGAAAGGAAAAGCAGCAAATCCACGATTTATTGAACGTGTTCCAAGAGGGGCAAAATTTAGTGGAGAGATTGTTTTGCAGATTTATGAAGGTGACGATGCAGAACAATTAAAAGAAGTAGTCAATGAAGCTTTGAAAATGTTGGAATTAAATTATCTTGGAGGTAGCGGAACTAGAGGATATGGTAGAGTAGAAATTCATTCCCAAGATTTTCAGAAAGTAGAATTCTAAAATGAAAACCTATAAGATTGTTTTTACTTGCCAATCTGTAGTGAATGAAATACCAAATTCCCAAACGATTTTCGGTGCAATATGTAATATTTTATTGCAAACAAGAGGAAAAGATGCGCTTGATGAATATATTTCCTCATTAAATACAAAGGCGAAGATGGTACATTCATCTATGTTTCTAAATCATACGCTACCTATGATTAAAAAGAATGTTTTTTCTTTAGAGTATATTAATACCTTACTTGGCAATGTAAAAGCAGAGGATAAATTAAGGGTGCTTGAAAATGCAAAGCGATATAAACAAATTTCAGCAATGTCAGAAAGGGTTTATAAAAATTATGTAGAAAATAACAAAATAGAAGCACTTACTGTCGATTTACAAGAAAAAAGTAATGATTTTGAGATCAGAAATGGATTGTTAAAATATTCAAATGAAACGTTTGATATGGAAATGGATTCAGTTTTATTAACTCGAAATGGATTTCCTGAAAAGGAAAATGATAAGACTTTGTTCTATTCTAATGCGATTTATTATCCGAAAGGTACTGAATTTTGCATATATGTAAAAACAGAAGAAAGTGGAGATTATTTAAAATCTATCTTTAATTATTTTGAATATTTTGGAGTTGGTTCAAGAAGAACGGTTGGAGATAATGCATTTAGATTAGAACGAATCGAAAAATGGAATCAATCAAGTGATATGGAAAGTAAATTGGTTTTAAGTCGTTATATTCCAAATGATGAAGAAGTGGATTATGGTAATTCATTTTATAAGCTGACTAGTAATGTGTATCGTACTTCTAAAAACTATGCTGGGGGTTATGTAAGTGGTAGATTTATGCATTTGATGGAGGGAAGTTTTATGAGATTTTTAGAAAATAAAGAATATTATGGAAAGGTGTTAGAAACCAGTGTAAATGGTAAGACTGTTTATCATTATGCGATAGGTTTTGTATTGTAGTATGGATAAAATTACAATTTTAACCCCAGTTCACATCGCAACAGGTAATGACATTGAAATGCCTTGTTATCACGAAGTCAATGATGTCACAGTTAACAGATATAAATTTACAGATATTCTTTCACAACTTCCACCTAAGGTGATGACAGATCCGCGCTTGCTTAATGAATTAAGTTCAAGACAGCCTAGTAAAAAATTGTTATATAGATATATACATCAATATGTTGATTATTCAAAATTAACTCCACTATATAATTTGGAGTATACATATGATGAATCTTTAAGTGAAGCTAGAAATGATGTTTCAGAGCAGATGCATGATTTACATAAACCTTTTATACCTGGTTCTACTATAAAGGGTACGTTATTAAATTCATGGAAATATTATTTATTAAAATTGAACTATGATCAAATTAGACCTAATATTTATAAACAAATTAAGGATGGTCAAAATAAAAATCTTGATTTTCATGAACTGATGTTTGGAAAATCTTTAGATAAAGGTCATGAAAATTTCTATAAAGAATTATATTCTTGCTTACAATGCCAGGATATATATTTTAATGAAATGGAATTATTTTTTGCAGGTAGAGAGGGAAGTAATCGAGATATGAGTGGTTCAATTCCAACTACATATAAAGAATGTATTCCACCACTACAAACTACTAATTTAGTATTGTTTCATTTTGACGAGTTTAAATTGAATGTCTTAAAAGATAAATATAAAGAAAAGCCTTATATCACATTGATAAATTCATTTAAGCGTAAAGTTTTCTTAAAAGCATGCAATGCTTTCACAAAAGACATTTTAAATGCAGATACAGATAAAAATTATTTTAACTTTTACGAAAGCTTTGTTGGCATAAATGAGAAGTTAAATGAAATAAAGAAAGAATTAGAAAATCCTAATACTGCGGTTTTACGAGTGGGTAATTCAACAAATTATTTTGCCAAGACAGTTTCTTATTTGATTAAGTATAATGATCCTGGTTTATATACAGAATGTTTCTGGCAGCGCTTTGCTCCAGTGAAAAAGGGAAAAACAAAGCCTAATGAGAAAACTATGCCTAAAACACGAATGATTTATTCAAATGGAGAAAAAGATTATTTGCCTGGATTTATTAAAATTCAATATGATTAAAAAAGTTGAAGTTTTAATTTCTTTTCCAATGGGCGCCAAATTTAGAGAAAATTTAGATTTATCAATATACAGAAAATTGATGAATTTTATTTATGATCTATCCTGTTTCAACTCTATGACTAAGTGTAATGAGTGCAATCAATGTAAAGAATGCAGGTATTACTTAATGACAGGCGAAAATTTTAGATTTTATCCAGGTATTCTTGTTAAAAGTGATATGTTTGGTAAGTCCCATTTTGGAAAAAATGAACAAAAAAGATTTGAATTTTATTTTATTGGAAACAATAAATCTTATTCAGATTATGTAGATTTATTGTTTTCCAATTTAAATCAGAGTTTGTTTGGTAATTTCTTTTATTTAATCAAAATTACGAAAACGGATTTGAATTCAAAAAATATGAATTGTGATAAATTAGTATTTTCAACTCCGTTAGAAGGCAAGAATGTTTCTGAGGTTTATAATAAAATGGTTGCTTATTATAATGAGCATTATGAGACAGCTTATGAACTTTCTTCAAATAGTTTACAGTTAGAAAATTGTCGGTATGTAGAAGGCATTTCTGCTTTTATGAAAACTAAGAAAATCTATCCTAAGGGATTTATTGGATGTGTAAATAATTCATTCATTTTAAATTCTGATTTTTTAGAAATTGGTGTTGGTAAATATAATTGTATAGGTGGTGGACAAATTGAGATTACAACTAACGTTTAAATGCAATAATTTAAAAGTACCTTTTAATTATCAACATATGATTCAAGGTTTAATATATAGTGCTTTTGATAAAGAGGATAAAGGTGATTTTTTTCATAATCAAGGTTATCGGTTTGAAAAAAAAGTGTTTAAAATGTTTGTCTTCAGCAATCTATTCGGAAAGTATAAAATAAACGATAGATTTATGGTTTTTGAAGATTCAATTACTTTTTATGTTTCCAGTTATTCTGAAGATTTTTTAAAAGAAATTTATGACTTTTATATGGAGAATGAAAAGGTTATTTTGAATAATCAATTCATTCAATTGGTTTCTATAAAATTTATGAATTTAGAATATTTTGCTGGAGAGAAACAAATTGTAATTCATACACTTTCTCCAATTGTTACTTATACTACAACGGATCGTTATGTTGATTACTTTAAGCCGAGTGATGCTGAGTTTAATACTCTTTGTATGAATAATATACTAGATAAATGTCATGCATTAGATATAAAACAAGACGATATTTCTTTTAATGTGGAAAAAGTTTTATATGAGAAAAAAAGATTAGTTAAATTTAAAAATACATTTTACGTTGGATACCTGAGTGAAATGATAGTAAATACTAATTTTGAAACATTAAGTTTATTGTATGATACTGGGATTTCAGCTAAAGGACCAGCTGGTTTTGGAATGATAGAAGTGAAAAAGAGTGAAGAAAGTAGTTTATTTGTATAAAAGTGGAAACTTAAAAAGAAAAGATAATTCTCTTGTATTAGAGAGTAAAGACAAAGATGACTATATTCCGATAGAGCAAGTAGATATGATTATTTGTTTTTCAGAAGTTAGTTTAAATAAAAGAGTATTAGCTCTATTAAACAAGTATGAAGTATCGATATTATTTTATAATTTTTATGGAAATTATATAGGAAGATATGCTCCTAAAGATTATAAAGATGGTCGTGTTTTAGTAAACCAAGTAAATAAATATAGGGATGAATCACAAAGATTATATATTTCAAAGTCTATTCTAAAAGCTTCAATCAAAAATATGTTATCTGTATTAAAGTATTATAGAAAAAAAGGAAAGAATTTGGATGAATTAATAAAAAAACTTGAAGATTCAGTAGGAATGGTGCCTGATATAGAAACTATGAATGAATTGATGTTGATAGAGGCAAATGCAAAACAGACATATTATAAAATGTTTGATGTTGTTCTAGAAAATGAAACGTTTAAGTTTCAAAAGCGAACAAAAAATCCACCACAAAATGAAGTGAATGCTATGCTTAGTTATGGATATGCATTACTATACGGAATTATTTTATCGATTCTTGATCGTAGTAGTTTGTTTCCACAAATTAGTTTTATACATAGTTTAAGTAAAAATTCGGACTCATTACAATATGATTTGGCTGACATTTTTAAACCTGTGTATATAGATAGAATGGTTTTAAGATTGATTCGTAAAAAACAGATAAAGCAATCTCATTTTGAATATAAACCCGATGGAAGATGTTACTTAAATAAAGAAGGGACAAAGTTATTTATTGAAGAATTCAACAATTTATTACAATCTACAATCATCTATTCAAGTCGAAATTATAGCTATCGCTCCATATTATCAAAAGAAGTACACCGGTTATCTGAATACATTAAAGATAAATCATGCATACTTGATTTTTTAGTGATGAAGTGGTGAGATTATGTACGTTATATGTGTGTATGATGTTAATGAAAAAACATGTGTTAAAGTAATGAAAATTTTAAGAAAATACTTGTTTCACATACAAAAATCTGTTTTTGAAGGAACTTTAACACCCAAACAATTTAGTGCCTTAAAAGAAGAATTGTATAAAGTTACAAGTGATGAGGATTCAGTATTGTTTTATTTTTCATATAATGAAAAGCAGATATATAAAGAAGGATTGGATAAAGTGAATGAATCTCTAAATATTTTAATTGATTGATCATTCGACCATCAGTATAAAATTCAACCAAAAAAGGCCATATTTCCATTTAAAAAATAGAGGTGGTCGAAAAAAATCGACATATTTTACTAATGATTACTGAATTTTAGAGTATTTATAGCTATTTTTGTAGTAAAATACTACGTATATAGCAAAGATTGGTCAAAAATTTGCTATTGAATATTGTTCTTATAAAGGATTAACGCTCATCCGCTGTTTCTTCTTTTATGAACCCGTCAAGTTGAATATTGTTCTTATAAAGGATTAACGCCAATAAACAACCACATGTTTAAATCGTTTGGGTCGTGCGTTGAATATTGTTCTTATAAAGAATTTGAATTATGTTTATTTAAACAAAAAAAAGTATTGCTACTTCTTAGGTGTTATATTAACTACCACATACTCACATATACCCTCTGTTCTCATAGGAAAACCCCAACCCACAAGGCCTGAACTAATGATTTTTGTGCAGTGCTTGAATGTTTCTTTGCCGTAATTACCGGCAAAGTCAGGCTGTAAATGGTAAGAATAAGAGAGTGGAAACATTTGTCCGTTATGAGTATGTCCGCTGAGTTGAGGTTGACATTATTTTTAATGTTTTCTCTTGTTCCTTGTGTTTGAAGGTCTAGGACAATGTTGTAGGTTTTAGTTGTAAGGTTGTATTCTTTTGGCTTTTTATTTGTGTAGTCTTTTCTGCCAATTAGGATAATGTTATTTAAATGTACTTCTTGATCACTTAGAATGGTAATGTTGTTTTAAGTGATTTCTTGATTGAGTTTATTTTTTGCAAACTTAGTCTTGTTTTCGTGATTACCATATACAAAATAAACAGAGGCTACTTTAGTAAGTCTTCTGAGTTGTTTAAATAGGATTTCCATATCATCTTTGGATGCGGATTCATTCACGAAGTCTTTGCCAAGTAGATAGAAATTTGGTGTTTGTGATGTTGTAGGTGGTTTTATGAATGGTATACATATTCACAGAGCCAAAAGTAACGATGGATGTGGATATGATAGCTGAAAGAAGTATGCAGAGAATTGGTTTTCTTTTTTTGAATATTAATAATAGGATTAGTAAACAGAATAGTGTATGTATAAGCCTACATAGCTTGATACGTACGCATATTCCAACAATTCAATAGTAATGCGATACAAATGGCGTATCGTATTTTTTTGTTTAATGTATCCTTTAATACGTTGTTAATTAAATAACATAATCCGATTTCTAGAATGAGAATTCCCATTTGAAGATAGATCATACTATCACTTCCTTTTGGTCTTATCTTACACCATTGTTAGAAAGATTTCTTAGTTTATGCAGTATAATAAAATGGGTGAGAATATGTATAAAATATTGATTGTAGAAGATGATGAACTCATCTCAAAAAAGTTAGAATCGTTTCTTGAATCTTGGAATTATTCAGTTTGTCGAGTTACTGATTTTTATAATGTGATGGATGCATTTCATTCCTTTAATCCAGACTTAGTATTAATGGATATTACACTACCTTATTTGAATGGGTATTTGTGGACAGAAAAGATTCGTGAAGAATCCAAAGTTCCAATTATCTTTATTTCAAGTGCTACAGACAATATGAGTATTGTGATGGCGATCTCAAAGGGTGCGGATGATTTTGTGTGCAAGCCATTTGATTTAAATGTTCTAGCTGCTAAAATTACGGCAATATTAAGACGTAGCTATGACTTTGTATCCAATCATAATATTCTTGAATATCAAGGTGTACGCTTTAATTTAGATGATAATACAGTAAGTTTTCAATCTTCTCAAATGGAACTGAGCAAGAATGAGGCAAAGATCTTACGTTTACTTATGGAAAAAAAGGGGACGATTGTATCTCGAGATTGTTTAATGGAATATTTGTGGAAGACAGATTTTTATGTGGATGAAAATGCATTAAGTGTGAATGTGAATCGTTTGCGTAAAAAGTTAGAGAGTATTGGCATTGTGGATTTTATTCAAACAAAAAAAGGGTTGGGATATAAGATATGAAATTATTTGGCCATTATTTAAAAGATCGATTGTTTTTTATAATGATTTATGTTGTAAGTGTTTTGATCTGTTTATGTGTATTTAAACTCTATAATCTAGAACTTGAAGCTTTTACATATGCCTTTATGATTTTATGTGTTTTGTTGGTGGTTTGTTTCTTATTTGATTACTACAAATATTATAAGAAGCACCAAACCTTAGTAACACTTCAATCCAATAGTAATGTTTCTTTGTCTTGTGATCTTCAAGATTCTTCATTGATGGGAGAAGACTATCATAAAATCTTAGTGGCTATGAAAGAGTATCATGATGAGTATGTTATTTCTTCGGAAAATAAAATGCATGATCTAGAAGATTATTTTACGATGTGGGTGCATCAGGCTAAACTTCCTATTGCTGCTATGAAATTACTACTTGAAGATGAGAACTTAAGTCGTAGTGAAATTAAGTTGCAACTCTTACGTATGGACCAATATACAGATATGGTTTTAGCCTATTTACGCTTACATAGTACGCACACCGATTTCTTATTTAAAGAATTAGAATTGGATGATTTGATTCGACAATCGATTCGTCGCTTTTCTACAGAATTTATTCGTAAACACATTCAGTTGAGTTTTAAAGAAACTGGGGATGTGATATTGAGCGATGAAAAGTGGCTTGTGTTTGTGTTGGAACAAATTCTTTCGAATAGTCTTAAATATACCAATGAAAATGGTTTGATATCTATATATATGAAGTCTAAACATGTTTTAGTCATTGAAGATAATGGTATAGGTATTAGTGCAAGTGATCTAAGTCGTGTATTTGAAAAGGGATATACAGGTATGAATGGGCGTAGTGATAAAACAGCTAGTGGTCTAGGTCTATATTTGTGTAAGAATATTTTAGATATGTTGAATCATAAAATCAGAATTGAATCAAGTGTTGGTAAAGGCACTCGAGTGATATTGAATCTTACGCATTTTGAAGGAAGAATTGAGTAATCTTACAATCTTGTAAGATGAGTGTTAGCTGAATCGATGGCTGCATTTTTGAATTCTTTGTAGAATTTTGGTGTACATGGAGGTAATGAATATGGCATTATTGGAAGTAAAAAATTTAAAAAAAGTATATACAACAAGATTTACACAGAATCAAGTACAGGCATTGACCAACGTAAACTTTAGTGTGAATAAAGGCGAATATGTAGCTATCATGGGTGAGTCTGGTTCGGGTAAGACAACACTATTAAATATCTTGGCGGCTTTGGATAAACCAACAAGTGGACAAGTCTTACTACATGGTAAAGATATTACGCATATTTCAGAAAAGGAAATTGCGAACTTTCGAAGAGAACATTTAGGCTTTGTATTCCAAGATTTTAATTTATTAGATAATTTTAATAATCGCGATAATATTTTCTTGCCTTTGGTTTTAAGCAAGAAAAAATATCCAGAAATGAAAAAAAGATTGGAACCTGTCGCAAAACAATTAGGGATTGAGAATATTTTAGATAAGTTTCCATATGAAATCAGTGGTGGGCAAAAGCAGCGTGTAGCTGTTGCTCGTGCTATCATCACAAATCCAGATCTAATTTTAGCCGATGAGCCAACAGGAGCTTTGGATTCAAAGAGTACAGAGGAACTTTTACATTTATTTGGAACGATCAATGAAAATCAACAAACAATCGTAATGGTTACACATTCGACAAAGGCAGCAAGTCATGCTTCTCGCGTTCTATTTATTAAGGATGGAAAAATCTTCCATGAAATTTATAAGGGAAATAAGAATTTAGATCAGATGTACCAATGTATTAGTGATACATTGACACTACTAGCTACAGGTGGTGTGCATCATGAGTAGAGCTTTCTATTTAAATTTAGCTGTAGATAATTTGAAGAAGAATGCACGTACCATCATTCCTTATATATTAACGAGTGTCTTAACGACAATGATGTTGTATATGGTCGTTTCTTTGGCAAACAATCCAAACTTAAATGAGATGTTAGGGGCAATGACACTAACGCAGATGTTAGGCTTTGGGGTTGTCATTATTGAAATCTTTGCGTTTATCTTCTTGTTCTATACACATAGCTTTTTAATTAAAAGAAGACAAAAAGAGTTCGCGTTATTCTCTATATTAGGAATGGAAAAGAAACACTTAGCTCGCGTCTTGTTTTATGAAACTGCGATTACTTTATTTGTATCATTAGCTTTAGGTATTGGTTTAGGTATCTTGTTTGATAAAGCGATGTTTTTAATCATCGCAAAAATGATTGGTGCAGATATTATACTTGGTTTCTATTTCTCATTTATAGGTATGCGACAATGCGTTCTTGTGATTGGATTGATTTATATTTTGATTTATTTCTATTCTATGATTCGTATTCATATTTCAAGTCCAATTGAATTGCTTCATTCGAGTCATATGGGTGAAAAAGAGCCTAAGGCCAAATGGTTTTTATCTATTGTTGGTATTCTTTGTCTAGGTATTGGATACTATTTGTCAATTACGACTAAAAATCCTTTAACGGCACTCTATTTCTTCTTTGTGGCTGTTGTACTTGTCATTGTTGGAACGTATTTATTATTTACATCCATATCAGTGACTTTCTTAAAATTAATGAAGAAAAACAAGAATTATTATTATAAGACGAATCACTTTATTAGTGTTTCTGGCATGATGTATCGTATGAAACAAAATGCGGTAGGACTAGCCAATATCTGTATTCTTTCAACGATGGTCTTAGTCATGTTGTCTACAACACTAAGTATGTGGTCAAGTATTGATAGTATTGTGGATTCACAATATCCTAGAAGTGTAATGGGAAATGGATATGGGGATGCTTCCAATATTGATTTTGATGAAATGAATGAAGAATTGATTCGTATGGGCATTGTTCCAAAGAATCTTCTTGCGTATAAGAGATTGGATTATGCTGGATATTTAAAGAATGGAACTTTGATTACGGATTATCGGAATGAGGGGATGAATGCGGTAAATGAAATACAAGAATTTTATTGCCTTCCACTAAAGGATATTCAGGATTATGAAAATATGAAGGGTTCTTTAAAACCAAATGAAATCTATGTGTATTCTAATGTAGAGACGATTAAGAAAAAGACTTTGTCTTTATTTGGGAAAGAATATGTTGTGAAGAAACAATTGGACCACTTGAAGATGGATGAGAGCAATCCCAATGTGACAGAACATTATTATATTATTGTGGATTCAGAAAAGACTTTAGAGAAGATGCAAGAAGATCAGGCAAATGTGTATGGCGATAATGCGAGTGCAATACGTGCTTATTATTCGTTTGATTGTGATGCGAATGAGCGTGAAGTTATTAAAAAGTTAGGTCAGAATGAGAATATAAATGATTTTATTTGGTTAAGTAAATTGGATCAGAAACAAGGATTGATTGAATTATATGCAGGCTTCTTATTTATTGGAATCTTCTTAAGCTTCTTATTTATTATGGCAACCATTCTAATTATGTACTACAAACAAATTACAGAAGGCTATGAAGATAAGGATCGTTTTGAAATTATGCAAAAAGTAGGTCTTGAACAACAAGATGTAAAGAAGGCTATTCATTCACAGGTATTAACGGTATTCTTTATGCCATTACTTGTGGCAGGGCTTCATGTTTGTTTTGCGTATCCAATGATTGAAAAGCTACTTCATTTATTATTTGTGAGTGATTCATGGCTTTATATTCGTACGACAATATTCTGTTTTGTGGTTTTTGCGCTAGTCTACATTGTGATTTATGTATTAACTTCAAAAATCTATTATGGAATCGTAAAGAGAAATGTTTAATTGGATATTAGGGTTTCTTTTGATTGGGTTATGTATCTATATTTATTATGTAAATCATCATGGAATTTAGTACTCGAATAGAGTACTATTTTTTTAGGTGATATATATGTTTATTAATGGATTTGACATCTTATGGGATGAAGTTGATGATTATGTGGCCGATATTCAAAGTATTCGAAGTATTGATCAATTAACTTTTAGTAAGCCAGTGACTTTCTTTTGTGGAGAAAATGGAAGCGGTAAATCCACTTTATTAGAGGCTCTTGCGATTAAAAATGGATTAAATCCAGAAGGTGGAACAAGAAACTATGATTTTTCTACTTATGATTCGTATTCTAGTTTGCATAAACATATGCGTTTGTGGCGTTCTAGAAAACCGGATTGGATGTATTTTTTGCGTGCAGAAAGCTTTTATAATGTGGCAACTGAGGAAATGGAATATAGTGGTGTTTTTTCTGAAAGATACCATGATCAATCGCATGGTCAGAGTTTCTTTTCTGTATTGATGAAACAAACAAATAAAAATGGACTTTACTTTTTGGATGAACCCGAAGCAGCTTTGTCTTGTCAGAATCAATTGGCATTATTATACTTGATTGAGGCATGTGTGAAACAAAATTGTCAATTTATTATTGCGACACACTCACCTATATTATTGGGCTTTCCCAATGCTCAAATCTTATCGTTTGACGAGGATAAAGTGGAAGAAGTGGATTACAAATCGACGTCTAGTTATCAAACGATGAAATTATTTTTGGATCGGTATGATTATTTTGTGAAAGATATTCAAGAGAATAGTGATGGAGGGGTATTGTGATTAAATTAATTGCGATTGGAAAGAATAAAGATAAGGCGTTACAGTCTTTAGAGAAAGAATATATGAAGCGATTGTCGGCTTTTTGTAAGTTTAGTGAAATCGAAGTCAAGGATGAGGCAAATGAGCATGTTTCTAGAGAAGCCGAGGTTTTATTGGTGAAAGAAAAAGAGGGGAATCGTGTTCTAGAAAAATTATCGGATCAAGATTTTGTGGTATTACTTGATCTTCACGGCAAAATGATTGATTCTGAGACGTTTGCGAAAAATTTGGATACTTGGCAAATGAAGCATTCAAATATTGTTTTTGTGATTGCGGGAAGTCTAGGACCGAGTGAAAAATTAGTTTCCAGAGCGAATTATCGTTGGAAATTATCGGATCTAACTTTTACACATTTAATGACGCGAGTCTTGATGTTGGAGCAGATTTATCGTGGTTTTATGATCAATAATGGTCGTAATTACCACAAGTAAGTGATGTAAGCGCTTTTTGTGAAAGATTTTGCTTGTGAAAAACTAGTCAATCAATTTATGTAGTGATATAATGGATGTGCAAAAATGACAGTAGGAGGAATATACATGACAAAGAGAACTGTTAAAGACCTTGATGTAGCTGGAAAAAAGGTCATCGTACGTTGTGATTTTAACGTGCCAAGAAAAGATGGTGTTATCACTGATGATAACCGTATCGTAATGGCTTTACCTACAATTAAATATTTAGTAGAAAACAAAGCTAAAGTTATTTTGATGTCTCACTTAGGAAAAGTTAAGACTGAAGAAGACAAAGCTAAAAACAACTTGGAATGCGTAGCTGTACGTTTACAAGAATTGTTACCAGATGTAAAAGTAACTTTCTGCCCAGTAACTCGTGGTGAAGAATTAGAAAACGCTGTAAATGCATTAGCTGATGGTGAAATCGTATTAATGCAAAATACTCGTTACGAAAAAGGCGAAAGCAAAAACGATCCTGAATTAGGTGCATATTGGGCTAGCTTAGGTGAAGTATTCGTTGAAGATGCATTCGGATCTGTTCACCGTGCTCACGCTTCTACTGTAGGTATCCCTACAAATATTAAAGAAAACGGATTAGGATTCTTAGTAGAAAAAGAAGTTACAATGTTAGGAAAAGCTGTTGATGAACCAGCTCACCCATTCGTAGCTATCATTGGTGGATCTAAAGTATCTAGTAAGATCGATGTTGTTGACAACTTATTGAAAAAAGCTGACAAAGTTATCATCGGTGGTGGAATGGCTTATACATTCTCTAAAGCTGTTGGTGGTTCAATTGGTACTTCATTAGTTGAAGATGACAAATTAGATTTAGCAAAAGAATATTTAGAAAAAGCTGGAGACAAATTAGTTCTTCCTGTAGATAACGTAATCGCTGATGCATTCAGTGAAGATGCTAACACTAGTGTTGCTGATGCTGGACAAATTCCTGATGGATGGATGGGATTAGATATTGGTCCTAAATCTGTTGAATTGTTCAGAAAAACTTTAGCTGGTGCTAAAACTGTAGTATGGAATGGACCTATGGGTGTATTCGAAATGCCTAAATTTGCTAAAGGTACTGAAGAAGTATGTAAAGCTATTTCTGAATTACCAGAAGCTATTACAGTAATCGGTGGTGGAGATTCTGCTGCTGCTGCAAAACAATTAGGATATGCAGACAAATTCTCTCACGTTTCAACTGGTGGTGGAGCTAGTTTGGAATATATGGAAGGTAAAACATTACCTGGTATCGCTATTATCAGCGAAAAGTAATAAGGAGATGTACTTAAAATGAGAAAACCTATTATCGTTGGAAACTGGAAAATGAATAAAAACAACGCTGAAACAAAAGCTTTCTTCGAAGCTGTTGATGGTGTTGCTGCTAGCGAAAATGCTACTTATGGAATTGGATGTCCATTTACTGATTTAAGAACTGCATTGGATCACGCTAAAAACTTAGTTGTAGCTGCTGAAAACTGCCACTTTGAAGATAGTGGAGCTTTCACTGGTGAAGTTAGTGTTCCTATGTTAGAAGAAATGGGAGTTAAATACTGCATTATCGGTCACTCAGAACGTCGTGAAATGTTCGGTGATACTGATGAAACAGTAAACAAAAAAGCGAAACGTTTGATCAAAGCTGGAATCACTCCAATCTTATGTGTTGGTGAAACAGAAGCTGATTACGATGCTGGAAACTCAGAAAAAGTAATTCGTGAAGAATTAGCTGGTTCTTTAGCTGACTTATGTCCAAAATGTGTTGGTGAAATGGTAATTGCTTACGAACCAATCTGGGCTATCGGAACTGGAAAATCTGCTTCAGTTGAAATTGCTGAAAACTGCTGTAAGATCGTACGTGACCAAGTTAAGGTTATGTATGGTGAAGAAGCTGCTGAAAAAGTACGTATCCAATATGGTGGAAGTGTTAAACCTAACAACATCGTTGAATATATGGCTCAACCAGATATCGATGGTGCATTAATTGGTGGTGCTAGTTTGAAAGAAGATAGCTTCACAGAAATCATTGAAAAAACAAAATAATTGATGATCATTTAGGCCTCTTTGAGGCCTTTTATTTTTAGTCTTTTCTAACCAAAAATAAATTTTAGGGTTGTTTGGAAGGTGGTTTCGTGGTAAACTAATCATGAACTATTTTAAATAGGGGGTAGAATAAAATGAACTTTGTAGAAAATAATGGTAAAAAAGTCGCAGCAATTCTTTGTGTAGCATCTGCTTTCCCTGTTGTCGCAACAGTGGTTGCAGCTAAGGAAGAACCAGGATGGCATGGCGATCGTTACGTAAATGAAGATAAAACTGTAGCTAAAGGATGGCAAGAAATTGAAGGAAAATCTTACTATTTCTCAGAAGATGGTACAGTGAACTCTTCAAAAACAGAAAATGCTACTACAGCAAGTGTTTCTAGTAACATTACGGGGGAAGTGAAAGAAACAGTAACAACAGCTAGTCAAGAAGCTGTAAAACAAGAAACGGAAGAAAAAGCAGTTGTAGATGAAGCACCTGTTCAAACTGAAGAAGTTAAAACAGATACAACAGAAACAACTACAGACACAACAACAGACACAACTGATACTACTGAAACTCCAGAAGCTCCTGCAGCTCCAGTAGAAACACCTAGTGTT